>ERZ1036435.55-NODE-55-length-105281-cov-12.152215_pt1 | contig 105281 bp, 62 predicted proteins | sample MGYA00514223_ERZ1036435 | MGnify/ENA primary metagenome ERZ1036435 (study PRJEB33795, sample SAMN09464927) | human gut metagenome | host: Homo sapiens | place: USA: Stanford, California | collected 2016-08 | study: EMG produced TPA metagenomics assembly of the...
CCCACTACCTTTGCCCCCCCCTTCCTCCCAAGCACACAAATGAAATAATTTTCAGATTTACCCTGACAATTAATAGCTACTGCTGCTGTTTCTTACGCTCTCATCTCATCGTCTTGCTCCGAATACAGTGAAATATACGTACAGAGCATAGTTCCCTCCCTACTGCCCTACTTGAAACCTTCGTCAGTTCGTCTTTGGATCCCTCCGCTATTTTCTTGCCAAGTTCTGTAGTTTTTTCTTTCTACGTGGCTTTCTCTCTGTGAGTGCTTTCTGTGTGTGCTTTCTGCAATGAACAGATAATAACGGGGAGGAGGGTTACCCAACAAAGCAATAGAAGTTACATTACCCGGCCCCTCTCTTCTTTTGGGTAGTTGGCGTTGGGAGTTTACTATCTCCATTGTGCGGGGTTTTCTATGTATTTCTATATGCTTTCACAAGACAAAGAATGCTGAGTACTAGTATTACCCGCTTTCTTTGGGCTATTTACCGCTTCATTGGTGCGCGCTTTTCTAGCTACCCTTTAGATCTATTGGGTCTGTGGTGTGCCGGTAAATTTGCATTTACCTGATGTGCCTAGACATGTACGTGGAAGATAATTTACTTATGGCCCTTTTCGTCTGCGGATTTAAAATTTTCATTTTCAAGCTGTTAAGATAGCTCTCTATTGGCATCTGTACGGCTGTTTCACTAAATGAGAACCAAACTACCTTACGATCTTTTTTATATGGTTCCCTCTCACCCTACATTGTTCTTTTACTCAGTATTTTGGCAGATAATGCACAGAAAGTCGTGCACAGGTCTTGCAATTGTATCCTCAATCCCCCCATGTACTGCTTTTCCTCTTACAGTAGTGGAGTGCCTAATCCGGTAAAACTGTGTCGGCAAAAAGAGAAATCACATCTGGAAAATTGTGCTCGCGTCTCTTCTTTATTTTTCATGAATTGAGGCTACTAGAGATTGATTTGAAAGGGGGTATGGGTGTTAAAACATATTGTGACTGCTTTTTTTACAACTGCCATTGTGTCCCCAACTATCCACTTACGTGTTGCTGTACAAAACCGGTACATCACAATGCGGGATGTGAATGCAATGCCTTGAAACAGATAAATTAGGGCTTTCTGTCAAAATCGAGGCTGTTATCTCAAATGTTGGCCCTTATATGTGCGAAAATGCTTAATTAGGGTTTGCGTTTGCTCTTACTACAATGATGCCGCTAAACTACCATATTGTATAACAGGGCAAGAGCACGTTCATAGTACAGCAAGGAAATACATGTTATTATTACATACTGCCGTTTAAGTTCTTGCATTAGGTTTTTGCTATATCGAATATATACTAAGAGTTCGTCATATACCATCAGTCTTCTTTGACCGAGCCGTGGCTTTGGCGGATAGCTTTCTTCAGCTTGTTCTCTATCTCTTGGACTTCCAATTGGTCTAGCACTATTGGTAATTTTTCCTCAGTGAGTCCGTTGTCCCGTTCAGACATAACCGTCGGCACGGAATAGAAGAAGATATCTGACGCTTCTTCGTTTACTATCTTCTGCAGATGTCTCGCGCCTAGAAATGCCTTGAAGTTACAGTAGAGCCTGTACATCAGGTAGAAGCCCGGAACATTGGGGACCACCGGAAGAAGAACAAGGGGTATAGTGAGTGGCAACCCCAACGCACAATATATCATATGCTTCTTGTGATAAGCCAGGCCATTTTCACTCAGCTCTCTAAGTGATTTTATCAGTTGCGACGTTGGGATCGAGGGCCCGTCTATAGGGTAGTAGATATGCAATGGCAGCAAGTGGCTCTTAGTCAGCTCGCTACTCTGCTGATATTCCTTCAGCGTAATCCTATCCCCATCATCCTTCAGCCTTTTCAACAGAGAGCTCTCGTTCGGAACACTGATCAAACTATCCTCACTCCACGGCACTGTATCCAGCAACTTAGTAATATACAGCACAATCTTCTTGTTATAGCTCTTGCTTGAGTTCTCTAGCTTGCTCCACAACTTCAAGGACTTGTCTATGATCCACTTCTCAGAGCGTATTATCCTCGATTGCCGGTTCACGAGGTCATCACCATGCTTATAATATACAAAAACATCCTTCTCCTTCACAGGCAACACCAGCAACTTGATGGGATCTTTCAGGTACTGCTGCAACGTCCTGGACTCGAAGTGTTGGTGGTACAACCGTATTTGAACCCTACTCCTAACACTCCTCCACATTCTCTACTCTATCTCTGGGTTTCCCAGGCTCATAAAGAAAACCCTTCTCAAACATCAAAGTGTCAATGCTCTATATATACTTAATTACACCAGCTCATCGCCTGGCCCCCCCCGCCCCCACACCCACGCCCACAAGTGGCTTCACGAGAAACCTCTAGGGAGGCATCGAGAAAGTATCGCGGCCCTAAGACTGTGAAGCCCTATCTCCCTTAACCCCTAAAATAAACTTCAAGAAGAGCCCTAATCGCAGGAAACACAGAAGATATACGGCAAGAAGTGACAATCATTCAAACCATCAAAGCCGTGCGGCCCAATCAGTAGCGGGCAAATGCCTTGTTCCTTATCCACCAACTGCTTCCCTACTACCACTATACTGTCTCTGACAGGGGAAGTGCTTCTTCAAAAGTCAGAGATCTTGCGCTTCAATTGTTCCGTCACCCAGACCCCACATTATATACAGGCTGTAACAAGGTTACACGGCTGTTTCTGTGCATAAACCTACTGGACCCAACCCCATCGGCTGAACAAGAATTAATTGCGGGGGGCCAGTAGGGGCCAGTAGGGGCCAGTAGGGGACAAGGAGCCGGCGAAGGCACCTTGTTGTGGAGTAGCCAATGACGGATACCATGTGAGAGTACGTATAAGATGTCTTATGTTTATATAGAATGTTATAAGAATGCCTGGATCATGCCTTTGAGTATGGTTATGTGATGTATTTGTATGAGGTGTGTGTTATTTACTGTATTTATGCTTGATATCACCTGAAAACAGTGTCAGTAATGCTTATATTGCTGGTGACGCCTTTATACCTCTCCTTTAAATAGTTAGGGTTTCTTCTATTGAGTTTATTTTGGGAAACTCTCAACTTGATAATGAACATAATTGGATTTAAATAGGTGAAGAAGGGATTAGGATATCCACGAGATAGGAAGTTGTCTTTGTGATTGTAGGTTTTTCATTCAATTCCTTAATACCCTAGCGATCTCAGCTAGAGTACCATATTTCTTGTTTCTGGTGTTCTTGTTGGTGACTGTACCCCAGTCACTGGTCTCGGTAAGGTCGCCCAGCTGGGTCTCTTTCAGCACTTGCTCGTAAGTCTTGGCATTGCGGCTCTGCTCCTTGAATAAGCTCTGCATGTACTCCCGTACCTCGTCTCTATTGTATGGTCTCTGCTTCTTAGGTTGTCCTGAGACTGACGATGTTGGCGACGTGCTAGCACTGCTCTCGTTACCACTCCGCCTCTCTTGGTGGGATTTCTGTGTGGGAGTAGGGGCCTTGACAATCACAGTCTGCTGCTGGTTTTTCAATAACGATTGCTTGGGTATAGCCCTGGAGGCAGCTTGAGCCCACCCGGTAAGCTTTGGCTTCTGAACTGGTGCTGGAGTAGACATAGGTATGTGGTTCTGTGTGCAGTTATATATAGTTATTTCAAGATTGGAAGGGGCCAAGCTCAATATCTGAATGCAAACTACTTTTGTAATCAACGGCTAACGCAGTCCTCGATCTATGTTTGCGTGCTCCCGATGGCCTACCCGTCACAATTGGTCCCACATAGGTCCAGTCCAGAAACAGGTACTTGCTTTTTTCCAAAGAACAAAGATCGAATATTATCACTATTGACAATATCATGTGATACATTCTTCAGATCATAATTTTTAATTGGTTTGAATCACATGACCAAGCAAAGAAATATCTTTCAACAATGCATCGATGCATAGCATACTGTGCCACTAAATGTATGATGTAAAATGACCATTAGACTAGCTAGTCTGGCACAAGGGTTTAGGAGTGCGACCATGCTAGCTTTTCTACCAACCAGTTTGATCATGTGAGTGAGAAAGAGTCACTCATTTGCACTCGTCTGGCACAAGAATCGTGGGGCTTTTTTTAGTCACTACCCCAGTTACAAATACTCATTGCAAATCCCATCACATCTGAAATGAGAATCTTCACACAACTATTTTCCAGAACCGATGTTCCATTACTGTGTACCTCAGGACAGGGGCCAGCTGTACGGGCTTCTCTTCTCTTCCTTTCAATAAGAGCAAATCCTGTCATTCCCACCTAGAGGGGCAGCTCGCATTGATCTTCATCTTTAACTGGTATTTGCAAAGAAATAGGGTCGATCCTCTTCCCTTATGAAGACACTCTAGCCCTCCCCACCGGATGAGCATCGCTAACCCCCTCACAGACACCCCTATTATAGCAAAGATCCTATAAAACTTAACTCTTATGCCTTTTCTGCTATGAGCATTGCGTAAGCCCACTTGATTGCTATAGCCCATGCTATTCTTGCCTATCCCATTGCCAATCTCGTTCCTTATTCAACAAGGAAATGCCCTTCTCAAGAACTCAACTTTAGATATCTTTGGGGACTATGATTACTATTCTATCAAATATTGGGAATAACTTCAGGGGGGAAAAGCCAAAACACCTGTATTACGTATAGTAAACTGTACTCCTATCTTTTACAATAGGATCGTGATGGGTTGTAGCACTTAAACACATATATAAGGCTAATAGAAATTGGGACAAACAATTCTTGTCTTTGGTATTCCCTGTATTTAAAGCAGTACTTTGGACAATTCGCAATCTTTGCTATAGTTCATAAAACAGCAAGACATCAATATATATAACAAGAAATAAAATTTACACAATGGGTTCTCATGAAGGCATCGACACTGACGTTATCTCTCTACCAAGATTTATTATAGAATACCAGAAACGTGTACATAATGCCACTGGTGAATTTACTCTGGTTCTGAATGCTCTACAATTTGCATTCAAGTTTATTGCCCATGCAATCAGACGTGCTGAATTGATCCACCTGGGCGGTCTTTTTGGTACATCCAATGCCACTGGTGATGAACAGAAGAAACTGGATGTCATTGGTGATGAGATCTTTATCAACACAATGGAGTCCAGTAATTGTGTCAAGATCTTGGTCTCTGAAGAGCAAGAAGACATGATTGTCTTTGAACACAACACCGGCAATTATGCTGTCTGCTGTGACCCTATCGATGGTTCTTCCAACTTGGACGCCGGTGTCTCTGTCGGTACCATTGTGTCTCTTTTCAAGCTACAGCCAGGCTCTACTGGTAAGGTCGAGGATGTTCTAAGACCTGGTACCGAAATGGTTGCTGCCTGCTACGCCATGTACGGTGCATCCACTCACTTGGTCTTGACCATGGGTGACGGTGTCAATGGCTTCACCTTGGACACTAACTTAGGTGAATTCATCTTAACAGAACCAGATATGAGAGTTCCAATGTATAGACAAATATACTCCATCAACGAAGGTAACACTTACTACTGGAATGACAACATCAAGTCTTTTATCAACTTTTTGAAAGAACCACAAGATGACGGAAAGCCATTCAGCGCCCGTTATGTCGGTTCTATGGTCTCCGATATGCACAGAACATTCTTATACGGTGGTATTTACGCCTACCCAGAGGACAAGAAGAATCCAAAGGGTAAATTAAGACTACTATATGAAGCTTTCCCAATGGCTTTCTTGATGGAACAAGCGGGAGGTAAGGCCGTTACCGATAGAGGTGAACGTATCTTAGATTTGACTCCTACACATATCCACGACAAATCTTCCATCTGGGTTGGTTCTCCAGGTGAAATCGACAAGTTTTTGAAGCACATCGGTAAGGCTTAAGAAGACCCTAGAACCATTTACAAAATTTCTAAATGCTACAAAAGGAATTGATTCTATCAGTTTCCTTGAATTTAATGTATTCTTGTTTTATATATCCTATATACCAGATCATCTATTCTTTATCAACAATATATTACAACCTCAACGTACAATTTCCACTTGATAATATTTATTTTAGAAGTTTTGTTAAAGTCTTGTTGCTTTTCCTAAAAATACAGGATTGACTTTCAATATGCTAGCACGATGTATATCAACTCAATTGCTCCAAATGAGAATTACTACCAGAGGAAACCATTACAGTAGCTTCATCCTTCTTTATTGAGCCATACTCAGTAGTGCTTTCAACAGAGGATGGCTTCTTGTTATTCTTCTGCATGTATTCAATGGCTTCAGGTGGTAGGTTCGTATCATTAATAGCCTTCGAGTAACCTAGGTCCATAATTTCCTTTTCCATCATGTTTCTTACCTTTTCTGCCAATTCACCAACTTCTTCTTTTTTCAAATCTTTAGTTGGAATTGGGTCCAAGACCTTACACGTTATGCAACCTCTGTTAAACACATTATATTTCGAGCACATAATAGTGCTAGTATTAGAGATAACCACTGGAACAATTGGGATCTGGCCTTGTTGAGCTAAATGGAAGGCACCCTTCTTGAATGGTAATATCTTAGGTGTTGTGGAGTATGACCTTGTACCTTCTGGGAAAATCCACAGAGCTCTCTTCTTCTCTCTAATATTTTGCAAGCCTCTATTTAAAGTGGAAACACTCTTTTCCCTGTTTGATCTGTCTAGGAAGTAAGTTCCACTCAATGCCATGAACCATCCTAAAAATGGAACATATTTCAATGACTTCTTGGCCGTAACAGTACATCCTTGAGGAAAGATCCTACCTAAAAACAATATGTCCAAGGTAGATTGATGATTGGAGACTGCAATGAAGGGCTTGCCTTTCAAAACATCCTCATTGATGATCTTGACATCAATACCCATAAGCATTGACATTGCGTAGTAATAGAACCTTGCTGTGGCCCATTGAGCCAAATGCTGCTTACCTATCAATGTCAAAAACACAGATGCAACAGTACCATATGCGGCAGCAACCATCAAAATTAGAACCCATGAGACAGTTCTCAGGTAGTACAATGCAATGCTAAAGAAACCCATATTTTTGACCTGCGAATTCCTGAATAAATACTAAAGATGAAGGCTCGTGTCTAGGTTTCCTTCAAATATATGCTTTGGTGGTTCCAATCAATGTAGATATGAGTAATAACCACGATATACCCCATTTATATGCTGACTATTATATGTATTCAACAATTGCGTTGATCTTTGCCCATACGTTTCTGGCTTGGCTCTCGCCCTCTGTTGGCTCTCTCACTTTACGAGTTTACTGCAGAAATTAATATGTACCAACTGCCTTTGGAAATGGTATTCTATATGTGCCAAGTAGATATTATTGCTAGGTAATAACTCACAAGAATTCTACACGGTTCTTAAAATATAACAGTATATTTATTCATTCAGTAAATTAGCACAAAACTTACACTGTAATCTAAATATATACTTGAAATGTGCATTCATACAACAAATATAATTGACTAAAAGTACAATTAACAATGATAACAATCCTAAAATTCTAACATCAATATTACCTCAAGGGAAAGGGTTACCTAGTTATGCTACCCGTCAACGTATAACTTAAACTAATGCTTTAATATATATGCTGACAAGTCGCTGAGTGCTATGTTAAGAACAAGCAATATCACCAGCCACGTAGCGCATTGTTTACCCTCTTTTGCAACAGAAACCCGATGAACCCCTTCGATCTGCAAGGCATCCGTTCAAGTAAGAATATAAATAGAAACATCGCAACTGTAATTCAGATTTGGCATTCATGGCGGTCATCTTTGCTCAAGGTACCTGTTAAGATATATTAGATTTGATATTTTTCCACCTTGGAGCTTATCTCAAAGACCAACAAAGAGAGAAATGCGGTTTCTGACAAAATTTCTGTTGTTTTTGGCAACCGTCTACTTCGGATTGAAGTATGCGTGCGAGTCTCCATTAAGAGCGCAGTATCCACAACTGCAATTGGCTTGCCACTACTCTCAGCCTGCCCTGTGGAATGACTACCTCTTGAAGAACAGTCCCGCTTATAAGAACTCTGTGCATCCTCAACTCGTTGTTGCTAAAGGTAAATATGAAGAACTCGTTCAGCCTCACGTCAAAGACGTTTGCAAGCGCGTCCACACTCAATTGGACCGGATCGATAAGAAGAAATACTGCGATTTAGCTCATTCCTATGCTAACTTAGCTTATCAAAAGGCTCAGTTCTACTACTCTATCAGCGCGGGCAAATATGCCCACGATTTTTGCAAAAGTGATTTGTACAATAAGAACTTGAAAAGACATGTTGAGAGAGCAAAGGAAGACCTCTCAAAAGCATACCACTTGGCCGTTGTGAGAATCCCACAATTGTTCACAAGAGAAAATGTCGAAAAGTTCACTAGTAGTGCATCCGCTTACATCAATGAAAAGACTGAGTCTTTGAAAAAAGAAGCCAAACAAATAACCTCTGATGTGAAGAAGACTGTAGAATCGGAAATCAAGAAGAGAACAACTTCTAGTGAATCTGAAGAGGAACCAATTGTCTCAACTTCCACAATTGTAAAGACTATTACTAGAACTAGGCACAGTTCTAGCAGTACTACTTCTACAAAGTCCGCTGAAGAGACATCCGAAAAGAACTTGGAAACAAAGGAAGAAGAAGATATCACAGATATTGAAATCGACCACCAAGCTCAATTACAAAGAGATTTCGACAAATGGACTTCCAACATTGACAAGAAGGTTAAGATGGTTAACAAGATGCTAGTACGTGATGTAAAGAAACAACTAAAGCCAAAGATCGACGCAAATGATAAACTGTTTAAGGACAAGCTTAAGGTTTTACACAAGGAGGCAAACGACAACTTCCAGTTGATTAACAAGGCTATCCAGGACATCAACTGTACTCAAGGTATTGATCCTGAGACTGGTAAACAGATTTACTTCGACAGTGAGGGCAAGAGCCAGATCGAGAAGTATATTACCAGAGAAATGATTAGAACCATGCTGAATGATACACAGACAACTTTGAACAGCTTAGTTGCTGATATTGAAAACGATGTAAGCAAGATATTGGAAGATTTCAAGAAGATTGCTGAAAACTCTCGTGAGCAACATTTGACTACTTTTGAAGAATGGGGTGATATCATGATCAATGAATGGTCCAAGAAATTAGCTTACCTAGATGTTTTAGCTCCCCATGAAGATGCCGAACACGAAGGCAAATCTAAAACTGAGCTATCCGAAAAGAACTGGAAGAAATTTATGGCCATTAAAAAACAAATTTTGGACGCCAGAGACAAGATGGCTAAACGTCAAATTAAGATCAGCGAGTTCAAGCTTCTCTTAGACAACGTCCAAAACACACTTCAAGCTGTCACGAATGAGAACGGTGAGTACCTATACATTCTAAGAGCACAAGCCAACTTGGCTTTCCAAGAACGTGAAAGGCTAGAAAAGGAGGCAGAGGAAGCCAAACTACGCAAAGAAGCTGGCGAAGTTAACGAATCCTCTGAAGAAGAGCAAATTGTTGAAGAACCTATCTCCGCTTAAAAAAATCTACGAATCGACATAACCGACGTCAAATGGAGATAGCCACATTCACTCCTCAATTATCCAGAAACTGGAAAGGTAAACCAAATCAATTTATGTTTCTCTCTCAGAAATTAATCATTTTAGCAAATATGTATACTACCTGCTGTGAACAATACTTGATACCTTGTAATTTGGATTACCAAATCTTTTTAAATACCAATACAACTTAAGTAAAATTAATTATAAAATAAAGATCAACTGTAATTCTACAATTCCATTGGTACGTAATGTCGATGGTATTCTGTATTTAACACACCACTAGGCTTGGTGTATTTCATTCACGTTCCATGTATGATTACTAGACTCACTCCATGAATCAGCCTTAGTTCAATAACCTCGTATCAATGGATATGCCTCTGACTTCTCATTCAGCACCAAAAATCACACCCTATCAATTGGAAAAGGGAAATAAGGAACATAGTAATTTGTACATGTATACATTGCAAAACCACTAGTACATGAAACATCTCTATAGAAGCCATCCATCTGTTATATTTGAATTTGTTTGCGGCTTTTCCAAATAAGGATTTAATCAAGTACCTGATTATTTTCACGCTACCTTTGGTAGACATTATACACCATCCGGAGGCCATTTTTTTGTTAGGAACTACCTTATAAGACACATAGTAAAGGGCTGTAATTATAAGAGGATACTCCATAATGACAGGCCATTTAGATGAAGTTGATCGTGAATTCATCAAAAGTCTGTTTCCGGAATACTTGTTAGAGCAACCTGTGGCATATGATCTGTTGTGGATTTACCGGGAAAATAAAAAGATATTCTGCAAGACGCCGTATTTCCACCATTCAAAAGATGAAGATAGGAATGGACTATTAACGTCTTCGATACTTCCACCAAAACTGTCATACAGGACAAAGAAAGAAATTTGGCAAAAGCTCATGAATCTGGGTGTGCTAGGAACTCTATCTTTTGATGCGGCCAATGATGAATACCTAGTACAGGCTTATAAATATTTCTACTCTGATAATAATAATGAAAAGTCACATATGAAAGTGCCCGGCTCTGCAACAAAGAGTAAATTTAGCAAAGACATTAAGAAGACCATGAATGAAGCGGATGACTCCTTACAAAGGGTGCACGATGTATTAGATCAGTATTATCTGAACTCTGTTAGTGGGGAAAATATCAATGTGGATTCCAGTATAGATCCAGTCGAAAGACATTCGGTGAGATGGAGAGATCATGATGACATTCATAGCGAATCGGAACGAGCAAACGAAAGAGACGAAACTGAAGCAGAAGAAGAAGCAGATCAAATTGAGGATGAAGATGAAGATGTAGAAGAAAACTCAAACGATGAAGACGACGACGATGACGATGAAGATGAGGGTGAGGAAGAAGATGAAGATGCAGTTGATATAAGTGAAGAAGGTCAAGAGCGAGATCTACAAACTACTTCTGCCAGAGACTCAATCGGAAGCTCTGATAGATTATCTAGAAGGGCACATTCATATTCCGCAAAAGATAATGCCTCAAGATTATACCCAGCATTGAACACTCAGAAATATATGTCGAAGAAGAAAAATAATTCTACAACTCCCAATGTTTACAATCTTATGGGATACTTCTTGCCTACCCAATGGATGCACAAGGAGAATAACAGTATTTTAGTATCCAGCGATGGCATCACTGAGTTGAGAGCGAATCCAAACTGGCAACCATTTATCTCCAATGACAGAGGTGATATATTTGCTAGAAATAGGTTGAGAAATGCTCTTACCAGCTCTCAAAAAACAGAATTTGTTACCACTTATGCGGATGAAATAGTATCGAATAAAAAAGTTGCCATATTTTATTATGAGGTGCGGGTCCTTGATGTAACAAGTTCTAAAAGTGCCCAGAATAGTAATATTGTCGTCGGATACAAAATTGCGAATGACTCCGATGATGAAATAGATCTAGAAAAAATTGACGAGAAGGCATTGCTTGAGCTGGTAAAGAATTTTGGTGCAGGGGATAATAATGAAGTTGGTGGATTGGCTGATATCGGTGGTACATTAATGGGTAGAGCTGACTCCACTGCAACTGATCCAGCTCCGGGACTGGCAAAGAAAAATACCTTAGATGAAACTTTCGTTGGATATTGTGGTTTATCGGGTAACATCAGCATTACATCAAAAGAAAAGCCATATTCTAAGCCTTATGGGAGGGATGATGTTATTGGCTGTGGTATAAACTACGTTAATGGCTCTGTATTTTTCACAAAGAATGGTGTCTTTTTAGGTGAGGCTGTCTCGTCATTAATGAATGTAAATGCCATACCATACATTGCTCTAAAGTCGGGAAATTCAGTTCGTACCAACTTTGGCTTATACGAAGAATTTGTTTTCGATATAAATCAATATCAAAAGAACTGGAAAAGGGTTGCTTATAAGAATATATTTAAAGCCTCCATTACATCGCATCAATTTCCCGACACTAAAAACACACTTATTGATGAAAGTCAAATGGAAATAGATGATGATGCAGATGAAAGCCAATTATCTTTGCTACAAAAAGGCCTCATTCTGGGGAAGGATAACAGGATTTCAGAAAATATGGTTCTAAAACCAGATGATCTCTTACTAAACACCCTCAATACACAAGATGGATCCATGATTTCTAATCTAAATGTAATGATAAATGATTATCTGATACACGAGGGACTCATTGATGTTGCCAAAGGATTCTTAAAGGATCTACAAAAATTTTCATTAACTAACCCATACGATAATCAAATTCAGATAGAAGAGCGTGAGATAATAAAACATAATGAATCTCAGATTATCAGGGAAGAAAATGTTTTGAGAATTAGACAGGAATTGAGAAAATTGATCAACCAGAGAGAAATAGAGAAATGTATAACGTTTCTGAATGACAAAATACCAGATTTGTTAGGGAATAACGTTGAACTTCATTTTGAATTGCGTGTGGTACAATACTTGATTCAACTATCAAATTCACCGAAAATTGATTCAAATATTCTAATCGAAGCAGGGCAAAATCTATCACGTGAGTTTGTTTTTAATAATACAATTCCACAAGAACTTAGAGATAAATTTCAAGACCAGCTAAGCAATGTTTCGTCACTACTTGTATATGAAGATCCTTTGACTGAAGCACCTGACGAGCTGTCATACTATTTTTCCCCCGAATATCTGCAGGACAGACTTTTCCAATTAACAAACTCCACAATCCTAAAGCATATGAAGAAAAGTAGTGAGTGTGCTCTTGACAATATAGTTAGCTACAGTAGAGCGATGTCATTAACTCTATTAAACCTGAATGCCAAGGGAAAGGCTACTGTGTATGAGGACGATGACGCCAAACTTGTTGATACGGCCAGATATTATAAACTAATTAATATTGACGGGGATCTCCTAAGTTTGTGACATCGTTATAACATGCATTGAGATTTCACCTGTCAATGTAACTACACAAAAATACTGCTCAGCTTTCATATAGATAGAAATATATTCCACAAATGAGACTAGATTATATACACAAATAGTTTTGTAACATAGCAGAAAACTCAGACATACACACCGAAGGAATTACTTAGGAAAACCGTACCGATACCAAAGAACAGACTACCAATGGCAGTTAGTATAGTATAGTAAATGAACTTCTGAACAAAACCTTTGCTTGAGCCAGCAGTGGCAAGAGCAAGAGAAATTGTGAGTAGTGCCAACAAAAGTGTTACGAAGGCCAGCTTTGGCTGTCTCGACAACTCTATGAATGGTGTGAAAGGAGTAGAGGTCTCATATTTTTCCTGCAGCTATCGATAAATGGCATTGTGGTATTTCAGAATTGGCTAATATCGTAACGCCAAAGTTGTACTTCAATTTTGCAAATCAAAAGTGAGTTCGCTTATCCTTTTAAGATTTACTATCATACCTTCCTGACCACCCTAAAGTATACCATTAAATAATAGTAATGTTAGTAATACTGACACGGCTTGTGCACGAACACAAAATCACACTCAATTGATCACGCAGAACACTTGGCTTGTTAGATTAATCAACTACCTTAGCACTATCAAACCAATAAAGGGACATCCTGCTCAATTGCTTCCTATGTTTGAGGAGATACATACAAATAAAGCGTTGTAACTCATAATTAACTAGTATCTTTTGTGAGATTATGGTATTCAATTTCAATAGTATTCAGATTGATACCTGTGAAGAAGAAATATTCTCTACAATTCAATTGCTGATATTGACAGTATGACTTGCTTCGCTGCTTTTTATTTTTTCACTTTCTGTTGTCAATCACTTTTTCTGAACAACACCGTCAAACCGTGAAGAACCGTCCCCATCGGGACTTTTGTGTGAAATTATAAAAACTAGAAAGCATACACACAATAAGCTATAAGTTGAATAATGGACAATGGCTATCATATCAATTAGGCAGACCATGGATAAAGTTCGATGATAAAGCATATTCTAAATAGGAGGCTGATAGGTGGGTTGAGCCCTCTAAAGGGTATGCCTTCAACATCAGTACGATTGGGAATAAATTACAGACTCAATTCTACACTATCGTGGGCTGATGAAGATGAAGTTTATGAGCCCCCCAACAGAGAGATAATGCAAGTACCTCAGAAATGGTCTACATATGATTATGATTTGAAGGAAGAAATAATTGAGTATTTAGAATGGAAGCAGGAGGATCGTTGGCACGAAATGAGTATACCTGAACGCCGCGCGGCTTATTATATTTCCTTTGGTGAATGGGGCCCCCGTTACACAGGGCAGACGAAATATGATACCTCATATGTCATGTTAAGAGCACTATTCAATTTGATACTATTTTCCAGTGCAGGTATGGCGTTCTATAATTTAAAGAAAGATAAGGAGATGAAGAAGAAAATTGCTGACATTGACACATGATGTTAGTCGCAAATTATAATATTTTTTTGATTAAAATGATAATCAAATACAATAGATCTTGAGATAGTCCAATATCAATCATCTTATGTTGATATACAATTTGTACTAGATCCAATCGAAAGGAGAATGAGGACATTAATATTAAAAAGTTTCTTTTATTATAATCATTTCAGTTGTTGGACAGAAGATCTTAGAAAAAAAAATGGAACAAAATGCAATTGCCAGAGTTGGCATTCTGTTAGCAGCCATGATAGCAAGCTTAGTTATGAACCGAAACCGGCTAGTAGAAATTGTGCCAACACGATCGTGGAACTTCCACTACTCTGATAAGTTATTGAAAGCACCGGCTAATTTTCTGTACATAGGAGTCATTTTTTAGGTTGCTCTACAGGCTACTAGCCGGTAATACTCACAGTGGTAAGTTCTACGTTTGAATCTCAATAATATCAGTGGCTTAGGAATACATATCCATACCAATCAATATATTCAGCATGTAAATATTATCAAAATACGTTTAATTAATCACAGTACGTATGCAACCCTCAATCATCCCTCATCAAACAACTTATGAGACAACCCTGACAACTCATAGATGTTGTCTATCATCCCACTGGTTAGAACCCTCATAAAAGTGACAATAGATTTAGCGTAAATACGGCAATTATAGCTTTAAAACGGAAATTAACACCCTCTTTAAGATGCCGGCATCGGTTGTACTCTCACAAGCCCATACATATCTGTATTATGTGCAGCAACCTTTCGAGTTTGTTTAACATGCTACTAGTAGCATTTTTAATCGGAATATGCAACAACAGTTGGTGGGGGGACCTGAGACGGAGTGGGGCTAAACTTATATTAGAACTAATTTAACAAAAAATTTTGCATATCTGCGGGTGTTTCTGTGAAAAAAGTGGGGGGTATTGATTACTAAATCAAAACAGCAGGCTGCCAAGCTTTTTTATGTGGTTTCCCTCCCAGTAGAACGCCGCAGTACGCGAGATGTTGCTAAGTGGGAGAGCGTTTTCGTTCTGCCCGCTTGTTCTTTCTTCAGTGGGCAGGCACATTATAAGCCGGTGCGAGTTGATCTTAGCTTTGACACATTCCGCTTCTTTGCTATACCTAAACACTATTACCCAATTCGGTCAGCAATAATACTGTAGCGCACAATTCTATGAGGGATTATCATGTTGTTTCAAAGCCTCGAACTGTCAAGTTTCAGACAAGAAAGATATAATGTATTATAGTTCTATCTGTTGTAACGCAATGAACTTTTGGTAGTAGGATGCCAGTACATGGTGAAAGGTTAATACGTAATCTAAAAAGCCTGCTTGAGGTACAGTGAATCAATAGAACAATTCTGTAATATCAAGTAAGTACTATGTATTCTATGATGAGAGCTAAATGTACTTCAACTAGCACTATGTGCTTTAATGTCTTAAAAACTAGGAATAAGTGCTGTTGCCTGATAAGGTGGTATCATTTTTCTATGTAAATCATCAAACAGTTCCGCGCAAGTGGTTTAGTGGTAAAATCCAACGTTGCCATCGTTGGGCCCCCGGTTCGATTCCGGGCTTGCGCATTTCTTTTTTTTGTGTTAAGATGAAACTACTGTATAGTCTTCTGGTTACTGCTATTTCCGATTCATATAAATGTATGAGTGGATTTTTGATACACATTCAAATAATTTCGTAGAATTTACCTTCAAATCCTAAGTTGACATTAATTAAACAGTGTAGAAAAGAAAATCAAATGAACGTAATACAAAAATCCCTCGTCCCCCCGCTTCACCCACTACATAGTAACCTACTAGGAGTAAGAAAGTTATCTACTGTGATTGCTAATAGCTATTGTAACAAGGTTTTCTAGGATTTTGTGGTTGTCCTATTTCCATTCCAGGCTTGGCTCACCAATTTCTCGAGGATGCAGAGATCTCATTAGTAAAAGTGGGGTGTTCATCAAGTGAGCCAATGCAAGTTTGCGTTTCTCTTACAGGAGCCCGATGAATTACTGGGGTAGTTGCTGTTGCACATCCCCTTTGCCACCATTCACGTCCTGGTTAGCTACTTGTATCCTGCATTATTTGCGGGCAAGTTTCCAATACTATTTGAATTATAGAATACGTCATTTTCTCAGTGGCACTCGGAGACTAACATTCTGAAAAAAAAAAAAATCATGATAAGCTAATTTGGCTGACTTAAAAGTAGTGGTGGGCGTGATGAGCCCAGTGTTTAGTCCATTTTATGGATAATATTGATCTTTAAAGGCAAGTAGTTGAATTTCTATTTGGATAAAAGGTATAAATAGTAGTTGAGAATCCAGACAAAGCACCTTTATATTGAAGATAATAGCGTTACATTATATATAAGAAGCGATAACAACAAAAACAATAGGCATATATAAAGCAGAGAGCACAGCAGTACACACATTTGCAGTATGGTAGTAATCAACGGGGTGAAGTATGCCTGTGATTCATGCATCAAATCACATAAAGCAGCCCAGTGTGAGCATAACGATAGACCCTTAAAGATACTAAAGCCAAGGGGAAGGCCACCGACGACCTGCGACCATTGCAAAGATATGAGAAAGACTAAGAATGTGAACCCTTCAGGAAGTTGTAACTGTAGTAAACTCGAGAAAATAAGGCAAGAGAAAGGCATAACGATAGAAGAGGATATGTTGATGAGCGGAAACATGGACATGTGCTTGTGTGTTAGAGGTGAGCCTTGTAGGTGTCACGCTAGGAGGAAAAGGACACAGAAATCAAACAAAAAAGATAACTTAAGCATTAATTCGCCCACAAATAATTCTCCTTCACCAGCGCTCTCTGTGAATATTGGAGGGATGGTGGTGGCTAATGATGACATCCTAAAATCATTGGGACCAATTCAAAATGTCGATCTAACGGCTCCACTAGATTTTCCACCGAATGGGATAGATAATAAACCGATGGAAAGTTTCTATACACAAACTTCTAAATCCGATGCTGTTGATTCGCTTGAATTCGATCATCTAATGAATATGCAAATGAGGAATGATAACTCCCTTTCATTTCCTATGTCTGCAAACCAGAATGAAGTCGGTTATCAATTTAATAATGAAGGGAATAACTCAATGAATTCAACAATGAAAAATACTATTACTCAAATGGATCAAGGTAATTCACATAGCATGACCTTACACGATATAGACGAAATTCTCAATAACGGTATTGAACTTGGTAATGTAAATTGAAGATCTTACTGCATTTAATTAAATAATATAGTTTAATTTTATAATGAGTTTCAGTTGATTTCCATTATAGTTATACATCAAAATTTGATGACTAATTTTATGTTGATTCTGATTATGGTGTGATTGGACAAGATATATTCGAATCTAAAAATTGCCGCTTCTTCATCAAGAATCAGATAGTGTAACTCTTTCTAGTTTTTCGTCGATTTTATTAATGCTTGAGTTAGTTTCCCTTATGGCATTTGGATTCTCATCATTTAGATATACAGAAAGTCTCTCATCCTTAACTTCAAGAATTGACATATCGTCATTAAATTGCAATGACACTAGTCGCAAAATATACTCCAAGAGGCTGATTGAGCTCGATCGTTCGTCACTGGGAATAATATTACTATTCGAGCTATTTGCGTCCTCATAGTTTGCACTATTGTCCTCGTCTGATGAGTCTTCATCACTGGAGCTATCACTGTCGGTCGATTCATATGAACCCAATGCAAACCATTCAATATCTTCCGTTGAGGAGTTTGAATGAATACCTTTGCCCTTAATATTTTTATCTGTTTTTATAACTAATACCGGAGAATCTCTTTCCGGAAGTTTTAGTAGCTTACCTGAAACACTAAAGAATAATTTAACAATTTGACATATATTCATTTCTAAACTTCTTGGTTTTTCCTCGTCATTTTCAGTATTATGATATCTACCATCATCAAAACTTTGATCTATCCTTAAAACATAATTGAACTTATTCGTTTCATCTTTCCTTCTGATGATCCTTGTAATACCTCTTTTCATGTCTTCCTTCCACGTAACTCTAATGTTATTATGCTTTTCAGATGGTAGATGGTAAAAAACAGAGAAATAAGTAGTTTCAAATGTGGGTCCTACTTGAACATCTTCACCGGCAAACATGTCATTATTCTTAACCACATAATTTGATGCTGAGAGTAATAATCCGGGGGAGACTGTATTAGTTAAATTTGAGGATAGATTTGCACCAGAAGTAGTCAATGATAAGTTAATAAATGGAGTAATTTCTTCTATCCTATCCAAAAGATCTTTAATATAGAGTTCAACCGCGTTGATTGAATCTTTTTGCGTTTTTGCAGTTCTTGAGCCTTCAACCTTTTCTGTAAGTTCATGTATTTTGTCATCAAACTGGTCAATTTCTACTCTTAAATCGCTTGTTAGTCTTAATGTACTCTCAAGGTTTGTGTTTCCTCGAGCTGCTACCAGTCTTATAAGATCGATTGCATATGACACGATTTCAATTCTGTTTTGTAGTTTAATTCTTAGTTTTTCAATTCTCTTCGCATCATCTTTTGGTATCTTCAATATAAATCCAGTTATGGTTTTAATTGCATACGTGGAAGCAATCGAAACACCAGATTTTATCGCAAATGTAACTGCTTGTGATCCAGCTTTAGCTAGTATTTCATCCATTATACTGCAAATGTTTCTAATATATGAAGGGCTTTATCTTTTGGTTTAAGAGATTTTCAGTCTGTAATAGAATGGGTTAAAGAACATGACGAATAATAGATCTATTACTCTTTATCATTTCTATAGTCTTCCTTATTCATAATTTTAGGGTGGGAATGGTCTCCATTAACATTTTGGTGCTGGATCTTGCAGTTAGTATTTACCAAATGTGAAAAAAATTACAAAATGGCCAAAAGAAAAGTCACGCCATCTATGTGCAAACGAATGCTAATACATGCTATCTAATGCTAATAAATGATTGTCATGAAATTCAAATAAGAAATATAATTCTATAAATATGCTCTCCGACTCTACGAATACTAATGTGATATATATTGAAATGCATAACTGATATCATTGTGATAAAACTCATTCTTTAATAGATGATCATTTGTTTTCTCCAGTGCTTTATGATTCAAGTGATTCCATGTGGTGGCATCACCATATAACATAGCAGCTGCCCTCATAATTTGTTGCCCGTGCTTATTACAACGTTTACATTGAAAAGTTTCGTGAGTATCACATATAGTTTTATCATTGAACTGAAAAAGCTGTCTTAGATTATCAACACTGAACAATCTCTCAACATCTTCTTTAGCGTCAACCACACAAGAACTTAGACTCATTTTCATAGACTGTCTTTGGTATATCTTCTCTTCGATCGTACCGGTAGAAATGAATCTATAAATAAAACAATCTTTCTTCTGGCCATCTCTCCATACACGCGCCAAGGCCTGCTGATCGGCTGCAGGATTCCAATCTGGATCCATTAAAATCAATCTATTTGCACCAATTAAATTGATACCACATCCACCAGCTTTAGAACTTAGTAAAAATATAAATTCTTGCCCCTCAGGATCATTGAATCGATCAACTAATTTCTGACGTTTATTTATAGACATCGTTCCATCCAATCTTACAGATGCGTAGTGACGATTTCTACACATTCTCTCAATTAAATCCAAAGTCTGAGTATAATTAGAAATTAATACAATTTTATCATCAGATTCTGTCTTAATTTTATGAAGAAAGCGCTCTAAAATTGCAAATTTACCAGAAAACTGTGTTTGAACATCCCTACTTTTCCCAGTCGGGATGCTATAATCGTCAGGAATATCCAAGTCGTTATAATTGTCTAACTCTTCATCTAATTTTATAAGGTCAGGATGATTACACAGTTTTTTAAGAACACCAATCGCCTTTAGTGGCTGTGATCCACCATCCCCTTTAACAACCTTTTTAATATCCCTGGACTTAATCAACATATTATAAACTTGTTTCTGGAAAGGCGTTAGATTTACAAATATCACATGCTCATATTTACATGGTAGATATTTGGACAAGATATCATTTGTTCTCCTGATAATAAACTTTGAAACAATGTTCGATAGTAATTGAAGCTTCTGCTCACCACTCTTCACATCATTATCCGTAGCATCGGCATCACGACTTCTGAGAATCGGTATCTCGAAATTTCTTCTAAATTCATTTCTTGTGCCTAACAATCCCGGATTGGAAAAGTTTAAAAGAGCAAAATATTCTGATAAATCGTTCTGTATGGGTGTACCTGATAGAATGACTCTTCTAGGACAGTTTATACTATCAAGAGCTGTAAAGGTCAAAGAATCTCCATTCTTCAGACGATGACCTTCATCGGCTAGCAATAGACCAACTTCAGTATTTTGCAATTGTTTGACATTTCTCCTCAATGTATCATATGAAATTATAAGAACTGGTTTCACAATGTTTCTTCCTTGCGCCTGCGCCCAGTTTTTAATAGCCTCTGCCACACTAGTGGCACCAGAGGCTAAGGAAGATTTTTTTCCATCAACAGCCAAGGGTGAAAGTGTATTAGGACCTAGCCACTTTACTAATTCATTAGCCCAGTTATTGACTAGAGAAGAAGGACATACAATAATACACTTACTGATCAATCGCTTTCCTTGAGGTCCCTGACGCAAAAGTGTCCACATCAAAGCAATACATTGTAGAGTTTTCCCTAGACCCATTTCATCAGCCATGATACAACCATAAGCACCTCTATTATTTGATTGCGACTTTTTTAATGCTTCCAAAAAGTCATTCTCACTTTGTTGTTTCTTAGTAATGGTCTTTTTCTGCTTTTTTGATTTAACGTTCTTTTTAGCGTTCTGTATAGCGTTACCTGCCTCATCATTATTCGCTTCACTATTGTCATGGGCTCCACCGCCATCAATTGGTGATACTTCTTTGCTGCATACATCATCATCAGAACATTCAAGAAAATTGATATTTGAACTTTGGCTAGCCAATTGCTGATCAAGAAAGTCTTTCATTACCAGCCCTGTCACACAACGATAAAGAAATTTGACACCTTCAACTTGATGTGGTCTTAAGATTTTTGCCAGCTTAGGGTCAATAACGACTGGAACATTAGCAAACTTCTTTTTCATAGATTCAGTTGGATTGAAAGGAGAGTTTCCTAAAAGCTCTTGCAATGTTTTATTTTTTACACCATTGGACAATATCTTAGGGTGCTTATATTTAGATTTTTCTGCCTCTGCTTCTTGGGCATTTTGATCTTCTGAGCTCTGTACATTCTGTACAGTCTCAGTATCATCCTGAATAATCATTTCCCCATCAACGGAGGGATCGTAAAGTACAATTGCAAATTCGTCTGTGGGATCATGCAACGGCCTAGGCTCAGGAATCACCTTCACTTTAGTGCCTAGCGTTAATGGCAGACTGTGTCTCTGTACGTAGCCCTTAATCGGTACATGGAAGGACTTTTTTAATGTAACCTCGATTGTGTCAAGTCTTGTTGGATCCTCCATTAATCTACGAGCGCTCAGAGCATCAACTCTTCTTTTTTTGATAACACGTTCTCCTAACTCATCGTAAATATTTTCTTTACCATCAACCTCATCCTTACTATCAACATCCAGTCCTGCATAGGAAACGGTTTGAGATCTTTGTCTCAGTTGCCGCTGCCGACTAAGATCACAATTAGCCGGAACTGTCTGACTCCTTTGTGACTTTACTGGGACTTTGAATGGCTTAGTTAGTTTTGATATTGACTCATCGACATTAATCGGCCTTGGCACAAGACGTGGTCTTTCTCCCGCACCAATACCATTAGGCGGTCTATCGGGTAACCTTCTTCTAGCCATCTGAAATTATGCCTTCTTTAATTCTATTACCTTTGTATCCAAAGTCTTTGCGAATTATTTTTGCGAAGAGTATATTTGTTAAAAGCCTTTGCAGTGGCAAAGCTTCAAAGACTGAAGTGTGTATTCTTTGATTAGTCGTCGTCCACTGCACTCAAGAAACGCAAGACTATTACTAAAGCAAATCTAGATTATAATCCTGTATGTAGGCTATACATTAATACTTTTTCAGTATGCCATGGCAAATCGAGAGAATTTTCATATGTTTATAATTTACCCGATATTGATGTTATTGAGACACGAAAAAGGAAAATTTGGTTTCGTGTCGCACATTAAAATAACATTCACATGATGAAAGGTTCTTGTCAAACACTTAGCAATTGGGATTATATAGCAACTAATAGGGCTTTATCTATTGTCTCGGTGAATCAGTTTTGCAGCACTACATACAAGACAGAAATATTATGTGAAGTTGTTCCCAATCTTGATTATTGAGTAAAGACAGTAGTAATACACAGCATATTAATCCATCAACTAACTGAAACCCACCATTATCACATTGACGTCCTAAAAGTTTCACACACAATACAAAGCGTTGCACTATGCTCTTATGAAACAGACTTTTTTTATACAAGAAATATTTATAGACTAAGAAATATAGAACTATTAGGAGACATGTTTTAATTACCCGTTTTACTACAAGGATGTTTTGACATGCTAGCTAATCTCAGAATTTACAATACAAAAAATATAAAGAACAAGCGGCTGCTAGGGTGTGCATTTATTCTAACCGGTGAAACATGAAGCGGTTCATAATCACATACCAGACTAAAGCAGCAACTCATACATCAGTATGCGATCTACCACGTCATATGTGCAGTAAACTACAATTTTAGCACATTATTATCACTCCAGTGATTACGGATAGGAATGCCTTTGTTGTCTTGTTTCCCATTTATTTGAAGTAATGTATATGCTTTAACTTGTTTACGGCTTTAACTTGAAACGTAGAAGAGAGAGATGCTGAATATTTCACACATACCATTATCTGGAAAAATATGGCCCCGCTATTGTTATATAATCACTTCTTGGCTTAGTCCTGTGAGCAAATACATCTACGTGGTTAAAATGCAAGTAAGAATTGACTGAGTCAGTAGTGCTATATGTGGCTATTTAACTATCTCAAATGATCAAAAAATAGAAATGAAATGACATAATATAACCGTTGCTGATACGATAAGAGACAAATCTGTTTTATGTCCGCCTGTGTTCATCCGTTAGAGTGCAGCCATATTGCCGCTTTCTCTGTTTCAGAAAGAGGTGACAAGGGGGCGACTACAACATTATCTTCCGTGTGTACTCTCTGTTAGTCAAAGCAATCCGGCGTAGTTTTTATTTTTTTTTGGTAGTCTACTTCTAATCGTAGAAGTTAGACTCCTGCGTAATGCGGAATTCGGCAGTTAAACATCTCCGGAATTGTATGTACTTGCTTCTCTCTCACATGTAACATATTGCCATCCTCCCACTCCTATTTACCAGTTGCGTTATACCATTTGGTTTTCACCCAGTTGACGAACATTTGCCGGAGCCAAACTAGGAAAGTGTCACAAAGCATCAAAAAGTACTTTAGATGCCTATCTTAGTCCATTCCCTACTTTGTCTAACAGCCTACGAAGTTTTTCCGAAGTTAGATATTTTCGCAGAAAAGGGATCCACTTGGGGGAAGAAGTACATGTGGTAACAATCAAGATCTCACAGAAAGCTTCTTACAAGGCACTTAATGGATCGCCCATACACGCACCCTTTTCTGCTTACCCTTCTGTGCAATTATCTCTTAGTGCCCGTAATTCCTTCGATAGATTTAGTGCACAGTAAACTAGTCCGGATAAATTCTTACCTCATCACATGCAACTTCCATCCTCCCTTCCCATTATGCAACTATCAGTAAAGTTCTACCGTGGAACACCAGTACAGGGTGTGGTGTTGCGCTACGGTGGCCTCTAAGTGTGTTATGAGCGTTGCGGGTTTTTTTGTAAATTTTTTTTCTATCGCTGATCCGTCTGTGTGTTCTCAGGGACGGATTCTCGATCGAAGGGTCCGCTGCAACTATTTTCTCACAAGCCATTCCCCGAATTTGAAACTTTTCTAAGCTCGGATTTATCTCCCTTACTCAATGAGTGCCTCCTGTGATTGAAATATGGTGGGGGAGAGATCAAGCTTAGAACTGAGCTATTTCAAACACCGAGTAAACAATAACGTCATTTGTGTAACGCTTGTTTCCATCGACCCATCCCGCAAAGGTAATCCCACCGTGACACGCTATTGTTTTGAAGATATATAGCTATACGTAATCTTAAAATACCGTAGTCTAATACCTATACAATGCTCAGTTATACTGCTCTTAAAAGTAGGGAGACCAAGGAGACGCTATACAAGATGTTCTTATTTCTTACATTTTATGCCTCAGATACATTGGGCTCCTCCGTTCCTTGCTGAACTCCTTTTCGGAAGCAATACCGAGACTAAGATACAGGTACTAGTCTTAAAGTCAACCGAAGAGACTGTATTCGTTGTAGTCCATCCGGAAAACTTACACATCATTGTAATCACCTACAAACTTCATTTCCTGTGTCCTAAAGAGGACAACTCTCCTTACTTTTGTTTATTTTTTGCCACCAATCCATTTGTAATACCGAGCCTCCACCCATTCCATTAACCAATTGTAAGCCGAGAAGAATAAATAATCTTGAGTGACGTTAAACTGGTAAAACTTTTGGCAAGCTATTCTTTCCATGGGAGGGAATAGCTAACTTCCCCAGAATACTACTGGGTCGCTAGGGTCTGAATCTAGGGACCAAGCTTGTACATAGCTTTTAGAGCAATCACATACATCCGAGAGAAAATGGTCTACGGAGTTTTCTGGTTTTACGAGAAATAGGCAGTTAAAGAAACCTTCCCGTTATTGCGTCTACAATTTCTTTTTCAATAACAATTTCGGATTCAGTAGTGCAAAATCCGATGGCTATTTTAGTAGCCCCTGGTTCTCTGCGGCCGTGCCAGTGCGTCTCCTTTTTATTTTTAATTCTTATCATTCCTTCCCCTCCCCCATAACTCCATTGAGAAACGGACGCATGAAAGCCACACGACATGTAATGAGACATCAGCTGCACACGATTTGTGCAGGGTTCTCTTGTAATTGAAGTGTTGTGATTCTATAATCCCTCAATTTTCCGTTTCCATTTCCATAGCTGCTACGAGAGAAATCTCGGAGCACCAGTTATGAAAGACAATGAGGTGGACAGAATTCCTCAATCCTCCGCAGAGAAAAGGACCTTCGGATTTTCAACTGAGAGTAGCTCTACCTATTATTAATCAAACAATACGTTTTATTCTATCCTTATGGTGGCACTCTTTGCCCTGCACAGAAAAAGGAATCTAAGAATATTCCCAGCATGAAGCTTCTCCGCTGTTTCCCCTGTGGTAGGTAAAGATGAAGAAAAAAGGATTTACCACCCGGCTCTTGTTCTTCCTAGACAAAGCTGCATTGTCTAAACCCCCCAGTCTAAGAGATCAAGATTAACTCCCGCACCGTTCAGAACAAGTCGTACAACTACTCCTGGATCTTGGTCCCACTCTAATTTGCAGCTGATAGACCCTACGTCCAGAAAAAAAAAGAAATTTTGTCTGGCGCCTTCTGCTCTTCGGACCCCTCCTTCTAACTGCAACCCTTTATCTCCTGTCTCCTTTTTCTGTTCCAGAGTTCCCGTGGACAGACTGGCGTACAGACGCGCGGAGAGACTGGTGGACATCCATTAGCAGACAAGGACAGATAAACAATCAGAGCCCAGCGGGAGACACATCCACACAGAAATCTGGCAGGACACCATGATTATGGAACACTGCCTTGAAGTGAACAAAAAGGAAAGGAAAACCGTCAATTAGATCGATTGACCCGACTCAGAACCACACGTACATCACCGGAATTAGATGTCTTTCTTGCGGGACGGATAGAACAGTTTGGTATTTCTATTGTCTTAGAGCTTCTTTTCTCTGCGGTAATTTCACTTGTTTCGGAATAAGAGCAAATTATGTGTATTGTGCACTTTCTTTTATCTCTCAATACTGACAAAGGAATCGAAGGTTAGGGACCTTAGGGAAAGCCTCGAAAAATGAAATCCCAAGAAGAAAAACCATGGAAGCTTACATTCGGCCGTTGTTTCTTCGTGGGACCTTTATTTTTATCAAACAGAAAATAGAAAAAAACAAAAATCGAAGCTTACTATTTACTATGTTATCCTGTCTCGAGGAATAAAGTTATTCCGTGAAGGCTATTCTCCAGGATTGCTATTATGAAATGAGGGACAAGACAGAAGACATCGAACTTGGAAAATGGAGCACAATGTGTGGAAATTTACTGAGAAAGAAATTGTAAAAACAAAATTCTGTAAAAGCACAATAAATTAATGTGGGATTTGATGGATCCATTAGGGATTATAGTTCCTTCCCCCACTATCCGGACAAGTGAGATATTTGGATAATCTCTCTTTCACATCTGTAAAAATTGTCATATATATACTAGTCTGCTTTTCATGAATTTTCCGTAAAATCTCAAAGCATAGATAATATCCCTTTTTTTCCCGCTGACTTCTCATACACACACTCTAAGATCAGCCTTCATTGAATAGTTTTATCACTCCTTTTGCCAAACTAAATATACTTACTGTTAATAACACAGCCAATCAAGGATATCTTCCCCGTGCTACATTTCATTATTCCTATTTGGCAATCACAAGTACGAACAGGCAAAATAATTTTGCTATTACCACATTCAGAAAAACTGCTAGAAGTATTGTAATCAAGTTTGATTTATTTCAATACAGCAAAATGGCCTTATCAGCTAGCTTTACCATTATCAACCGCGATACATCGCTACCTCCGCTATTACTTCCAAATGTCAACAGCTCTAACAACTTTAATAACCCAAATTACCACGATGGAGGCTACGAGAGCCAGAAGTTGATGGCATTACATGGCAATAACCAATTCCTATCGCCTCCAATGCCACCTCAACTCATTAAAAACGTTAACATTCACTCATCATCCAACTCCTTTACTGGTTTAACTGATCCCATCTCAAACTCCTCATCAGTGACTTCATTGTCACCTTCTCCTTCAATTTCTCCAAGTGGTTCTATATCTTTGCCAACCCCATCGAATGGTTCGGCATCAATCAACTCAACATTAGATGACCTTGCATCTTTGGCCGCTAAGAATACAAGATCAGGACCTAAGTCCAAACGCTCCTCAAAGGGTAAGCTGACGAAGAACAACAGCCGCGGTAGAGGTAAGAATAACGCCGCCGCTCATCACATCGCCAAGAGACAAAGAGTTGGCCCAAGTTGTGACAAGTGTAGAGTAAAGAAGATAAAATGTAATGCTACCTCTAACATTCTAGTACAGGATTTAGACATTGTAAGCTTATTTTCTACTAAATTGCATTACGAATTTAGCCCCGAGGAGATTCTGAATGAAAACTCTGAGGTTAATCAGTACATGAGGAGAAAGCATATTATAGATGCTCCAAGCATTCAGAATCTGAAAGAGTGCATACGGAAGAATCAAAACCCACAAAATAAGACCTTAGTTAAACACATAGACAAACTGATAATCTTTCAACCATGCGACTCTTGCCAGAAGAAGAAGAACAATTTGCTCATAACAGCAAATTCTACACCTATAGAGATAAGACAGAACCCTAAATTTCAGAAAACTCACGAATTGCTTATCTCTCATTGCAACTGTACATTTTCTAAGGGGTTTACAAGAAGTGATATTAGCATATACACTAAAATAACATATCACCAGAAAAAGGGTAAGTCTATCGGTTTTATGCATGAGGATGCAGGATCTTCCATTTACAACATGACAACCGCGGACTACTTTGCTGCTTCTTTATAATATCCCAAGGCAATGCAACCTACAAGTTCATCTTGTAGTAGGTCAATAACCTTGTCATATCACGTCTTTCATTTATTCATTTCCTAGTTCCTTTTTTTTTTTATTTCAAATCTCTAGTCCAATCAGTTTAGCATTTTAGTGCATGCATTTAAAAAGGATTACTTCACAAGCAAGCATACACAAGCATAACTATATTTGCCTTGTTTGATTTTTTTCAATCTTTTGTTTCAAATCCAGACTTTTTTTGGACTACTGGTTTATTATGCTAAGGAACAATTACGACTTTTATTCATGCCTTCCTTTGATTTAGCAGATACTGCTTTGTCTTTGGTAACGCATTACATTCTTTTTTATTTTTACTTTTCAGTTTTGTATATATGTTATAGAATTTTAATGAAATCTTATCTACGACTAATTGTTCCATATCACAAATTAAAATCACCACTTGTTTCAATAAGTCTAGCTCTAGTGAAATAGCATGTTCAACAGTATTTACAAATTCTACACACTATATGAGTATTAAGATCCCATAAATCAACCAAAATACAATAAGTAGAAACAAAACAACCACAAATGGTACTTTGTAAATCTCTTTAAAAAGTTCTGAAGTTGGAACGACCTTATTTTGTATCCTATACATGCTCTCTCTTAAAATGTAGAAAAAGACTGGAATCAATCCCAAACCAAATATAATGAATTCCAACCATTTAGTAGATCTTGCAACTGGTTGACTGAACCCTTCTAAAACTCCTAATATGACACTAATAGAAACCCATATCAAATTCGAGTAACCATATATCGAGATGAGCTCATACCTCGACTTCATTTTCATACCATCGTAATGATTTTGAAACCCTCTGTAAATAAGCAAAGGAGAGATGAAAGTATGCGCATAGTACAACCAAATCGAGTGAATTAGGTTCACAAATTGTTTCTCCCAAAATGTGCTTGGAAGGTAGGATCCATCTTCGGCAGCTTGCCTGGGAACACCCAAGACCAAACCATCTTTAACTATTTCAACCAATGTAACCACCACAAATTTTGCCATAACCGCTGTCGCGGTAATCCACACGGGACCATATAAGTCACTTAAAACACTGGTTTCATCCTCGTCCTCGTCATCGATTTCGAAGTTCTGCTCTTCTGGGTCTCTGCTGTCCTGGTAAAAAGATCTCGGGTACATAATTCTCTTCTTCAAACCTTCATTACTTAATTGAAAGTAACGTGAATAGTAATTGAGTAATCCAGGTGGTAACTTCCCTTGTGGAATAGATCCATCTCTATCAGGTGCAACCCTTTGTGGTTCCAAAGCAATTGTGTTATCATATGCTGGGGGCAAGTCATTCACTGTTTTACCAGATTCATCGCCCATAATATTGTCTCCTGTCCCAGAACCATATTTATTATGGCTCGTATTTGCATGCTCTTCGAAAGGATTAGGCTCTGAAATGAAGTCATCTACACCGTCCATACCATCATCGATATCAAACAGTCGATCGCTATCACTCATCATTAACTGTATTGGATATTCCCTTCTCCGTCTCTTTCTTTTGTAGTTACTCTACTTCGCATTATATAAAGGGACAATTACTCTTAGAACTAGTAGTCCTTATAACAATTGTAGTTGTGAGGGTCGTGAATCCCCTTCTCACACAGAATGGCTTGCTACGCTTCCGTCCTCCTACAAATAACGTGCTAAGCTACAAGTACAGGTTAGATAGTTTACACTACATATTCCAACACTGCCATCATCAACATGTTCAGAGACAGTTGGTGACATCAGAGCATAACAAGACGCTGATACCCAAACCTTACACCACACAAATATGTAAGTTGGTTTGGAACCAAGCTGTAAGTTACTATTACTATCTGAAAGAACTACCACTTCATTTTTCACAAGCTTACTGGGATTACAATCGCCTTTGATTACAGAAGGCTACGTACATCAGGATCCAAATATTTTTTCAGAAATTTCTGCAAAAATCCAAATTGGCAAGCTCATCGCACAAAGATAATCGATGAGGTCTGGAATTCTAATAGTAAGTTTGTGAAGTTACAAAGCAAGCCTGGGGTGTCTCATTGCTTACACTTTGAAATGACACCTATTTAATAAGATTAGTATTTTCTTTTAATTAAAAAAAGAGGTGAAACTCGCTGGATCATAATCTTGCATCATTTTAGGTACAGGGATACATTCTCTTTTATGACACTATTGCACAAGCTCAGTACGTTTTGCAAGATGTCACAGCCGTTGAGAACTGAGGTGCTGAAGGTGGATGCTTTGTCAATAGTATTTCCTGAGAATGCGCATATCGACGGTAAATTGCCGGAGGTTAACGATACGCCATCTAGAGATGCGCTGTTGAAAGCTGCACATATTATAAGAGACACTGAGGAGACTGTGGCGTTTCCTACTGAGACTGTCTACGGTTTAGGTGGTTCTTCGCTGAATGACAACTCTGTTAGAAATATATACAAAGCGAAGAACAGGCCCAGCGACAATCCTTTGATCACACATGTTTCATCCATTGATCAACTGAACAGGAAGATATATAACGACTATGAAGATGGAGATATCCTTCGGAATATACCCAAAATTTACCACCCATTGATCGAAAAGCTCTGGCCGGGCCCTCTGACAATCTTACTGCCTATACCACCAGAGAGAAATGTATCACTCTCCAAATTAACGACAGGGGACCAACCCACTTTTGCGGTTAGGATACCAGCAAACTCTATCGCTAGGGCTTTAATTGCCTTGGCCGATACTCCTATTGCAGCACCATCTGCAAATGCCTCTACTAGACCTTCTCCAACACTGGCATCACATGTCTATCATGATTTGAAAGGTCGGATACCGCTAATTATAGATGGCGGAGCCTGTAACGTTGGTGTCGAAAGCACAGTTGTAGATGGCTTGTGCTTGCCCCCAGCATTGCTGCGTCCTGGGGGTTTCACATACGAAGATATCCTGCATCTTGGAGGAGAAAGTTGGAGGAACTGCAAGGTCGAGAATAAGAAAACCTTAAGCGAAGGTGAGAAGGTGAGGACGCCAGGTATGAAGTACAAGCACTATGCCCCAAGTGCTAAAGTCATTGTTCTTCTACCGAATGACAGCGACACTCAAATGCAATTGATTGACAAAATGAAGGTGTTCTTGTCCAGTCATCAACCTGACATAATTGATAAAAAAGTCGCTATAATGACCACTTTGAAACTAACTCCTATCTTGAACGAGATCAGCTTATTTGCTTCTAGTAACTACAAAGGAACCAAAACCGAGTTCTTAGTATCTGAATTGGGTGCTTCTGGGGAAGCTATCCAAGCCAACCTCTTTGCTGCACTAAGGAAAGCAGATGAAACTGATAATGTAGATACTATTATTGTTGAAGGCATATCGGAAACCAGTGAAGGTCTAGCCGTCATGAATCGTTTACGTAAAGCATCAGGAGGGAATATTGTTACGATATAATTATCCCTTTTGCCATTTATATTCCCAACTTTGTAATTCTTATAGCATACCTCAATATATTTCATGTTTAATTGCCTCTCGTCGGAGAATAAAAAGTCTCATAGCTAAGTTAATAATGAGTTTTCTTAACTTCCTTAAATAAAGAAAAAATATAATGCTTATTATTGGTAATCCATACCAAAAAACTAAAATACAAATGTTTATAAGTATATATAAGGACCTTTTAATCGTAAAACATTCATTACACGATAGAGTAGCGTAAAGGATCCATATGTGAATTCTTCTTCACCCAGTATTTTCTAATCTCATCGATAATGAAGACGCTGCTACTGATCATTGCCAAGAAAATCAAATCACTAAATGCAAGACTTTCTGTCTTAAAGATTGCTTGGAAGAATGGAATATAAATGGCACACATTTGACCTAACAAAGAGAAACCCACCGCTAGGTTAAACATCTTATTTGTGAAAAAACCAATTTCAAAAATAGACTTCGTTGTGTGTCTGCAAGCTAAGGCATTAAACATGTCAAAGAAAACGAAGCAAGTGAATGTCATAGTTGTGTCTCTTGCAGTAACTTGCCCATCTTCTGCCATCTCTTTAACGAAAACGTAAACAGTACCTAAAATGATACATGATGCTGTCCCAATCAACCTCTTTAGCAACTCTGGGGTCAATATTTTATCAGTACGCTTTCTTGGTGGTTTTTTCATAACTTCATGATCAACTGGTTCTACACCTAATGACTGTGCAGGTGGTCCATCCATTAAAATGTTAATCCATAAAATCTGCATTGCATTTAATGGATTTGGTAACATGAATGCTGTAGAAAGGGCAACCAAAGACAAGGCTGCAATAGAGGTTGATAATTGGAACGACAAAAAGTTTTGAATGTTGTTAAAAATACCTTTCCCCTCTTCTATAGCAGTCAGGATGGTGCTAAAATCATCATCTGTCAAAATCATATCAGAGGCTTCTTTTGCCACATCAGTTCCCATTCTACCCATAGATACACCGATATCAGCTAATTTTAAGGCTGGTGCATCATTAACACCATCACCAGTCATAGCCACCACATCACCTCTTCTTCTTAGAGCACGAACAATGTTCAATTTATGTTCTGGTGTAGCACGGGCAAAAATATTAACACGATCAATCACATTGGCCAATTGGTCATCAGTCATTTCATTCAATTTATCACCACTTAGAACGGAAAGCTTTGGATCGATTACTGGAATACCTATCTGTCTTGCAATGTTAACAGCTGTATTTTCAGAGTCACCAGTTATCATAATGATATGAATACCACCTTGCAAAAATTGATCAATTGCAAATTTAACAGAAGATCTAGGAGGATCATTCATACCAATCAAACCAGTAAAAACCAAATCACTTATGTCATCTTCAACCAGTTTAGAACTTGAGTCCGTCATAGCTCTTTTTGCAAACGCCAAAACTCGTAGACCTTCAGAAGCCAATGTGTTGGCACAGTCAATAATGGTTTCCCTATGTCCTGCAGTCAGCTTCTCAACTTTTCCCTTTTCTGTAAGATAAGAAGAAGACTTGTCCAAAATTCTCTCGAAAGCACCTTTTATAAATAGAGTTGTCTTTTTCTCATTATCCTGGATTTTAGTTGCCATCATCTTTCTTTTTGAGTTGAAGGAAAGTTCTTTTACCTTGGTATATTCACTTCTTACATCAGCTAGTTCAAACTTTTGCAGCTGCTCTAATAAGGCCACGTCTGTTGGATTACCTAAATACTTTGCATGCTCTTGAGAATATGATGCATTGTTACACAAGTTACCACAAAGTAAAGTGGTCTTGACATCATCAGTTAAGTAATTCTTCAAATTACCGCCTTTATTTTTATCAAGAGATAGAACATTTAATTTGTTAGCCATACTACCCAAACACCATATCTTCGAAACAGTCATATGATTCGATGTTAAAGTACCCGTCTTATCAGAACAAATGACATTAACAGAGCCCAAGGTTTCAACACTAGGCAATCTCCTAACAATAGCTTTACGCTTAGCCATACGTAGTACACCTAGTGCTAAAGTGACAGTCACAATAATAGGTAAACCTTCAGGAATAGCGGCAACAGCAAGTGAGACTGAAATTTGGAACATTTCTAACCAAGATCTGCCTTGGATGATACCGACAACACAAATAATACCAATTACAACAAAACTTGCTAATGATAAATCTTTACCAAGCTTGTCCATGGTTAATTGTAGCGGGGTCTTAGGCTTTTCAATACTGCTCATCATTTCAAAAACGTTACCAAAAGATGTCTCTCTACCAGTACCAACAACAATACCTCTACCATTACCTTCTTTTACCAACGTTCCCATGTATGCAATATTAGTACGCTCAGCCACTGGAACAATAGAATTTGGTTGATCATTGTAACTGTCCCGGGAAAGAGCTTTATAACTTTTATGAACAGGATCAGTTTCACCGGTTAGGTTACTCTCATCAATAGTCAAATCATTACACTCTATAATTCTTATATCGGCTGGGATACGGTCACCAATTCTAAAACGAACTAGATCACCAGGAACCAAATTTGTCGCCAGGACGTTCGATTCTCTACCGCCTCTGATCAAATGGCATTCTTGTGGAACCAATTTATTTAGGGCTTCCAACGATTTCTCAGATCTGTATTCTTGCACAAAACCGACAGTGACAACAATAACAATGGCCATGGTGATACTGATAGCGTCATCAATGTTACCTAAGAAGACCGAAATAATAGCAGAACCCATTAACAACAATATTAGCCTGTCTTCAACAAAATTGGACAAGAACTTCTTTACCAAACTTTCATCGTCATCGACACTGATTTCATTTGGACCATAATATTGTCTTCTCTTGGTGGCTTCTTCTACAGAAGAAAGACCTAGCTTGGCATCGGTATCCAATTTATGTAAAGTCTCTTCCACACTCAATGTACAGTATTCCAGAGAGGGGTTTGGCTTAGTAAGAGCGGCATTTGTGGCCTCCAGAATCTCCTTTTCCTGCGAGTTCAGAGAAGCACTACTTCCACCGGCATCTTTATCCTTATCATAGTAGGTAAACGGGTTATCACTCATGTTTATCCGTTATATTATATGCGAACTGTAGCAATTTGAGCCAATATAATAAATTTGTAATTGGTGAAAAAAAAAATCAACTTAAAATTGATCTCTAAGCTATGAAATACAGCAAGTCAATAGGAATAACCTGGACAACTTCTTGGTTCGTATTTGCCTTCAATGAAACGAAATAGGATAAGTATTTCTCAAATCAATGCCAACAGTTTATTATTGCACAAAAATATCTATAATATTTCTTTTCGTCTTAACCCAGTGTTTGAACTCGGTAAGAGAAAGTATTGCACCAGATAGAGATTAGGAATAAAAAAAAAATCTATTTTGATATTCACAATTCCGATGTCCTGGAATTATAGTTAATTACAACCACCAGTTATACACTCAATTGGCTATTAAGTATTGACCAGTGACACCAAAAAATCCACTCACGAACTTTTGTCGAGGCGAACTTTGTTGGTTTTTTTTAGCAAATTTGATGCCCAGATAACTCAGAATTACCCGGATTAATATTTTATTGATAATAGCATAGCAACGTGTTATGATGAATGCCTTATATATAGAGAGATATACTGAGCTAATTCTTGGATGCAAGACAATACAATTTGCAAATTATATTTATTGGAATGTAGAGGCATATAGATACAATTACTACGTGCTAAGAGTCTACAATTGTTAATTCTCATATATCTGAAGCTTTGGTGGTAACCCATAAATTGTTGTAGATATCTGATTGTCAAATGCCAATTCTGGGACCATCATAATAATGTAAAAGGTGATGTGCAATCAACGATTTGCACTTTATGTTAAAATTCCAAACTATTCTGCCTTAACGTTTTGAGCCTGATGTCTAGTGATAGTTACAAGTAGGGCTCGTGATCAAAATCACTAGCTTAGTTATAATTCGCAAAGACATTTGACAGCTTTTGGCAAAGACATATATCCTTAGAATCGTACTTTAATGCCCGTTCCCCAAGTGTGACCTTTACGTTTTGCTTTTCTTATCAGCTAACTGATTTCCTAATTTGACGTATCTTGTACTGATGAACAGTATATGAACCACCCCCACACCGGGTTTATTGCGGGCCATAAATTTGACGGATTGTTTTTTTTACCAAGAGCAATGTTACAGCAGGAATCATCTATTGCATTTCTATAACAATATTCAACCGTTTAGTTTCCGGATTATTCCGAGTGTTATATCTATTAACCCCCACTAACCTTTACTTTACTCTACTAAATTATATAATATCAAATTTACACAGTTTTTGATATTGGTGCACAGACTATTTCCATTTGTTCCTATGAGCACCCCACATCATCCCCCATCAGTAACTTGTTATTAAAACATATATAAAGAAGAGCTCAAGTTATATAATCTCGGGTCTGTTAATAATTGAATCATCTTACTATTCATAATCTTAAATAAAAGAACAAACTGCATCAGGCATTACCCATTTTAACAACACTTAAAGAATAATACTATCATAATGAACCAAACAAAGCTGACTCAAACCGCTGCCCGTATCTTGAAGAATAGCAGTATCTTCAGAAAATCTCCTGGCAACTCTTTTGCTACATTCAAAGAATACAGAGAAACTGCCAAGACATACGGTCCATTGAGTGCCTCTCTCGCTACAAAGAGAAACCTGACTAACAAATAGAGCAAATAATTAGTCTGTTATTTTTTCTTTATGCTTTTATTTTTCTGGGTTATACATTTTATAGATTCATTCAAGGTACCTTTATATTTTTTACTTTCTGATCTTTCTAAATATTCAAATATGAAAAAAAAATAAACATTTTATCTTTCAACACAAACGTCTATTTCTAACAGTTAAACAAGCATGCAATGAATAAGTCATATGTCTATAAATGTAATATGTAGAATTATGGATACCATTTTAAAATTAACGGACTTACCAACATCACTGATATCGGTATCCCAGCATATATGATGAATCTTCCAATAATATCTATATGTGCCACTCCAACGTACCGTATACACTCTTCTCCTGAATTGGCAGTCAATTCTATCTTCAAATGCTGCTTTTCTTGTCTATCATCAGGCATTCTACATATTGTTTTCAAAAAAACGCTGTAGACTAACGGTTTACTCAAAATGTATTTCCAAAGCACTACCAATAGCACCCCAAATCCTAACCGAGAGGCCAATTGACCATATGTATATTCATTAGTAAATGCATAAATCAATGATCTATCGTCAAAGAAATGCCTGATAACCCAATCACTTACTTCCAGCCCTGAAACGACACCCATAAATGCCACACTATCTTCAAAACAAGGACATTCATCTATAGGCTGAATATGCTTGAACAGTATAGTTAATCCCCAAACGACGCTTAAGACTGGGAACCACAACTCCTTCCCATAATCCCATTCAGATAGTAACCAACTCGTTGCAACTCTCACAATGCAGCAAAAAACACCAACAGCTGTACCGCTAACGAGATCAAGAACACCGTGCATCCCGCAATATATTCTTCCCAGAACTAAAGTGAGATAATAAAACATTACCATTGCAAACAGAAATGCCTTTGAAAAGCCAGAGTAGCGTGTGCTCTGCATTAATGCTATGAGAAATAACAAGCTGACTCCGGTTGCATTTGCTGTATGAGATGAAGGCGCTCCGTATTCCTTTGCTGTATAAGCGCTCAGTGTTATTCTATGTAGAGGCGGTGACCTTGGTCTTGGCAAACAACAGTAATCCTTCAGAAACCCGCTGAGGTAGATTGAGTAGCCCAATATATATACCATATCCCTTGTGAACTCGAAGTAACCAAAGTATACCGGCAGAGGCAAGAACAACACATAGAATGTGTGAGAGCCCATCAAGGACGTGTAACTGAAATATAAGTCCAAGAATTTACACCTCCATCGTGACTGCCAGTAGTATAACGTCTCTGATTGATTATCCACATATTTTCGCAGCCATGACCTGACTTTGAACCTGATAGGGGACATAGCCTTATAATGCTCATCGGGATGGTTGCCTGGGTCATTTAGTACATTGAGCTCCTGATAATCGTTAGGGTTGGATAACGCACGACTTCTTGCCCTGATCCTGCTCTTCACATTATGTGACACCAGCACATCTGTACTGTTACCATTCACATCATTCAAAGTAATCACTGGTTGGTGCTCCATTTCTAGCAAGCCTATGTGATGTAGCGATAATGCGATACGCAGATTGATAGAAGACAGACGATCGTATTCACTTGCAACACCTTCAAGCCCAAAACTATTGCGCTCTAGTAACCCAAAAAGTACGGTACCTGTTTTATATGCAACGTATAGCCTTCGATCAATGCAATTTACGTATACAAACTTGAATTGACGTAAACTGCGCTATATGCGGATGCGGAACTCTTAAGCTGTTGAAGCAAAGGAGTCACGTTCCTTCTACACAAACACGATTGTTAGATATTTGCATCACGTGTCTAATGTCATTGACTACGCGTCAACATCACATGATAAGAAAACGTACTAAAGTATATTTTATTTTATCGCCAGTCACAATGTATATGGGCAGTATATATTCGACTAACTAGCGCAGGGGTACATGTATGGCTACCATCCATATAGCCATATTTATGTGCATTTATGTTTTGAATTCGGTAATTTGATATATTTAAAGCGATCCTCGAAGAACATAACAAATTCCCCATAACTATAGAAGAAGACAGTAGCATAGTAGTGATGATATACTCACTAACGGTGTCATATGCCAACATCACTCAATACACACCCTCATCGCACAAACTTTGAAAAAAAAAAATAAAAATTTTTTTTGGCACAACGATGGCCAACAATTTTCTCTTCATTGGGATGTTGCACAGGGAAGTTTTTACTTTACTATATTGATATAATGGTTATATTAATAGTATTTCTTGTTCGAGTTGTAAATTTTAGTTATTTTATTTGTTACTACATATAGCCAAGCATTTTAGCGACGCGCGATAGATTAATAACCAAATACTATAGCCCAATATGTCTACTGATCAAATGACCCAACTGGATGAATCCCAGATCGAAACCAACTACGACAAGGTTGTCTACGAGTTCGATGACATGAACTTGAATGAGAAGCTTTTGAGAGGTGTTTTCGGTTACGGTTTCAACAAGCCATCTGCCATTCAACAACGTGCTATCATGCCAATTATTGAAGGTAACGATGTCTTGGCTCAAGCTCAATCCGGTACTGGTAAGACTGGTACTTTCTCCATTGCTGCTTTGCAAAGAATTGACCCAGCTATCAAGGCTCCACAAGCTTTGATGTTGGCCCCAACCAGAGAATTGGCTTTGCAAATCCAAAAGGTCGTCATGGCTTTGGGTTTCCACATGGACATCAAGGTTCACGCCTGTATCGGTGGTACTTCCTTTGTTGAAGACGCTGAAGGTTTGAGAGATGCCCAAATTGTTGTCGGTACCCCAGGTCGTGTCTTCGACAACATCCAAAGACGTAAGTTCAAGGTCGACAACATCAAGATGTTCATCTTGGATGAAGCCGATGAAATGTTGTCCACTGGTTTCAAGGAACAAATCTACCAAATTTTCACCATGTTGCCACCAACCACCCAAGTCGTTCTATTGTCCGCTACCATGCCAAGAGACGTTCTAGAAGTCACTGCCAAGTTCATGCAAAACCCAGTTAGAATCTTGGTTAAGAAGGATGAATTGACTTTGGAAGGTATCAAGCAATTCTACGTCAACGTCGAAGAAGAACAATTCAAGTACGATTGTTTGACCGATTTGTACGACTCCATCTCCGTTACTCAAGCTGTTATCTTCTGTAACACCAGACGTAAGGTCGAAGAATTGACTCAAAGATTGACCGCTGACAACTTCACCGTCTCCTCCATCTACTCTGACTTGCCACAACAAGAAAGAGACACCATTATGAAGGAATTCAGATCTGGTTCTTCCAGAATTTTGATTTCCACCGATTTGTTGGCCAGAGGTATCGATGTCCAACAAGTTTCCTTGGTTATCAACTACGATTTGCCAACTAACAAGGAAAACTACATTCACAGAATTGGTAGAGGTGGTCGTTTCGGTAGAAAGGGTGTTGCCATCAACTTCATTGTCAACGAGGACGTTCAAGCTTTGAGAGAATTGGAACAATTCTACTCCACTCAAATCGAAGAATTGCCAAGTGACATCGGTACTTTGTTCACTTAAGCAACATGCTTATAGAGAGACTATACCAACCTTTTTCTTACTTTTTAGGGTACTTTGAAGCCAATTCGAAAAGAAAAACCTCTTTCACTTTGTGAGGGAACCATCACTTCAATAAGCTTGGCAACCCCTTGAGGTTAACTTATCTTTGGAATGCTGGCCTTCAGACCTTGTGTCTTTTAATTTTCTAACAAAATTTTTTTTCAACTTAGGATTTTTAATTAATACTAGTTGCAATGCTCAGCAGGAAATATACATTATCGTTGCAAACCAAAAAAAGGATCAGAATTGACCCTTTTTTCTTTCTAACGTTTTTTATACATTTATATATAAAAAAAAAACTGGAAACTTTTCACTTTAATCTTACCGATTTGTTTAAGATTCAACTACTATTTGCTCAACTTATAGTTAAGTATATCTTGACCCAATAGAATAGTCTAGTAAATGCAAAAGAATATATTATTAGCAAAGGTGTTGGCACAGTTATATATTTGTGTTAGTCCTTCACAGGCATCATTGTGTGTTCAGATCAGTATGTCGCTATATATTTTCAAAGAAATTCACGTATAGAATCCCTGACAAATAATTCAAAAAAGAAAGAAAATGGGTTTCCCAGATTATTAAGCAAGATCCCTGGTATGCTTGATCTATGACTGAGGAGGTGCCCTGCCAGTGTTTGTCTGCCCCAGAGCCTCTTGATTTTCCAAGTGCAGAAACAATGAAAATCCTTCTATATCTTAGCGAAATCCAAGGGTTGGATTAACTAGATTCATTTGACTTCTAAGTAGCATTGACATTCTCTTCCTTTCATCCTTGCCTATCTATCATGGACAGAGTCGATACACAATTCAGTGGTATATTGATACTGAATTTTGCACTTTTAAGTATTGACAAAGAAACTGACCGAGGTTCTCAACTGTGAATCACTATAATTATAGTCCTTTGAATCCTATAAATGCATATGGCTGCTGTAACTAAACTATTCTGTTAAACAATTTTTCAATATATTAGTTGTAATGCATGCGCATCAAGTCAATATTAAGGCCGTCATACTGCTCACTACATTAACCGTGCTGGTGTGGTTACCATCCTTTCGAGTATGGTATCGTATCTTAAGTTTAAGAAGCAAAGATCAGCACTATTTAGACAAGTCAGCACTGATACGATCTAAATATTTACAGAAAACCAGAGATACTATTTATAAACCTCTTAAGATGTCTTCACATACAGCTGCTGATAATAATAATCTCATAACTACATCTATGGATATTAATAACTTTGAGAAACAAAATGCAACATTTGTGATGCTGGCTCGGAATAGCGATGTGAATGATGCAGTCGAGGCTATCAAATCTCTAGAGTCACGCTTCAATCACAAATACCATTACGATTGGACTTTTTTCAATGATGTACCCTTTGATGAAGATTTCATCAGGCGTACAACAGAAGTTGCCAGCGGCAAGACTCAATATGGACTGATACCGAAAGATAACTGGGATATACCGTCATGGATCAATAAAACAACGATGAACAATAATATGAATATCTTTAATGAAGAAAATATGCTGTATGGCTCATCTATATCATACAGAAATATGTGTCGGTACAATTCTGGATTTTTCTTTAGGCAGAAATTACTTGATGGCTATGATTATTATATGAGAGTGGACCCTGATGTACATTTTCTTTGCGATCTTCCTTACGACCCTTTTGAAATGATGGTGGTTAACCATAAGAAATACGGATTTGTAATAACCATGCATGAAATAGGCAGCACAATCCCTACACTTTGGGATACTGTTAAAAAATTTATAAGTCAACACAGTGACCTAATCAACAAAAATAATCTACTTGGCTTTTTAACAGATAAGAATGATCTTGGAAAGAACAAATTTAAAGCACACTTCCAAGACGATTACAATCTTTGCCATTTCTGGACTAATTTAGAAGTTGGTGATCTGAATTTTTTCAGGAGTGACAAATATTTGAAGTTTTTTGATTTCCTAGACGCCAACGGTGGGTTCTACTATGAAAGATGGGGTGACGCACCTATTCATTCCATTGCAGCAGCTTTGTTCTTAGATAAGGATGAAATTATTCATTTTGAAGAGATTGGGTATCACCATATGCCATATTACCATTGCCCTATGCCGAATGCATTTTGGGATTCTCACAAATGCGCCTGTTCTAGATCTGGTCAATTCAACGTTATAAATAATGAAATAAACTGCTTGCCTAGATATTGGAAACATAATGGTAAAACGTTTGTCAAAGAACCAGGGCATTTTTGATATGCTGTCTGTAAATATATTTACGTTTCACCACAGTTAATCTAAAGTAAAAAATTATATATTCATTTATTTTTTATCTTGTTCCACTAGATTATTGGTATAGTAGATATTTTTGGAGTCACAAACTCTAATTTACATTCGCATTTGATAATGGAGAAGTATTTTATAAGGGTAGCAGTTTTTTAGTATACAGGCAATGATATATATAAGTAACCCCGAGTAGATATATGATGCTCTAATACAAAGTTTCCAGATTTGAAAGCTCTTTTAGTATTCTTTCCAAATCATCATCTGATATCTTATTGGTTAAACTTGGAATTAATGTTTTAGCTTCGTCAGCGGTATCACATGCCAACGTTCCTAATTGAGCTACTTCAAATGGATGTAACCCTGTACTTTTCAGCAATTGCAACACAGCTGCAACCGTCTCCTGATCTCTAAATCTGGAAAAGTTAGTCAAGTACTCCATAGAGTTTTTTAGATCCTTGTTATTACCACCAGTGGTTTGCTCAAGCAATGCATCTATTGACTCCAACTCCTTTTCTCTTGTCTCAGTATGCATCAAAGCTTCATCATCATCATCATCTTCATCTTTGTCATCATCTTCAACTGCTGTACTGTCGTCATCGTTATTCCTTTGAGTCTTCTTCTTCTTGTTCATCTTTAAGTTCTTTCTATACGATTGTCTACGCCCTATCAGCGCTTCTTTAATAATTAGTCTAGCTTCACTCAAATTCAAAGCAATAAGATCTTCTTCCTCTCCATGGTGATTGATCTGAGTCAATTGGAATTCTCTACCCAGTTGTAACGTCGCAGCATTTTCATCTTCTTCAACTTTCTTCAACCGCCTGTGAGGCTGTATTGTGGACGCGGAAATATTCATAGCACAGTGTTCGAATTGATTACAATCTTCTTACTACAAAAACGTTGTATTCTCTTGGAATCTAACTGAAACAAAGCACTGTATACTCATTACAAATAATAAGCTTGTTAAGTTTAGTATAGCTTTCTGATTAGGCCACTTCGTGAAGAAACAAGAGTTTTTACAAGACCCATTATATCGTAAAATACGAAATAGCAATGCTAGTACCAATGAAACACCAGCTGATATACAATTTAGTTAACGGTAAGGTAGACATACAAAGCTAACAACATCATTGACCGGATTCAACTCTACAGAGACTTGAAATGGGACATCTATTGTATATATCTATTGTTACTCTCAATGTTGATGGCTCTGTTGCACAGGCAATTAGAATTCCATCATAGTGGATACGTGTACAGCGACCATTTATGATCTGAGTAATAGTGTAAACATCAAATCGAAGGAAGTCCGGCATAAGTAAACTGAGCCTGCATATACTGGAAAGCATATACTAAAACAATTCTGGGTATTGACTTCCTTGATTTGTGCAGATTAAAACAATTAGTCCCAAGGTTTCTTGATTATAGGGAATGTACAAAAATCAGCCGCAACACTATGCCAGGTCAGATTACCAAGTGGTGAAAGAGATAGGGCGTGGGTCCTTTGGATCAGTTCACAAAGTCATCCATGTACCGACGCAGCAAGTCTTGGTTAGGAAGGACATAAAATATGGACACATGAATAGTAAGGAAAGACAGCAGCTAATCGCTGAGTGCACTATCCTGTCGCAACTGAAGCACGAGAATATTGTAGAGTTTTATAGTTGGGATTTCAATGAACAACAAGAGGTGCTATATTTATACATGGAATATTGTTCGAGGGGTGATCTGTCGGGTATGATTAAACATTACAAGCAAGAACACAAGTACATTCCTGAAAAAGTAGTGTGGGGTATTCTAGCACAGATGCTGACCGCGCTATATAAATGCCATTACGGTGAGGAATTGCCTTCATTAACTACAATTTATGATAGAATGAAGCCGCCATCCAAAGGAAGAAATATTGTTATACATAGAGACTTAAAGCCTGGTAATATCTTCCTAAGCTACGACGACAACTCTAGTGACTCTACAGATAAAGCTGATATAGCACAGAGTAATTGGTATCGCAAACCTAACAATAGAGGTGGAGATGAATCCAAACTTACTACCGATTATAGTCAAGTAGTGGTAAAGGTGGGGGACTTTGGACTGGCTAAATCTCTTGCTACCAGTGTCGATTTTGCTACAACTTATGTGGGAACACCTTATTACATGTCTCCAGAAGTATTAATGGATCAACCTTACTCTCCATTGAGTGACATATGGTCTCTTGGATGTGTAATTTATGAAATGTGCTCTTTACATCCACCATTTCTGGCTAAAAACTATCTTGAGCTACAAACCAAAATAAAGACAGGAAAATTTGATAATATCCCAGAATACTACTCTAAAGGTTTAAATGCAATAATACATTCCATGATTGATATCAACATGAAAACACGGCCTTCAACATTTGAACTTCTACAGGATATCCAAGTAAGAACTGCAAGAAAGTCGCTACAACTGGAGCGCTTTGAGAAAAACCTACTAGCATATGAAAATGAGCTTGTTAACATTGAAAAAATACTTGAGAAGCAGGCCATGGAATACGACAAAGAAGTGTCACAGTTAAGAGAGCAATTTACGAAGGCTGTTGAAGAAAGGGCAAGAGAGATTATAAATGGTAAGAAAGGTCCAAGTATACCAGACTCTATAAATAATTATGCTGCTACAAGGATAGCTAAACCTGCATATCATTGGCAAACACGGTACAGGTAACAGTCATTACAACATATGGACATCTCCAACAACAAGTTCATAGTTACAATATCTGTTATTTAATTGTTATGATCTTTACATAATGTAGTCAATAAAAAAAGTCATATTTTTTTGCATTAACGTCCATACAGTACATTTAGTATTTCATTAGTTAGGAGGATCATTGCCATTTCTCGCCTGTAAGAGCCTCAAAGGCCTCAACGTATTTTGCTCTTGTTCTAGTTACAATATCTTCTGGCATCTTTACGCCTGGCTTACCATTCAAGTCATTAGAAGTCAGCCAGTCCCTTAGGAATTGTTTATCATATGAGTCTTGTGATTTTCCAATAGCGTAGTTTTCACCATTCCAGAAACGGGAGCTGTCTGGGGTCAACACTTCATCGACTAGGATAATCTCGTCTGTCTTGTCATCGTAGCCGAATTCGAACTTTGTATCGGCGATTATGATACCTTTGGTCTTGGCGTACTCTTTGCATTTGGAGTACAGTCTGATTGCCAGCTGCTCGATTCTGTTCTTCATATCTTCCCCAACAAGCTCTGCGGCTTGATCTGGCGAGATATTCTCGTCGTGTTCACCTTGTTCAGCCTTGGTCGATGGGGTGAAGATAGGCTGTGGAAACTCCTGAGACTCCTGAAGCCCCGCAGGCTGTGGAAGTGTGTGCACTGTACCCTTGGCCTTGTACTCCTTCCAAGCGGAGCCAGTGATAAACCCTCTCACAATAACTTCCAAGGGGATCAGCTTGTGCTTTCTCACAAGCAGCGCTCTGCCCTCCAGTTGCGATCTGTACTTATCCTGGGACAGTGCCGCTGGCAACAAGTCGAAAACGGTCTTACCCTGAGGGATCGCAATCAAGTGGTTCCTGACCTCGTCCTTCAGAAATTCGAACCAGAACTCGGACAGCTTGGTCAACAACACACCTTTATCAGGGATAGTGTTCTCCATGATAACATCATAGGCAGATATCCTATCCGTGGCAACAAACAGCAGCGTGTGCTCGTCTACTTCGTATATGTCACGGACTTTACCTCTAGCCACCAAGGGCAGCAACCCATCCAATTGTGTCTCACTTACCGTAACCATTGCGCACTCTGTACTCCTAGTCCTATTCTCAGTCCAACTCCCAGTCTTAGTCCTAGTCCAAGCTCTGGATCTAACAGCTCCAAAGCTCCAAGGTATAAGAAATCACCACATGTATATATATATATATATATTAAATTAAATTGCATGCTAATAAATTTGCGATGAGCCATCGAGTATGAATCACTTCTGTTTCTCGATATCTCCACAGAAACACCCGCACGGACTACAAAGGACTTCAGGCAATGAAAGCAATTTCGGTGTGAATAAGATGAATTTCGAAACCTGACTTCTTTTAGGGCTTTAAGTGAAACCATAGAAAGTAGGGCTTTCCCATCCAAGAAGGGGTTACCCTACCCCCCAAGCCAAAACCCATAAAAGCCCTAAAAAGCCCTAAAAAGCCCTAAATATATCACCGGGCACGTACATGTATCACATGTATATGTACCAGACGACGAAGTACCTTCTCATGAACTTCGCATTCTGCCAGCTGGGCTGATCGATGGGGCTGACGTGTCTGTACGGGGGTGTCTGTGGGGGGTGGTCCGAGTATCAACCATACTTTAATTTGAGCTTTTCTAATAGGAAAGTTTTTCGTGCTGGGAATTCCATTCATTGCTTGGCGATGAGTTTAAAATAAGACTTTGCAAATTATAGCTTGCCACCTGAACAAAGGAGTAAAGGAGCCAACGTGATGGAGTACGCGAAGCCGAGGTCCTTTGCTGCGAGCAGCGGGAAGCAACTGCCCCTGTTGCATGATCCGGAGCTGGTGGATGATTACAAGGACATACTGAAGCTGAAGCCCTATGCGCGGGAAGAAGACAGCGGGAGTAACATGGGCAGTGTTGTGGTGACGCCTACGGAGAGGACAGCTGAAATGCCGGCTGCTGCGGAATCACCCGCTGTGGAAGCACCCGCTGTGGACGCACCCGCTGCGGAGGTGGAGGAGGTAGAAGAGCTAGAAGAGGTTAAGGATACGGATATTGCACAGGAAGGTTTGGAGAGTATACGGGCGTCGATGATCAGTGCCACGTCCAGTCGATATTCTGTTGGTAGCGAGATGCCGGCGCGATACCTGCGGCAGTCAAGCGAGGAGCCCCTAGACGGGCTCACTGATCCCGCTTCCAATAGCCACGACGACGATATTCACGGACATGGGCATGACTACGAGGGTGCACACGGAAGCACATACGATGATGAAAACGATAACACATACAACTACTCAGACTCTGATTTTGAAGACAACTTAGAACAACGGATGAAAGAAATAGATCACGAAGATGAGACTGATGCTGATGGTGCAGGTTCGCCAACAGCTCCTGCAACTAGCCGGTTCAGTCACAACAGCGACGATGACGAGGATGCTGAGAACAAGATAGATGGCTTGCATTTTGAATCTTCAGATGACTCTTCCTCAGACGATAACTTGCTATATGAAGAGGAAGATTTTGAAGAGGAAGAAGACTACACGCCATTGCCACCACCTAAGGAGCTAGACCCTGATAAACTATACGCCCTGTATCCCTTCCAAGGCCCTGATTCTTCGCATTGCCAATTAGAACAAGACGAATCTTGTATACTGTTGAATGACCAGGATGCATATTGGTGGCTAGTTAAGAGATGTTCAGACAAGAAGATTGGCTTTGCACCCGCAGAAATACTGGAAACTTTCCCGGAGAGACTAGCAAGGTTAAACTGCTGGAAGAATGAAAATATGTCCACCCATTCGTTTATTAACAGTGATGGAACAATTGAACGGAGATATGATGTTATTGATGATGAGACAGATGAAAATTTAGAGAATAGAGACTCCGGGTTGAAGAATTATGGCAAAGGTAATAAGTCTGTGAGTTTCAATAATGTTGTCGAATACGCAGAGAGAATTTTGGATGACGTTTTCTCTGAATCTGATGAAGAATCTAATGGTGTAAAACATCATGATGAATTTTCTGAGGGGAAACTTGGTCACAACGCATTATACACTAACGATGATATAATAGATGATGATGATGTTAGTGAAGTTGTCAGTGATGTATCCTTTGGTCAGAACAATATGGCACCACTAAACATTAAAAAAGTTCGCAAGCATACCGAAGATCAAACATTAGAAAAAACGACGGATTCAGGTGATGCACACTTAGAAAATAGCAGCATATCTAATGCTATGATGCGCAAGGATGGGTTAGGTAAAGGTGATTCAGATAAGGATTTTGAAGAACATGTTTCAACTAAGAGCGACAATGTACCAAAACTGTCGGAAATGGACAGAGATGGAACTGGGGAAGATTTTAAAGATTCTAAATTTCAACTTCCTCATACTGAGATTTCTAATAACAACAAAAAGCATAAAGAGCTGGATAACAAATTAGATGCTAAATCACCATCAATTCGTGTAGATGATGTCTCAGAAGCCATTGAATCAGTAGGGGAAGAAGAAAATATTGATGATGATTCCGAAGAAGATGAGGTTATGAAAGTATTTGAAGCTCCAATGGCCCCATTTGCTGGCAATAGCTCTTCACAAATGCCCAACTCTAATTCTGACTATTCAATTTCAACTATAGGTGAATATTCACCTTCATCTGCTGAAAACGTGATTGACTCACCAAACCCACAATCCTTAGAAGATCAGACGCTAATTCCTTCATCTAAAGCCGTTAGAGATATAACTCATTTGATGAAAAAGGAAGATGACGAAGATAATGAGCACATTCATATAGACCATACTGAAGAAGACAACCGGGAACTGCTCTCAGTATCTTCGAGTGACGCAGAAAATGAATTTGCTACTGATGTAACTACTCATTGTCTCGGATCTTCAGCTAGTGTAAGCTCGGCATTCTCTAAGAACCTTCCCAGTAGAAGTGGAAGCAGTATCACCTCAGAAAGCGGTAAACACCATCCTATGGTTGAAAAGCTGTATGGTTCAATGTTTGAAAGAATGGATAGTTTATTCCAAAAATTAGATGAAGTCGTGCAGTAAAAATGTCAACTCTGAGTTTTTTATGGAATGGTATCAAAAATAAAATACATTACAATAGTCATACAATACTCTACTCATTTGCATTTATATAATTTTAGCATTATTTTGATCCACATATCATTTAAGTTATCCGTTTCAGTAAATTTAAACGTTATTATTTTGTTTGTTTATTTTTTTTTTTCATTTCAGCAATTATTTTTGGGGATTTTACTAGTACAGATAAGTAATTTAGACATATAAGCTTTTTATAGTGTACCTAAACTTCATTATATATCATCTGGTAGCAAGTAGCTTTTCCTTATTTAAAAAATTGCATAACATTAAATCTCAGAAAATCATCGCATTATTCAAAACTTGTGAGCGAGCAAAAAAAAATTGGATCTTTATCAAAATGTCAAGCAAAAAAGATGAAATAACCTTTAAGTATATATAGTAAACCATTGACTCAACTGGTAAAAGACAATAAATAAGAACATCTCAAAACAAAAGTAGTCAGGATGTCTAGTGGATGGAGGCCTGATGATGTTGCTGTTGTGCAGCTGGCAACACTACTGAAAAGTTGTATGTCACCTAACCATGATGAAAGAACTGTTGCCATGGATTCCTTACAACAGTTTCAACATCAACCTGAATTCTTTAACTACCTTTGCTACATACTGATTGAAGGTGAAGCAAGTGAAGTTTTAAAGAGCAACTTCAACGCTGCTGATTTACAGAATAACAGAGCTACCGCTGGTATGCTACTGAAGAATTCTATGCTTGAGAAAGGTGGTTTTGGTAAAGGTGATCATGATTTGGATTATGTTAAATCTAATATTGTACATGGTCTATATGACAACAATCTTTTGGTATCAAATGTCACAGGTATTGTCATAACTACTTTATTTTCAACTTATTACAGACAACACCGTGAAGATGAAACTGGTATAAATTTGCTATCCCAACTTCTAGAATTAGTTTCAAATAATAATGAAGCGAGTGTTAAGGCGCTGTCAAAGATTATGGAAGATAGTGCCCAATTTTTTCAACTTGAATGGGCTGGTAATGTTAAGCCAATACAATCATTGATAACAAGTTTCCTCGGCTTTATATCAGATGTTAATATGAGCAATACTATTAAGGCAGAATCCATTAAATGTATCAATACAATAATCCCACTACAAACTCAAAGTTTTACTGTAAAAATAGACGAGTTTTTGTCTTCAATATTTCATCTGGCTCAAACAAATGAAGACGATGAGGTTAGAACCCAGATTTGTATATCTTTCTCTAGTTTGTTAGAATTTAGACCTGACAAACTTGCTGATAATTTTAATGGAATTGTTCAATTCATGCTGCATATTATTGGGACTGTGCACGAAGAAAAAGTTGCCATTGAGGCATGTGAATTTTTGCATGCATTTGCTACAAATAACAATATTCCCGAACATCTTGTCCAACCTTTTGTTCCTGACATTGTACCTGTTCTTCTAGCTAAAATGGTATATAATGAGGACACTATCCTTTTACTTGAGAGTTCTAACGATGAAGATGCCAATGAAGATGACAAAGACGAAGACATAAAGCCCATTGCCCCAAGAATTGTGAAGAAAAATGACAAGACAGACTCACAAGGTAACAATGTTGCTGACGATGATGAGGAAGACGATGACGATGATGGTGACGATGACGTGGATACACAATGGACACTCAGAAAATGTTCTGCGTCTACCCTTGATGTTTTAACAAACATTCTTCCGCACGCTGTATTAGAAATTGCTTTTCCTTATCTGAAAGAGCACCTAACATCAGATAAATGGTACATCAGAGAGGCGACTGTATTGGCACTGGGGGCAATGGCTGATGGTGGTATGAATTACTTTAATAATGAGTTACCAATTTTAATTCCCTTTTTAGTAGAACAACTGAAAGACCATTGGGCTCCTGTAAGAAAAATTACATGTTGGACATTGAGCAGATTTTCTCCATGGATCATTAAGGATAATGTACAGTTTTTGGTTCCTGTGATGGAACCAATTATTGTAACATTGATGGATCGAAAGAAGGATGTACAAGAAGCTGCAATTAGTAGTATTGCAACTTTTATTGAAAATTGTGATCCAGAGTTAATTGAGACCATCTTGTATACGGAATTGCTTGAGAACTTTGATAAATGTTTTAGGTTTTACAAAAAGAGAAACCTAATCATCCTATATGATGCTGTTGGAAGATTTGCTGATAAATGTGAATTGGATGATAGAGCGATGCAAATTATCTTACCACATTTAATTCAAAAGTGGGAATCTCTTGGCGATAGTGATAAAGAATTATGGCCATTGCTAGAGTGTTTATCTTGTGTTGCATCTTCATTAGGGGAAAAATTTGCACCAATGGCACCTGAAGTATACTCTAGGGCTTATAGAATTTTATTCAACTGTATCGATATCGAGAAGAGATCACAAAACGATCCTTCAATTACAGTACCAGAAAAGGACTTTATCATCACATCTATAGATTTGATTGATGGTATAGTACAGGGTCTTGGTGAACATTCTCAAATGCTACTATTTCCAAACGATGGACAATATCAACTACTTGATATAATGTTGGAATGTCTACAAGACGTAACCCACGAAGTGCGGCAGAGTACTTATGCCTTGCTTGGTGATATTGTCTATTTTTACAAGCCAGATATTGTCATATCTAAGCTTTCAGAATTTCTGAAATTGATTAATATGGAACTTGTTCTAAACTCTAGTGAAGAAGATACAAGTGGAATTCCTGCGTTAATAAATGCTATTTGGGCCTTGGGTCTGATTAGCGAAAGAATAGATTTGTCAAGTTGTATTGTTGAGATGTCGAAAGCTTTGCTTGATTTATTCATTGGATCCAAAATTATTGATGAAGCTGTAATTGAAAATCTGGCAATTACAATTGGTAGGTTTGGTTTAACCCATCCTGAAGTGTTCTGTAATTCAATGTTTGCTACCGATGAGGCATTGCGTAAATGGTGTGAAATTTCCATGAAGATTGAGAACGATGAAGAGAAAAACTATGCTTACATGGGATTCACCAAAATCGTGAATATTTTAGATAATGGAAACTTGATGAGTCCTGCAACTGTACACAAATATATTAAGGGCTTGATGGTAAACGTTGACTTTCAACCGTTTGTCAATGATTTATTTGACTTCTTCATTAGACACTCAAATCAAATTAATAATTTACACTTGAAGGATGATGAAATAGCGTTCTTGAAACAATTCAGTTAAAGAAAGTTTCTTTGTTTAACCGTTTCATAATCCTCACTAATATCAATGGAAGGATTCTTCACATCGTTCCTACCTAATACAGCATATATTATATATAGATATAGATATATAATCTTCATGATACAAAACCCATCTATTAATAAAATTGCATCCAATACTAATGTGTCCTATTAAGTAGCTAAGATTGGAGATGGAATATCAATTCAGAAGTTCATATTCACAATAGGATACATAATATACATAGATATACCATGAGCGACTCATTGTCAGTGATAAAAAGGTATTGGTTTGTTGATTAATTATTAATACAGATTTTTTGTAGATAATATTGATACTAGTGGCTTCTTCTGACTTTCCTTCTTTTAGGTTTTTACTTTACCCTTGTCTTGTTTTTAGATAGAATGGGATTATTTTTGAGTACACCAACACTAATAGTGTTAATTCTTTATTAAGCCACATAAAATATGCACCTCACTATGCCTGGTGCCTTGTAGGTATCTGAACTGATTGATTAGAATAACAAATCTAAAGTACAACAAATACATAGTGCAGCTAGACACGCTGTCATACAATCGTCATTACCTCTTTGAGGAGGTTGCTGCTGGACGTAAATCGGTTGCTGACCATGTTGACCTTGTTGTGGGTAACCCTGTTGCTGGTAGTATTGTTGCTGAGGTGGAGGACCTCCTTGATAATATTGCCCTTGTGGTGGTTGTTGTTGATATTGTGGAGCTTGAGGAGGAGCTTGGTAATAACCTCTTGAGCTATCTTTACCTTGCCCTTGCGATGGAGGAGGAGCTGTAGGACGTGAGTACTGTATGTTTCAGTTCTCAAAGTCATTGGCATTTGTCAAATAGGGTTATCATCAATAAATGAATGAATGCGTGACGAGGTTGATGTTAGTAATACTATTATAAAACACAAAGAAGACAAAAAATAGATTCTAATCGGAGTAACATACCTGTTGCTTGCTATCACCAGCACCGTTGTAGTATTCCTGTGCCGACATTTTCTTCTAGTCTGTTTTAAGTTTCTTAAAGATGAGTTCTTATTTTGAAACCACGCTAAAACAGTAGTCTTGTTATATATAAATCACTATTAGAACTCAGGCACTCCGGAAATAATAATTATTATGCTCATCAAATTAAAGCTCAGCCATTAATTTTTGCTCTTTGTTATGATTTTCCAGGGCTCATCTCATCCTTCAGGAGAGTGGCAGGACCCAAATGCCCCTTATTAGGTACAAGTGATATGAATCCCCGGACCCATAGTTCACTTGTCTATAGTGATGTTGCAAGTACTAAAGCAGTATACATGTAAAATTATGGATTACCACGGCATTTATGCTAGCATGCCAATACAATAATCAGAGTCACTGTGTGCTACTCATCCAAGAATATAAACAGAGGAATACATATTTGTTAGATGTAATATAGGCACACACACACACCCCAAATATATAGTTAGAAAGATGAAAAAACTGATTTAAGAAATATGTTTGCTATTATACAAAGCCTAACTTATGATGGGTATTTGCAATCTTGTTATGTATAGTGATCAGTAGAGACTTAATGACTATTAACACTATCCTTGTGTCCAGTATGACTTCCGACTTCGAGAGCCCGAACGCGAAATCGCTTGCAGCCAAGTTGGCAAGAAAACAGAAAATTTTGTGCAAACGAGTAACGTGGTAAAAATGCGTAAAATAGTCAATCTTAATAAGAACTAAGAACGCCCAATTCTTGTATTGCCATACACACATCGGAACAATTTGCAATATTTATAACGAGAAGTTTAAAGGTGGACTTAGATTGTCTAGGAATAGTTATTATTAGGACGCTAATCCGGGTTGTGGAGGACTTTAATTTAACGAGCTGCAGAATTAACGTGATAGGACGGGCATAAGCTTCTTGATCATAATTATCCTACAGGATACACAGGACAAATGTTTAACAGAAGATTTGCCAAGCTAGTGAAGCTTGTTTTGATCACTGTCTCGATTGTTGGTGGACTATACTATTTATCTGGCTTCATCGATGGGGACACATCAGCCGCTCTAGGGAACAGGTTGTCCCAAGAATACATGGATTCCTTTTGGAAAACTTATGATAGTTCCAAGTCAAGTTATGGGTCTTCTCTTTTGGGTGGAAGTGGAGAGAAAGGAGAGACAGATTTCAGAAGTCCCGAAGCAAAACTGAAGATCAAAGATTTTTATAAGACTGTATTCGAGCACATCCTTGATTATTCACCAGCAGGCAAGACAGCCAGAGAGTTTGACGATAGTTGTTTTGATAGTGGTGACATCAGCACTAGACCTGATTCTTACAAGAACTGGAAGAAACTATCTTATCACCAATTATCTCATTGTATGAAGATATCTCCAAGTGAAATTAATCATTTGAGAGGTAACCATAAGTCGTATGTTGACAAGATCAACGAACTTGTCTTGCCAAAGGGATCTTACAAAGGCGAAGGTATTGTTACTGTCGGTGGTGGTAAATTCACATTGATGGCTTTGACTATGATAAAGGCCCTGAGAACACTGGGTACCACATTACCCGTTGAAGTTTTCATCCCACCTGATGAAGGTGAAAGTACATTCTGTGAATCTGTACTACCCCAATATAATGCTAAATGTATTTATATTTCCGATATTTTGCCAGATGACATGATACAGAAATTTACTTTCAAAGGCTACCAGTTTAAATCATTGGCTATGATCACTTCAAGCTTTGAGAATTTATTACTACTAGATGCTGATAACATCCCAGTTAAGAAGATTGATCACATTTTTGAATCTCAGATATTTAGGTCAGCTGGTTTGATTTTATGGCCAGATTTTTGGAGAAGAACTACAATGCCTGCATACTACGAGATTGCTAATCTACCTTATAACCAAAACAAGCGTGTACGTAATGCCTTTGACGACATTACTCCACCCGAAGTTTATACCAAACCCGATGGTGACCTATCTGAAGTTCCATTCCATGATATGGAAGGAACTTTGCCTGACCCATCTACTGAATCTGGACAGTTGTTGATCAGTAAGGCCAAGCATTTACCTACACTATTATTATCTCTTTATTATAATGTTAATGGTCCAAATTGGTATTACCCTATCTTTTCTCAACGTACTGCTGGTGAAGGTGATAAAGAAACATTTATCTCAGCAGCCAGCTTTTATTCTTTATCATATTATCAAGTGAAGACGAGTGTTGGTGTTGATGGTTACTTCCGTCATGATGGATCTGGTTACCGTGGTGTAGGTATGTTGCAACATGATTTCATTCAGGACTCTAAGCAATATATGGAAGCTTTTCAATACAGCAATACCAAATATATTATTCAGAGAACAGAAAAAGGTTCTATTTCTTATGACCCAAGCTATGATCCTAATAAATTCTTTGACAAATTTTTCTCCAGGAAGAAGCCTGATGGTGGTGATGAATCAAAAGCCGATGTTATGTTTGTCCATTGTAACCTACCTAAATTTGACCCATATGTTTCTTGGGATACTAATGATTTGGTTTATCAAACCAAACATTTCCGCTCATTTAATAATAAGAAGGTCATCGCCCAATTTGACATTGAGCTAGAGAACTTCAAATTTTTCAATGAAACTTTGTGTCCTTACGAGAATGGTAAAGGCAAGTTCAAGTATCTGGACAATAAACTATCCGAGGAAAGATGGCCTCAGATGTGTGATTACATCAGTAAGCGTTTGCAATATCTGAAAGAATCTCATAACGAAGCCTTGGGCCTGGAAAAAGCTACAGAGGCTTGAAACACTACGACTTGCATTTGTAACATGAATTTAATAACTGGACAATTAATTTGCAAAATATTGCGTCTGAAAGATAGATGTTGCTGTTCATATTTTTTTTTATCATATTTTATATAATACTATAAATAAACTATCTAGAATGAAATCTCCAAAAGGAACTCATGAAAAAAAACTATGCTTAGTTTAACGAATAGATAGAGATCGAGCTTCTACAATACAAAAAGACATTTAATTTGTTTATCTACAAGCATGTTTACTCGCAAATCTAACTGAATGTCATAACGAAAACTAATAATATGGTCTTCTCGAGCATATTATATTTTAATGATTCAATTCAATTGGTTGAATGGCAGTGCTATATATAACAATTTTAGGATGTGTGTAGGAGCAGCAGTTTTTGTCATGCGTGCGTAATTGTTACCGCATTAATTTTTGGTGACACGAAACATCCCTTAGTTATATGACTTTGTAAAGTTAGCATAAGTAAGAAGCACTGTATTGGAGAAGAGACCAAGAACAGCATAAGGAGCATATTTTCTGTAAGTAATTAGAGAATTTGAATTGTGGCGTACTGTAACAAGTTTTTCTCCACATGAGCTAGTAAATCTAATCCTGAGCATATCAGTGCATGTGTGCCGGTCACAACATTGGCAAGAGTCATACAGTGAAACAGATACATTTATTTATCTTGCGTCGTGCTAGCAACACATTGGTAACACACATCTGCAATGAAATGCTTGTAGTAACAGTGGTATAGAATTGAAATATTCTAAAAGAGCATATAACGAAGTGAGTAGTATTTAATTAACGAAATACTAATCACTGCTTACCTATTTGGTGCCATATCCCATGTGGATAAAGACTCTGAAATACGTTTGGCAGTGCGACCTTGGCCTTACAAAGCAGACAAATGGTGTAGAGCATCTTCTTTACAGTTTGTAAACTTTGTGCAACCCACTGTTTATAATTGAGACGTCTCTACTGCCCCGTAGTCTCATTTACCAGTTTCATTCAAGGCTTGTAAGTCGTGCTCGCTGTGCCTTGATAGTGGTAACTCTAAAATCATTCACTGCAAACAAAAACAAAAACTACGTCATCTGTGTCCCAGTCGGAAGAACTAAATACAATGCTTTCGTAGGCCTAGTGTTTGGTGGACAATTGGCTGATATATAAGAAGCTGATCGTAGATCAATGGCATCGTTGTAAGTTAAATATACTACATCCAGGACGGCAGTTGAGTGGAAATTAGCAATGGCAATCATACTGAGTAAAAGGATAGGACGCCTGTTCATGCTGACGGGTGTCCTCTTCACTATTCTATATTTCCTAATGCATTTCAGCGGGCCCTCTAGTGCCGATTCAGCCTTTAGACAGGTTGGTCCTGGTAGCAGAAACTCTAAGAGTGGTGGTAACCTAGGGCCACCAATAATGGAGGCTGAGATTAATGGTAACATTAATAACATCGAAAAGGCTGGAGCTGGGAATAAAGCCATGGATACCACTAGTAACTCAGGTACTTCTAATGAAAATGCTCAGCTACCTGGCAGCAAGGACCAAACCGATTCAAATTCAAATTCTCTTTCAACTAAGGAAGGACAAGAAGATGCCGAGGAAGCTGCTGATGCGGAGTACAGTCCCGCTAAGGAGTTCCAAAAGCTGATTAAATCCGCACCAATAGTTATTTTTAGTAAGTCATATTGCCCATTCAGTAAGAATCTAAAGAAGCTACTCGATAAGAACTATAGACTTGATCCAGCTTACGTGGCTGTCGAAGTTGACCAACACCCTAACGGAGATAAGTTGTATAGCTATATCAAGAAACTAACCGGGAGAAATACTGTACCAAATTTGATTGCCAATGGTGATTCTAAAGGTGGTTTCGATGACATGTTAGCCTTGCATAACAGTAACGAACTAGAGTCAAAGTTGATAGAATGGGGAGTCGGAGAATTACAAGTTAGTAAGGTATAGGAGGAAAGGCTCCCTCCTAGAGATATCGTTAATGAAAAGAGAATCTAGTCTTGTGATAAAGACTGGTGGATGATTATAAATGATATATTTAGACGATAAGTAATGGCACTTGGTATGGTATCGAGCTATATTTATATAGTGGTATTATTAGCTATGATAAACGGACCATACAACTTCTACATAAACATCAACAAGTACATAGACATACTCGTGGGCCTTTGTATTGATAATTAGCATTTGTATGCTTTCTTCTCTACTGTATTTGGATATGAATCAAGCTGATTTGTAAAGCACATATAACAACACAAAACAGAAATAAGAAATATTTCATACTTTTGTAAATATTGAAATTAATGTATCAAATATAACTGAGATTGCACGCTGAATAGTCATAAAGAACAATGAGGATTGAGCTCACTGAAGTCCATGGAGTATTCAACTGGGTTTGGGATATCCCAAAGAATGAAGATAGATTGGATGAGTCTATGGCTGATGAGGATGAGGATGTTTGTGGTATATGTAGGGCTAGCTATCATGCACCATGCCCGAACTGCAGGTATCCAGGTGAATCATGTGCGATAGTATTGGGAAGGTGTGGCCATAATTTCCATGTTCATTGCATAAGTCGATGGGTAGATACACCTACATCAAAGGGCTTGTGCCCGATGTGTCGGCAGAAATTCCAACTACTGCAAGGCACCAAGATTAATGAACCACATATACCACTATTCAAAGAGATTGAGATCAAAAGGTACAGACAGTTACAAGAAGAGATCGAGGCGGGAAACTACGATGCTTTAGAAGAGGCTAATATACCACCAAGGGAAGATGTTGAAATGGCTTCCGCTTGATGATTTATATTATATTCACATGTATCCATCGTTTACTTCCAACGGTAAGGGTTCATTGGTATCTTACTATATGTTATTTTGCACCCGTGGACCTTATAATGGGAGTTCCTAAGAATAACTTATGTGGGTCATTTTATGAACTTCCCTTATTCAATGGATTACCGGTTATACCCGGTTTTACTCTGAAGTTAAAGTCATACTAATTTGACTTATGTCAATATTCAGTGGCATTAAGTCATCTCTAACCATGCCATAGAATCATTACTTTACGTATTAAATCTATGAATAGGACTAATTTACTATCTGCTAATCTATTCATCCATTTCGATATTGCTTTCCTTGTATATTTTTTTAGCTTTAATTTCACGATCATTATGATTCTCAGAGGACATAAACTTAATGAACCACATATAATTACAAAAAAAAAGATCTAAAGATTATAAGCTATATTGTAAACTTTGTTAAAAAATAGGCTAGTAGTACTGTCAACAGAGGCAGTTGATTCATTAGGAGATTGGCTATAATACAGCTTCAAGACACTGTAATGACGACAATTGTGAGAATACTACGACGTGGGTTGAAGACTATCCACACACCAGTTCATTCCCTCAATGATCAAAAAATTCGTCAGCAACTGATCTCTGGGATAGGCAGACTAAATCAGATTTTGGAGAGCAGTTATAACCATCGAAATATACTTCATAAGGGCAAATACAAGACATACCCACAATTTGTTTCATCAAAAGATAATGTTAGGTTTCAGAAGGTTATTAGGGATTATTTGGATTCATCTGCAGTCAATGAGATAAAAAGTGGTAATACTGGTAAAGATTTTGATTCTAAGTTAGCAACCATAGGGCTGAATCTTTTTATGGATGTAAATGGTGCCAATATAAATCCACTTGCAAGTTTGTTAACTTATGAAATGTTGAGTCATTATAACAAATATCCCGAGAAAGAAACCATTGAGGGGTTTGAGCTGGCTATCAATACAGTTAGACAATTCCTAAGAGAGAATAAGATACCTGTCACTTCTCCAGATGATATACTAACTTTAGTGGGAAGACTAGTGCACGATGTAAGAGAGTTTGAAACCTCCAAAGAAATATTAGAGGCCTTAAACTACAATCTAAATTCAGATGATATTGTTAGGGTAGTAAAAGGGAATAAAACTTTTGATGAGGTTGAATTCAGTAAAGGATGTAGATTGAGCTCTGGTGTTATCGATAAGAATGAACTCTATTTACGCTCTCTTGATCTTCCACAGAAAAAGTTAGTGTCCATTGATCAGCAAATGTGTGTTCTAGTATATGATGGAACATTAAGGGAAGCTAATAAAATTTTACCCACATTGCATTACTTACAAAAAATGGACAAGAAGCTTCTTCTTTTAGTGACTGGTGAATGTGTAGGTGATGCTTTAACAGCAATAACTATCCATAATAATAAATGCAAAAGGCAACAAAAGAATCACAGAACGATCATAATAAATTATTATTCAAAGGACTACGGCAACAAATCAATTCAAGAAAATACAGATTTGCAGGAATTTTTGAAGCTTCCTGAAGGCATTGACAGCATATATTCACCCCATTTCAGTAATGAAATTCCCAGTAAGATATGCGCTGATAAATATTACGGTTCGATAGAATCATTAAAAGCTACCACTGGTGAATCATATTTGTATAATGATGATTTGCCCGAGTCATTGAGAGATAAGGAATCACAATTTTTGAAGCAAACGGTGACATTGCATGTTGGTGGCTACAATGAGTTTGAAATTGAGCAAAGAAGAAATCAAATGGACAATTTATTCAACAATTTTCTTTGCCGCGCTATTGCGGATGGGTTTATTCCCAATAATGGTTCTGCCCTCTGTAAGTCCATTCCTCACTTGGCAGAACTAACCAAATCGTCAAGCAGTGAATCATTATTAACCAAATCTGCAGTTTCAGCCATAATGTCAATTATACGTCAATATTCGGAGAGATCAATTATAAACCAAGAAGGCTTGTCAAAGTTTGAGGCTGGGGATATTATCAGCGAGATAACGAATTTGACAGACTTTAAATTGGTCAAAACAAGCATTCAGGAAAAACCTAAAGATTGTAGCGCCATTGGACTTGTTGAACCTTGGATAACCACTGATTTGACTTTGAGAAATGCCTTAAACTACACCAGATTACTTGCCAGTTGTAACACAGCTATTTCTCTTATCTTGGAACAGCCAAAAAAGAAATAGCATTGGTCATCATAAGCGTTGTATTTATCCCGCAATTTTATTTACTTGCATACTTGTTGATATTATAAACTTCTTGTGTATAAGACATAAAAACTATCAATATATTAATCTAATTGAAAGTAGTCATTATTCTGATAGAATATAATGGATTGCTAATTGTTTTCGATACGCACTACATCGTAAGACTATTATACAACTTCAACACTCATAATCGTCTTATATGACTGGTCTTTATTATATGATTAAGGGGAATAATATTCGAAGCATCGAAGATTTACAAAGGGCATTGTCTAGCAATAAATTTTGATACCAACCATAAAGTATAGAAAAAACTATAGAAATTTGGTATTTTATTAACAGCTTTCACAAAATATATTTTAAATTTTGCAACAATAGTAACCTAAATCTCATATATCTGATAGTTCTACAAAAACAAACACTGAATGAGGAAAGAACAAGGTCAAACTGGGTTCGCTAGGCGGACAATTGTGCCAGTGGTATCAGTGGTTTCGTTTCTCAGTTGTTGTGTAGTGTTGCTAGTAATACAAGTCACTGCGAAGTTGAGATTTAGTCAAAATAAGACCAGACTAACACATGTTTATAATTACACAAAGAAACAGTTTATTGTATTACTTACATCCATATTGAGGATTGTTGCACCCTGTGAGATACGAGTTACTTCTGATAATGGCTCTATTCCTAAGGGTACATTCTACCAAGATAGTTCTTCTGGGCGATTAAGAGCCAATTTGTTGGAAAGATCCATAACTATTTCAAATCATCAAATATACACTGATTGGGTGTTCCTATGGTGGTTAGCCTATGCAGGTGACAAGGCTGGTAATGTCTTTATTATGCTTAAGAAGTCCTTGAGAAAGATCCCTGTCTTGGGATATGGTATGGAAAATTTCAACTTTATTTTCATGAATAGGAAATGGGCGTACGACAGAGTAAATATGAGTAATCATTTAAGCGCAATTGAGGCTGATTCATTGGGATGTGGACCTATATCGGGTAACAAACCTGTTAAGGTTAATTCTGATGGTGAGGAGGTTTGGGACATGAAATCTTCTGCCCAAAGAAATATTAAATGGCCTTATAATTTGATTTTATTCCCAGAAGGGACCAATTTGAGTGCACATACCAGAAAAGTGAATGAAGCTTATGCGGAAAAAATTGGAAGAGTCCCATATCGCCATGTATTGTTACCAAGGGCCACTGGTCTAAGATTTTGTTTGCAAAAATTAAGAAATAGTGTGGATGTAGTTTATGATACTACAATTGGTTACTCTGGTATATTATCTACTGAATATGGACAAGATGCTTACTCTTTGAAAAATATATTTTTTAGAGGAAAATACCCAAAGTTGGTTGATATCCATGTTAGATCATTCAAATTATCTGATATTCCAATTGATGATGAAATTGATTTTATTGAATGGTTGTTTAAAGTATGGGAGGAGAAGGACAAGATGATGGAATACTTCTATGAACATGGTACTTTTGAAAACATGACAGATAATCAAGAATCTGTATTGGTAGATTGTAGTATTAAGAATTATGAATTTTTCCCTGTATTTATAATTCCTTTCTGCTTTGTATTATTGACGTACTGGATAGTCAGATCTATTTTTTAGTTCGCACAAAATTTTAATTTAGCCTAATATATTTGATATTCATTACTGTATTGTCACTCCTGGATTACCAACGTATTATCATTTCCACAATTTAGTATGAAAGTTTGGAACTACATTAGTTTTGACTTGATGTGATGTTTTGATAGTATAATCATTTACAGAGGCATTCTATTTTTACATCCGTAAATGTAATTGCATATGTATTATGTAAATTTAGTATGAGTTCATAGAGTAATCTCAAATATAAGAACAATATATGGCTTCAGATGGTATAGATTTGAAACTAAAGTTTTGCAACATTATTCTCAATGTCTTTCCAATCCTCATTTGTTAGAAGTTTGTATTCATTATAATTTTTTAGCCAAAAAATTTCATCCTTTCCGTCTAATCCGTGTGGAAGTTTTTGATCCCTATAATCTTTCTTCGAGATTTTATGATTATCCGTCATTCTAATCTCTCTTACAAATTTAACAAACAATGGTAGTGCATACTTGGGTAAGGTCTTATTCAAGGTTGATAACCAGTTATTGAGTAGTTTTATTTTCTCACTGGAATCATAATCATGGTTCTTCAATTTTAGTACAGCAAAACCAGCCCGACCTTCATATTTTGGAACTTTAATACCAACAACAACAACTTGCGTTATCTCATTTTTGCTTGCAGTAGTTAGTTGATCTTCAACTTCCATAGTAGAGACATTTTCAGATTTCCACCTAAAAGTGTCACCCATTCTATCAAGGAAATACCATTGACCGTATTTGTCTGCCTTTAGGAGATCACCGCATCTATACCAAGCATCGCCTTTTCTGAAAACATCTCGTAAAACCTTGGATTTTGTAGCTTTTTCATTCCCTAGATAGCCTTGGAAAGAAGTCTCAGGTTTTCTTGGAAAAAAGATTCTCATAAGCATTTCACCTGGTTCTCCAACATCAGGCACTTCACACAGGCCTTTTGAATTTCTATAAATAATGGAGTCATCATTTGGATCCATCTTAACAAGGGTTTGCTGATATTGCAAGAACCAGTTGATAATTGTACCATAACTTCTGCACGCGCCAACCCCAAAATCTCCTCTTTGAAATGTGGTTGTTGCAAATGGGGCCTCGGTTGCCGCATAAAATTCACCAATAACTTCGAGATTAAATCTTTTCCTGAAATCTTGCCAAATATCGGGTCTTAAACCGTTACCATACGCAATCTTAGCAGTATGCATATGCTCATATTTACTCTCAGGGCTGTGTAATAAATATCTACAGATTTCACCAACATATTGGACATGAGTTGCTTGAGTTAGATAAACTTGTTTCCAGAAGTTTGTAGCAGAAAATTTGTTGGAAATTGCAAGACAGCCACCTTTGGATAAAATAGCACAAGCACCTAATAAAGCTGCTGTTGAGTGGAACAAAGGCATTGCAGTGAAAACTGTACTTGTGTTATCCATATGTAAAACATGGCCAAATAATTGACAGCCAACATGCGCTTTTCTCCAAGACATAATTGCAGATTTTGGTAAACCAGTAGTACCGGATGTGTAAATCAACATAGCAGGCTTGAAGTCTGTTAGACCTTCTGGAGATCTTATTATAGGATCTTGTAAGAATTGCGGAGAATTCACATCGTTCAAGATGGCCATTAGTTCTTGTTCCTGTAGATAATTTAACTGAATACCTGGGATTGCATTTAGAATTTCTTCTTCAGTTTGTTTGATAGGTTTACTAGCATCAGGATCTATGAAAACCTTACTTATATTCGAAATTTTTAATGAGTGAACCAAAGGACTACCAATGGTGTTATAGTTTAGGAATGCAGGAATAGCGCCCAGATTCCAACTTGCCAACCATAGGAACATAAATAATGGTTTGTTGGTACAGTCAATGCCGATGTAGTCACCAGCGTTAACCTTATAACTGTTTTTCATGACATAAGAAAGTCTCAAAACAATATCGTAGGTTTCCTTGTAGCTATAAGTTTGCAATTCATATTCACCTTTCTCAGCCAGTGGTTTTGGGTATGAAATCAAAGGACGATGGCCATTAGTTCTGACTTGTTCTTCAAATTGATACCAGCACTGAAATCTATGCTTCCTGACCGACCAAATATATTGAAAGACAGCTTTGAAAAAATATGGGATGATGTAAATATCTTCCCTGATGTGATTTTCAGCATCAAGTCTATTAAACCAATCACCTAAGGACCATGACAGTAATTCCTTGATGGGATAGAGGATGATTTTAACAAGCTTAAACAGCACCCAAAATATTCTGCCAATTAGGAAGATAATAATTTTGAAAGGAGCAGGCATGTCTTATGTGCAAAAAAATAATGATGTTGACAATCGTCTTGCAAATTAACTATAAACAGAAAGATCTTGCAAAAAAATCCAATAAGCGTGTAATATAACAGGAAAACCAGAAAAAAAAGGTAAATCTATCAAACAAAAAAGTTATCGACCTGAACTCTCGTTAGGATGCTCCAAGTGGATGGTAGAAGATTTAAAAATTCAATCAATACTCGAAGCCAAGTCTAGCTGTTATAAATTTCTTTAGCTACTTCCCCAGTAAACAATATTCTATTCTCTTTATGAGAAATGTAATAGAGATAAAAAAAATTTTAAAAACAGGTGTATGTTTATAGTACTTCAATTTATGTCAAACTTATGAATTTTGTCAGACCTGTTTAAATAAAAGGCACATTTTTCAATAACAACTTTAGATTGAGAAGACTCGCGTTATTTTTTTGTCTCTGTCCGAATTTCTCGAGTTTCCTACGCTCTTCCTTCCAGAATGGTTAACGACAATGGCTAAAAATCCTACTTACATTTGAAGAAAAATGTATACAATCAATTCAATTGCAACAGTATATCTAGAATAGGGGCCTTGTATATTTTACAAATAAAAAAAGTTTAAGTCTTTTCTGTCATTGAACTATTAGTAGAAAAATTATAGTTCAAATCTAGGTCCAAATCACTGACCTCACTTTTGCGGTCTCTAATACATAGAAACCATAAGAGAATTGTATTGATCAATTGGAAGGAAAAGATAAGCCACGCCATAGATGCTGCTTTTCTTCCTCTATGTGATTTTATTATCCCAAGGCTTGCTGGAGGTATAAGCTTTGCAGTGGCTCTTGTTGCGACATGCTCCCACATAACACCAATAGTCCAAAGCAATAACAACAAACTAGCCAAAACAATATTATAGATGTTTATCCAGTTTTTAAATGGCAATAATGGAATCAAATAATATGTCATTCCGATAAACTCAAGCACAGTGAAGGCAACAGTAGCTATCAAAAGATGCGGATGTACAACTTTTGCTGCGGTAATATGCGCTAATTCCAGCAGATTGAGTGTTACTGGTGTTGATGTTGTAGTATTTGAACTTTGTGACGATTTTGGAACATTGAACAATTGCAATGTAATATCACTATAAATGCTTTCATTCTCGATTGTTTTACCAGAATAGCATTTTGTAGCAATAGAGTTATTATCCATATTATAAACTCTTGGGACTTTGTCAATACAGGTACGTAAATATCCAACTTTAACCACGACATTCTCAAATCCAGTCGTCTTTGCGTTGTGAGTAAAAGATTGTTTAATCATAGGATACAATGTCGAATCAGAAGCAAATGTGAACCGACTAAGATATGTATTGATGTGGGAAGGGCTATAGCACCCGACCAATAAGAAAACCAATAGAAATATATTAATAAATGTTAGGAGGAGTACAATCATTCGAGGCATACGCTTTGCAATGAAAAATAATGCTGATAGAGTTATCATTGTTACTATTATGGTTGTTTGGTTTCTTACTCAATTTCTTTTATAGTGTTAATTGAACCACAGTATGTAATATGATGAATACATAATAGCATAATGGTACTTGAGAACTAGTTTTGTGAATACCTTTCTTTTTATATGATATATTATCTATTTAACTTATTCAAAGACTGGTAAGTTTCAAGTATGTAACTTATGAATAACATGCCCTTACCCTATGTTATGAATCATGATAATAAAGAAATGGCGGTTACGGAAGTGTAACACTTCTGAAACCGGATATTTGCTTCAAAAGATTTGAATATTGATAAGTTTACTTTTTATTCAATTTCTTCAGTATTTAGAATATACATGTAGTTTTAAGTATTGGGTGTATTTTTGTATTCTGGCTTATGAAACAAGTTCCTTTAAGAATATGTGTCATATATTGTTTCTATAACCTGACTTGCTTAAAAAAAACCCTCGAATGAGAAATGAAAGTATTTGCAGAATATATTTTCATAGTGTTGTTTTTCAACAAATTTTTTGATGACAATAGATTTGACTATAATAAATTTACAGCACTTACTCCAAAGATGAAGCACCAGTAATAATATCCACCAATTCGTTGGTAATAACAGCTTGTCTAGTTCTGTTGTATAGAATGGAGTACCTGTTGATCATATCACCAGCATTCTTAGAAGCGTTATCCATAGCATTTCTTCTGGCTGAAATCTCAGCAGCATAACCCTCGGCCATTGCGGTCATAATTTGGTTAGCCAAAGTGTATTCAAAAAGGTCACGGGATACCTTGTTGTCAGCATCAATTTCAAACTTGCTGTATGATGGGGATTGTTCAATTGTTTCTGGATTGAAAACTGGCTTGCTAGTAGGTTCAAATGACAAAGAACTTATTGGATCGTTGTAGTAGATAGAGATCTTTGGATAAATACCAGCATTCAATTCGGTCAAGATTTTGTCAGCAATCAAACTAGATTCCTCAAAAGTTGGGGCTTCTTTACCAACACCATTGATTGAGAACTTCAAATTATCTGGATTGCTTCTCAATAGTTGGGTCTTTATTTTATCACCAATAGTAACGACATCAGCTTGTGGAGCTTCAGCTAAATGTCTTCTGACTGCTTTGGCCAATTGTGAGTGAATAGCACCACATAGACCCTTGTCCGAAGTGATGGCAATGACCAATTCTTTAGGAGTTTCACCCTCTGCTTCCAAAGGTTTTGTCTCGGCGTTGTTGTAAAATTGTTTGTCAGCAGCATCCATCTTCTTTGCAGCTAGTTTGGCTTTCTCAGCTTTACTCAATCTAGTAGAAGCGACAATTTTCATGGTCTTTGTAATCTTTTCGATGTTTTTAATGGACTTCAATCTAGTTTCAACTTCTTTCAAAGTGGCATAGTTTCTGGTCGATGCCCAGGCAATCGACCTACTACCATTGATAATATTTCTAGACAACATTCTGAATTCACAAATGATAAAGCTTCCTGACTTTGTCTCAAAACTTCTTCCTTAGGCACCCTATACAGTTATATCAAGCAGTATATTGCAAGTTTCTATTCTAACTCTCTTTAATAAAGGGCAGATAAAACTTTCAATAAGAAACAAATTCAAAAGAAACACTTGATGGTCACCGATAATATAACCACTCTGAAGTCAACAAACTATGATGGCTAAATATTATTGAAGCTTAAGGTAGGATAATTTGTTTAAGAAACATTTACTAGTGTCACGGATGAGACTATTCATTCTATTTTCCCATTCCCCCAATTGCTATTGGAAGAAAACATGAGTTACAGAGTACGCACTGCAGATAGCTTGACGTTGAGAATGATGTTTTTCGTTTTTCCGATCTTAGAAGAAGAAGGGACGTTCAGGTATCTTTACTACGACCCTTTCACTCAGAAGTGCATGTACTTATATATGATTGGTTAAATGTCACGTGACTAAAGTTGTTTACAGCTATCTATTTCAGTTGCAGTACCGCGCATAATGTTTGCGGTACTATAATGAAATTGATAATCCCAAAACCACATTGTATTGCGCACACAAGCAATATCTCTAAGATAACAAGATGTAGACGGCCAACATTGTTTTCTCTAAATTTTGTAGATTATTGGTTCTGAAAGTCCTATATTCATGGAATTATTTTACGTTTTTAAGAGTTTTTGTATGTCCTTCAACTACTACCTTAAATTTCGAGATGAAAGAGTAGTGCGAGAAATTGAATTTTCCAAAAATTGTAAGCAGAATTGATTTGAAAGTAGAACAACAGGAAATGATGGCTTTAGTAGATGAATTCAAAAAGCGTTAACATTTACCTATGATTGTTCCTCATGCAAACTTCCAATATACCGCTAAATGGATATTACCGAATGTGAAGACACTGGTTAATTATCCAAAATAAAGTGTTTGTAGATTTTGTGAAACACAGTCAAATATCAAGTGAATGAGTTTTCTTGCCATTCCTGTATTCACATGTAAGAATACATTAACGGATCGTATCAAAACCCAATAAACACATACGATTGAGGGTCAGAAGGATATAACATTTTCAAAAATGAAAATAAATATGCTATCCTCCTGTAGTGATGCCAGTCACCAACTAACATAAAATACCTGAAGTTAATCATCATTATAAGTAGCAAACAGCCGAACACGAGTCAAATAGTAAACATTCGAAATTGTGTTCAGTTACCAAGAATAGATCTACTAGTTTTCTCATCACAGGATATTACAGCCAAAGTTATTGATCTATGCTGTGATATAATCAGAATAGCACAACATTAATTCCACTGGAAATAGTTAATTAGTCTCATTAGATCGACATTAGAGAAGGGGTATACCGGAAATATTATACATTGCAATTGGATGTTCCAAATAATTACAATCATCAAAAAGAAAATTGTTAAATGTATATGCAAAAGCAATGTTCCTCACTCCTAACTCTGAGCGCGCGCTCTCTCATATGGCAGAGTTGTTGCTCCTTGTGCAAGTCGATTATTTCCAAAGACTGCTATTGATGCATTAGAGATGTTGATCTGACGAAAAAAGCTAATAGATATCCATTGGTATCAACCCTAAAATAGTATTAGAATCTCGAGTACACCTCGCTCATTAAAACACTACATAGTGTTTACAGCCCGCATACATTATAATGAATATTGATTATGTCATCACAATTAAAACTGCTATCTAAGAAACCTCGTGTGAGACCAAAAAAGATAAACAATCGCTGTTCCTACGCACCTGTAGTCAACAAAACCACAGACACTAAGAAACAGACGTACTGATATAGCGTTTTTGAGCTCGTTAAGATTATAGACCTATCATGAAAGAACTAGTCTTCTAAGAAAGCACCGCACGAGACAAAAAAAATCGCATGCAGCATTTTATCAGTGAAAAACGAAAAAAGCAGGAATGCGAAAATCATTCTTCAATAGATATTGCTTCTCAGATGCTCTCCCATGAAAGTTGCGATGTCATTGTGATGGACCACTCCAGCGTATCTGGTCATGCCAGAGTATTGTTGTAGAAAATAAGAGCCTTCATCATTCAAGCTATACAAAGGACTATGAAAAGAGTAGTTGACGCTAAACCCATAATCGGATCTATGCATTAACTAGTAAAAACCCATGGTAACCAAAGTACAGCGTTGGATAGTTATTAGTAGTTCCATTTATCAATCAACAATGCTCCGGAATATTGCAAATGTTTCTCATAATAAACTCAAAGTTATAGGACCTATGTTTTGAACTCATAAAAGAGGAACATAAGAAGACCTAATCTGATGGTGACATGGCATACAAAGCATGATCTATCTCTGATAGGTTTTCCTGAATTACTTTTTGTTTTGTATGCATTAGATCAAGAACAAACTCCACCAATGCTCACAGAAGATTCAGGTTAGCCAATAATCAGATATTACAGATCTATGGGTACTGTGGGGTCTGGGTGCTGACTGGTAAATCCCTCCCTCCTGGGAGTTTCCTTACAACATAGATGTTAAGCACAAAATTGAAGTCCTAGGTGCTTAAAAACCTCTTTGGAATTTTCAACTCTTTACTTGCGTCCTGTGCATAGCTCATCATCTTTTATATGAGTGCCTACACTCTGCAATGGAAGCCCAGGAGTGAAAGAATGTCAAACCATGGCTTGATATTGACTGTGTTTCCAAAGATACATGATATGGTATATTATGCCAGAAATGGGAGTGTGACGAAAGAAACCACGAGGACATGCGTATGCACCTGTGATCCGCATAAACACCAATCACTTTCTAACATTATACAACCACATACAACTTACACACGTCTCTAAACGCGATAGCGGTTAATACAAAACCCTACTTAAAATTGGTAACCAATGGTACCTGTCGTTAAAAAGCTACGTTATGGCTCATGATGGTGAGATACTGTCAGTTCGATTGAACAAAACACGACAACCAACTCGAATTTGTTATGTGTGAATTGAATGCCTTTTTGTCACGAGAAAAAATTTTCATGATGATGTTTTGCTAACTATATAAATTGCTGAAAAATACTGAATACATAAGATGAAATAGTAATAATTCAGGTCAATGAAATAAGCAAATTTATTCAGTTCGTTTTAAGTTTTTACATAACCTCTCGAGGAAAGCTATTTCCAACCAGAACTATTATAACATTGCGGTTTTAGTGGTAGATAGTTAGGCTAAAGTTGTTATTGAATGAAAAGGATTTCTGAAGAACTTCAGTCTGATTGATCTTACCGATTATGTCTATTCCTATCGTAAGCATATCGATTATCCAGTATCATTGGCTGTCTGCATTTAACCTACTTGCAAACGGTCTCTCTAAGCTGGAAGAATAAGTCCATGCATCATAAATTTTAGTGATGTGTTGGCGAGAAGCTTCAAGTTCAGTGATTTATATCTGATACATCTCTTGATGTATCATACTCTATGATTTTCTTCACTCTACAGCTTTTCAGACATGTATATTTTGAATCTATCTATAATAGTCATCTTGCCCGTCCCACTTAGATCAAGTTACCTAAAATTGCGAGTGTTGATCATGGGCATGCCCAAGTAGCAAATACTTTATTAAATGATAAAGGATTAACCATTAGCTGTAGGCCTTTTTAAATAAGGAACTTTTTTGAAGACTATCAAATGTTGTAAGTTATAACTGGTTCGTCAGTCAAAACGGAGTCAAATTAGCGTCTCGGGTGCCCTGTTAAGACGTAATTCGCTCAATGTGCTTAATTGCAAATTGTCACTGCTGAAAATCGGATGTGAATTGAAGGGGCCAGGGTGTCTCAGCGATGAGTAATATCAATTTTGTTATGTTGAGGAATAGACCATTGCAGATGCAGATATATAAATCAATCTGTAAAAGCATCTATTTGTTTAGTGGAAGGCAGGTTTCATTAAAGAAATTGAACTTTCGTTTTATTTCTTATTGTTTACAGAAAAATAACTATAAAATTAAGGATATTACATCAAAAATGTCTGAGAAGGAGACCACGCAGCAACCAATTATATTTGCACCAGAAACTTATCAATATGATAAGTACTCGCTGAATGAGGGTCAACTGAAAGATGACCCAATTGATCAATTTGTTGAATGGTTTGATGACGCTAAGAATGACCCCAGAGAGACATTACCAGAGGCAATCACATTTTCTTCTGCCGAACTTCCCAGTGGAAGAGTCTCATCTCGTGTGTTATTGTTCAAAGAATTGGACCACAGAGGTTTTACCATCTATTCTAACTGGAAAACAAGTGGTAAAGCACATGACATTGCCACAAATCCAAACGTTGCTATTAATTTCTTTTGGAGAGATTTGCAAAGGCAAATCCGTATTGAAGGTTTCTCAGAGCATGTTAATCGCGAGACATCAGAAAGGTATTTTCAAACTAGGCCTCGTGGTTCGAAGATAGGTGCTTGGTCTAGTCCTCAATCCACTGTATTGAAAGATAGAAATGAGTTGGAACATATTGTCCAAGAAAATGAGAATAGATTTAAAGGTGTCGAAGATGTGCCATGTCCTGACTACTGGGGTGGTTTGAGAGTAGTCCCTTTGCGTATTGAGTTTTGGCAAGGAAGGCCAAGCCGTCTACATGATAGGTTCGTATATGAAAGGAAAACAGAGCATGACCCATGGGAACTACATAGAATCGCTCCATGAAATGTAATCATGAATCTACACATAAAAGGTATCACATCACAAGTTTTTGTTTTAACTTGCTCTTTTATTCCATGTAATATATAATGGCATTTTCTTTCTATGTATTTGAATAAAATATGGTTACATCACGAACAACTAGTATCAAAATCGGTAAAGTTTATATCCTCTTACAGTTTAGTGATAATGAATGGGTTTCACTGCGTTTGTACTTTCTGATTTGCATTGCTCAACCCTTTCTTGTTCTCAAAATCTTTAAATTCATCACTCCTCCCCCTACCCCCTCCTTCACAGAACTCCCGAAGCTCACAATGGAAAATTTTTTCTTCCAGATTGTCAAAGCTCATCGCATTCCTAGGTAGTATATTAATGAGACATTTCAGCAAAGAATAGTCAAGAGAAATATGGTTACTCTTTCCAATCTTTTCAATGTATATCTTAAGTTGCTTATCTGTACTTTTAACCACAAATCGAGTCTTTATTCATAAAAGATCAAGCAATAATTCAGACAAACTATGAGTAAGACTGCAGTCGCTGAGTCTGCAACAGACAAGCAGAACTTGAACCAATATGAGCAGCATTATTTCACTTCCTATGATCACTACGGTATTCATGAAGAAATGTTGCAAGATACCGTTCGTACTTTATCCTATCGTAACGCTATAATTCAAAACAAGGACATGTTTAAGGATAAGGTTGTCCTAGATGTCGGTTGTGGTACTGGTATTCTATCCATGTTCGCCGCTAAAAACGGTGCTAAACATGTTATTGGTGTTGATATGTCTAGTATTATTGAAATGGCTAGAAATCTGGTTGAACTGAACGGGTTCTCCGACAAGATTACTTTACTACGTGGTAAGTTGGAAGATGTTGAATTACCATTCCCAAAGGTTGATATTATCATCTCCGAGTGGATGGGATATTTTCTTCTATATGAGTCTATGTTAGACACAGTTCTATATGCAAGAGACCGTTACCTTGTTGAAGGTGGTTTAATCTTCCCGGACAAATGTTCTATCCATGTTGCCGGTTTGGAAGATGCTCAGTATAAGGACGAAAAGATTAACTACTGGCATGATGTATATGGATTTGATTACTCTCCATTCATTCCTTTAATTATGAAGGAACCAATTGTTGACACTGTCGAAAGAAATGCTGTCAACACTACGAGAAGTCAATTAATTGAATTCGATCTAAACACAGTGACTATCGCCGATCTTGCATTCAAATCGAAGTTTAAAGTTCAAGCCAAGAGGCAGGATGTCATTAGTGGTCTAATCTCATGGTTTGACATTGAATTTCCTGCACCAAAGGGTCAAAAGCCGGTAACTTTTTCCACTGGTGCTCATGCTCCATACACTCACTGGAAACAAACTGTCTTCTACTTCCCAGATGACCTAGAGTGTGAAACTAACGATGTTCTTGAAGGTGAGTTAGTTTGTGCACCAAACAAGCAAAATAACAGAGATTTGGACGTCAAAATTAGTTACAACTTCAAGCCGGTTGGTATTGACGCCAGTTCAAGAACTAAGAAGAATGAGGCTACCTTCATCATGCATTAGGATACTTTAAGCATGCAAATTTTCTTTTTTCTTTATATTAAATGTCAATCGTAAAATTAGAGTATTTCCTGCTTGCATTGAAGTCATTCGCGACATAGGAAAACCAATTAGCATAATTCTTCACCAACATATTCTTTCTATTTTTTTCCCTGATTTGTACAATAGCTTAAAACAATAACATTAAACTATCAAACGATCCAAAATGATATCCTCGAGCAATAGTCGGCAGACATGATCATTGTCGGGAGGATACAATAATTATAAGTCTGATTCACAAAATACTATGGTGTTCAAATGCTCTTCTGAACAGTGTTGTAATAATAGTGTATAATAGTAATAAATCATATATGCGTGTACATGATAATTTCATTTTATCTCATTATAGCCGAAGCTCATCGCAATTTTTGGTTAATTCTGATTTTTCCATATAGAAGACGTGAATTTTTAAAGGAAATCAATGCCGTGTGTACGGTACTTTCTCAGATCATCGCCCAAACTATGAATTGATTTCAAGAAAAAAAAGCATTGAAAATTTCCAAATCCACTTCACTTCACATGGAAATTTTGCAAAAAGTTGCAAAAAAACAAAGAAGTACCATAATGATGTAGTTAGACATCATGCATATTTAATTTAGGTATATACATATTAAAAATCATTAGAGATTGACCTTGAAGACTAGGTTATTCATATATCTTCTTTGTAAGGTGAACTTCCTAAATCTCTGACTATTCCATTTGCATTCAAAGAGGGAAGTGTTCTAAGATGGCAAAGAAGAGTAACGCTAAAAGGTTGGCTGCCAAGAAAGCCAATGCAGCTACTGTTGCAAGTAATGCTGCCACAGACGCCACTGAAAAGAAACCAGAAAGTAGAAAGTATAACTTTCTAATAAGAACGATATGGACATTCATTATGATCGGAGGATTTTTTGCCGTTTTGGCATCAGGCCACATCTGGTGTGTAATGCTGATTTTGTTATGTCAAATTGCTATATTTATGGAATGTATAGCTGTGACAAGTGGATCAAGCCGTGAAAGAGATTTACCATTGACAAAGACTCTAAACTGGTACTTCTTAATTACTACCATTTATTACTTGGAAGGCTCTTCCCTTTTCAGATTCTTGGAACCAGCATTCTACAAATACACTTTATTAAGAATGGTTGTTGAACATCACAAGTTTATTTGTTACTGTTTCTACGTGTTTGGTGTGGTATTATTCGTTTGCAGTTTAAGAAAGGGTCACTTGAAATTTCAATTTGCCTCCCTTTGTATCACGCACATGGTTATGCTATTTGTTGTTGCTCAAGCTTACTTAGTTACTAAAAATGTATTAAATGGTTTATTTTGGTTCCTATTGCCATGCGGTTTGGTTATTGTAAATGATATATTTGCATACCTTTGTGGGATTACTTTGGGACGTACTAAATTAATTGCCATATCTCCAAAAAAGACCTTAGAAGGTTTCCTAGGTGCTTGGTTTTTCACTGCGCTTGCAAGTATCATCTTAACAAGATTGTTGTCACCATACATGTACCTGACATGTCCAGTACAAGATTTGCACACCAACTTCTTCTCCAACCTGACTTGTGATTTGAATCCAGTATTTTTGAAGCAAGACTATAAGACACCTCCATTTATCGCTGAGAAGTACGGTATCAACGTCATTACCGTTAAGCCAATTTATTTCCACGCCTTGAATTTGGCTACTTTTGCTTCTCTGGTCGCTCCATTTGGTGGTTTCTTTGCTTCAGGTTTGAAGAGAGCTTTCAAGGTCAAGGACTTTGGTCATTCCATTCCAGGACATGGTGGTATTACCGACAGAGTTGATTGTCAAATTTTGATGGGATCTTTCACGTACCTTTACTACACTACATTTATCAATGAGCGCGGCATCACAATTGAAAGCATCATCTCCACTATATTAATAAACTTCAACGAAAAGCAAATCATCGAAATCGTACTCAGACTCAATAAAAAACTACTTGAAAGTGGTCTGTTGGAAAAGAAGGAATTTAAATCTATTGGTCAGATATATTCCAAATGTGCTGACAGGTTATAAATGAAAAACCGTAGAATATATATGAACTCGTGATTATATAGCGCTTGACTTTTGCTATCTGAGCGATTCTTTTTTTTTTTCCCTATTAGGTGAAAAGATATGACACTAAGTAAATATTTATAAAACTACACTGTATAATAATGAAAATGCTAATAAATAGGCAAAAAGCTATCCAGGTAGAATTATGCATTTTGATAATGAAAGAGTATTTTTTTAATTGATATCATAACAATCGCGAATGAGAAATATATAGTAAAAAAAGTATATTTATAATAACAATGGTTCATAACGGAATAAAAAAAGTGAATAAAAAAGGTTATTGCCCATTTACTTTCTCGGCACAGATCACGGAGGATAACATGTAATAGAAATGTGATGCAAATTTAGATATAAAAGGAATGAACGTGAATCTGAAATTTCAAAAGATAATAAATGTTTTTGGAATCAATGAACAACCTGGTCATAGATAGAAATATATGGCCATTGAGGTTGAGCAGTCCAGCAAGGCATCATAACATGAGTGTTGTTTTAGAATTGAAAGCAAATAAAATGGAGGTGTTTTGTCAACATCACATATTAATCTTTTAGAATGTTGTCCTGTTAGATAATATGGGAATCTGGGTAGGGTTTCAAGTTATATCAGTAAAAAGAGTTAAACAAAAGTTTGTTTATCCCATAAATTTAATGCTGCATTTTTTTCTCATTAAATGTGAAGCTCAGGATTAAACAGCAAATGGTCAAAATAATGTATCCGATCACTTCCCATCTTATGATGGTTGTTTGAGTTGGTTCACTAATCCAGTCGCTAATACCCATAAAGATAATTGCACCCAAGTTGCATGTGGTCAAGTACTCAGGAGAGGCATTTCTATTCAACAATAATAGGGATAATAAGCATGGGATTACACCAAATACAATACCAACCATAGCTGATAGCCAGAATGTTCTATCGCTGTAAAGAAAAGATACAGTTTCGCTTGACGTTGGAATGGCAGGCAGGAATGGAAATAAGACAATCATACCGACCAAACCAATGAAAGATAGATGAGTACATTGTTTGACAAAACTGTTGACAGCATTTCTGGCCTTGATGTGTTCCAACAGCGAATGTGAAACAGAAGATTGTGGCAAAGTTTTTGTGAGCACACTCGAGCTGCGAGAGCGGCCACCAAACCAACGGTTCCAAAGCACTGCGAATGGACCAATAGTCAAAGCACCCAGACCACATAGCAAGGAACTCTTTAATCTGTCAAATAAGAAAGGATCAGATAGTTCGCCTGTATCTTTGTTAATAGATAATTTACCAGATAGCATATCGCAGGTGGCTTTGGTGTATGATATGATCAGAATACCAATCAGAGCAGTAAGCATGATAATGAAGTTTCTGAAGACGTTTTGTCTCCTTGCCAAACCGCAGACACCATACAACAAAGTAACTATTTCAAAGATCGAAGTGTTTTGGATCAGAGCCACGTCAAAAGCTGGTGACATGGACAGGGCCAAGTTATAAGTGACCAGAGCTATGATCAGTAAAGCGGTCAATACTATCAGCTTCAAAAAATAGGTGAAGTTTCTCCACGACACTATTTGGTTGTTCTTGTTAGCCTGGCGTTGGTAGTATTGCAACAGCATTCTATTCGTGTTTCTGTGTTCAGGATCCTCGTCCCCTTCGACAATGGGCACCAGGTCTGCCTGATCAGGCTCGGTACTCTGTTTGAACTCTTTCCACATTTTAGCTATAGGCATCAAGAAAGTCCATGATGCGAAATATATGAATGTCAGGTACAGCGTGAGTATATACGTACCGCTTGAAGTGTTACCTGTATCCACGCCTGCTGCATCCTGTTCCGACGCGCTCGTAGCAACAACTTGCCTCGACTGTATAGTCGATATACATTTAGTCTGTATCACGTAACCGATCACACCGGTAAACCATAGTAAAGAGTTTGACATTATGTGAGCTATCAGATACCACGCTTTCTAGCTCAGCTTCGAAATTCCCTGTAACTTAGCAAATGATTTCAAGGAAATGAAAGAAAAACAATGCCTATCTATATAGTCAAAGAGCCAAATAAAAAAATTTATCTCTCGCCTAGAAAATATCTATCCTTATATCAAAGCAATAAATATACGCTGGAAGACAAAGAAAATGCTAATGCAACTTCCCTCCCCCAACAATGTTATAGCTATCAATCTTCCCTTTCAAGCAATGGGCTTAAAAAACAATCAAATAAAAGAAATGGCGAAATTTGCTGTTAAGAGAAGATCACTATTAAGGACGAAGTGACATTTGAGAAATTGTATCGTGAAGTACGTGGGCTAAGAAATTCGCTCTTTCTTCTGCACTTCCATCTGCCCCCTTCCCCCCGCCTCCCCCGTTCTTTCTCTCCCAACAGTCGAGGCTACTAGACTATCCGTACGTCATATAGCTACGTTATTTCTTTTTGACTATTCTCAGAGTTGCAGGATGTATGGGCGTTTCTTAGTTGCACACGGTTTCCACTAAAAAAACTGTGCACAAGATGCCAGAGATCTCTCCTAGATTATCTTATCTGCAGTAGAGAGTGCAATCCGCCCCCCCCCCCACATACTGAGCCGGGGGGGGAAAGGGAGAGGGAAGCAAGAGATTTCAAGAAATACATTCTCTTGTTTCTTTTTTTACTGTGATGTGCGACATTATTTTGGAGATATTCCCGGGGAGCTAAAACATAGTGGGGTGCGGTATGTTCTGAGTATTTTCTATTATATGTTTATTTCGTGTCATTTCTTTCTTTTTGTTGTCAAAGGGCAGATGGAAGTTTGTGTGGGATAGCGGATAAGGCGGATAAGGCGGATAAGGCGGATACGCGGATGGCCGTTGGGACTCTTCTCAGCCTTCTATCCCCGTGTAGGCGTTGAATAGATTGATCATGTGACCCCTTTTTGAATTGTGATCTGTTGCTTGGACGTTTTTGACTTGCATATTGTTTATATTAATGGAAATGAGTTGCTATAATCTATTTACATGGATTTCGTATATCTCTTTTATTTATTCAAGAACGACAGCCACGAGTTCTTGGCTTTGTTGCGCTCTGACTCAGGCTGGTATGCCCTCACCTGTTGTACTATCTTGTCTACCCCAGTGGTCTCATCGTAGTTTCTACCTAGTGCTTCGACGAAGTTACCTTCTGGGTCCATTAGATAGAAGAATATGGAGTGGTCGACCAGGTAGTCCTGCCCTGGTTTCACATTTGGTGGTGTAGAAAAGTACACTCTGTATTGCTTGCACGCGTGCTTCACTTGGTCGTATGTACCTGTTAATCCGATTATACCGTCATGGAAATCGCTCAGGTACTGCTTCAACACCTCAGGTGAGTCTCTAGCTGGATCACACGTGATAAATATGGGCTGTAAATGTATATCGTGCTTCTTATCCAAAACATCTAGCCATTCACCTAATTTATCTAGTTCGTCGGGACAAATATCGGGGCAATGGCTGAACCCGAAATAGACGATGCTGAACTTGCCACGCAGATTCTTCTCAGTAAACTCTTTACCTTCCGTGTCGACAAGTGTGAAAGGACCCCCTAATGAGGGCTTGCCGTAGCCGCGATTGGCCTCAGCTTCCTTACGAGCTTCCAGCTTTTTCTTCTCATTGGTAAAAACATAGTAAGAAACACCACCCACAACTAGAAATAATGCAATGGCTTTACCAGTTGAAAACTCAATGGAGTTAGACGTCTCAATACCATGCTCCGGTTCAGAACCCTTGGGCCTGCCTGTCAATGGTACCCTACTCAGCTTCTTCTCCCTAACGACAGCGCTATTACAGAAAGTCCTAGTAGCAGCTAAAATTGGTCTCGCAGGCTGTTGCATGACTCGTCTCGTTAGGAGTCTGGTCCTTGCAATATTAGTTACGTTCCTTATCATTTTTATTCTTTATTATTTCGTTATAGCGCTTCTAATATCGTGGTCTATCAATGGCAACTATATGGTAGTTCTGACTCTAACTTTATGAGTTACTCACAATTTATGTTTCACAATAAACAGAGTTATTTAGATAGGAATTGAAAACGATATTAATGCGTAAGACTTACAAGTTACCCAAGATTAATATGGTGCGATATGGTAACCTCAGGTTATATGTGCTCACTAAACCATTTGCTCGATTGGGGGCCTCCCGCAAAATTATGATCCCCTTTGTGCCAGGATGTCTCTGCTCGAGAAGTCGCACACATATCAACGAGCAAATATCTGTCTCAAAGAACAATTGCCCGTCGTATAGGATATGTATATGCGCATATATATATCACGTGGTCATAAAGGCAGATAGCAAGAGTTTACATTGCCCATATGAGTTTCAAATCTATGTGTTGGAATAAGTTAATAGTAGTATCCCAGGACTGTAAGGATGAAGGCCAAATACTGCCAGCATTAAAGATTTGCCAGGCCTACCGTACTGTTTCATAGTATGGCGAGAAGAATTTCCTCGTGTCTTTTGAAGGTCTTTGATAAGTCCTTTGCAGATAATGGGCATATTGGCTTACTATTAATTCCAAAAACGGTTAATTAAAAATATTAGAATAAATATAGTCTTCACCACTGCTGCTCTCAAACAGTGTGTCTGCTTTACCAAGAAAATCATGTTTTCTTTTCCCTACTGAATAGACAAAATAATAAAATAAGTGACTAACTACGGGATATTCTGTGAGTATGTTTACAGTTTACCCAATTAGGAAGTTTCTTTAATTTTGATAATGCTATACAGATACTTTAAGCTCATCCTTGCTATTCTAGTATTATAATATGGTATTCAGCTGGATTGATGAATAAATGATTTCATATTATTCATAAGAAAGTTGAAAAAATTGGATTTCAGGTTTTATAATTCTTCTTCTTTAAATCAAAAGGGCTTTAGTACGTGGCCAACTGATCTACTATTTAAATATCCTTCAAAGTATAGTTATATTCACAACAAAACCCTGGCAGTCGCTATCAATACCAGGTAAAGCAACTTAAAGTGATATTAGTCAGAGTTAGCTATAACATTGTTAATAAGGTGAGCTGTTGATTCAATTCGCAAGGTAGCTTACACCCATGACTCGGAACCCATTCATGGTAGACTCCTCTCCTCAGAGGTTGACCAGATTCCACACCAACAATAGCACAGATGAATTATATGATTCTCAAAGTTTCCAGGGGCTACCGCAATCACCCTCCAGAGCAGCTTTGAGATACTCTCCTGAAAGACGTAACAGACAGCAGTTTTACCGTGATTCTAATCACAACTCTCCAGCAGTTGATAGATACACTTCAAATTTACAACAATCACCTCATAGGCCGACGGAAACAGTCATTCCAATGAGGCCATATGAGAATACTTATATGTCGCCAACAAGATTCCCTTCTCAAAGTTCAAAATATACCGCTTCTACTGCTACAGCTTTATCGTTTCATGACGAGTTCAAGGACAAAGATGATGTATCAAGCTATGCTTACGACGATCAATCCACGATTTATACTTCGAACACCTTTAATGAAACCAAGTTTGAATTAAACCATCCTACTCGCCAGCCATATGTTCGTCGTGCTAACTCAGAAATGAAAAAACGTAACCATGAAGTTCCTCTAGCAAAGTCAAAAGCAATTTTGAAATTGGATAATCCAATTCCTAAGGATTTACTTGATACTTTGCCAAGAAGGGATTCCCCAGAATTCACTGAAATGAGATACACCGCTTGTACTGTAGAGCCGGATGATTTCTTAGCCGAAGGTTATGGATTGAGATTTGCTGAAATGAATCGTGAATGTCAGATAGCAATCTGTATTACAATGTACAATGAAGACAAATTCGCTCTTGCTAGAACCATTCATTCAATCATGAAAAATGTTGCACATCTATGTAGCAGAGAGAGATCGTCAGTTTGGGGACCTAATGGTTGGAAGAAAGTTTCGGTCATATTGATCAGTGACGGTCGTGCTAAAGTAAACCAAGGTTCGTTGGATTATTTGGCAGCTATTGGTTTATACCAGGAGGACATGGCAAAGGCCTCTGTCAACGGAGATCCTGTCAAAGCACATATCTTCGAATTGACTACACAGGTTTCCATAAACGCTGATCTCGATTATGAATCACAGGGGATTGTTCCTGTTCAAATGGTTTTCTGTTTAAAGGAAGAAAACAAAAAGAAAATTAATTCGCATAGATGGTTGTTCAATGCATTCTGCCCGGTATTGCAACCTAACGTAGTCACATTAGTGGATGTTGGTACCCGATTGAACACAACTGCAGTTTACCATTTGTGGAAGGTCTTCGACATGGACTCTAACGTTGCTGGTGCGGCAGGCCAAATTAAGACAATGAAGGGTAAATGGGGTTTGAAACTTCTAAACCCATTGGTTGCTTCTCAAAATTTTGAGTACAAAATTTCGAATATCATGGATAAACCTTTAGAAAGTGTATTTGGCTATATTACTGTGTTACCTGGTGCACTTTCAGCATACAGATATAGAGCACTGGAAAATCATAGTGATGGTACTGGTCCATTGAATTCCTACTTTTTAGGGGAATCACAAGAAGGTTCAAGTTATGATGTATTCACTGCTAATATGTACTTGGCAGAGGATAGAATTTTATGCTGGGAATTGATAGCTAAAAGAGATGCCAATTGGGTATTAAAGTATGTTAAAGAAGCAACCGGTGAAACAGATGTTCCTGAAGATATACCCGAGTTTATTTCTCAGAGAAGGCGTTGGTTAAACGGTGCTATGTTTGCAGCCCTTTATGCTCATTTGCATTTCTTTCAAATATGGAAAACAAAACACTCATTTTTAAGAAAATTCTTCCTGCATATTGAGTTTTTCTATCAATTTGTGCAAATGACGTTCTCATGGTTCTCCATTGCTAATTTTGTTCTGACATTTTACTATTTAGCTGGTTCTATGAATAGAGTTATCAAGCATGGAGAGGCATTGTTCATATTCTTTAAATACCTGATTTTCTGTGATCTGGCAAGTTTATTCATTATTTCCATGGGTAATAGACCTCAGGGTGCTAAGGTGCTGTTTATATTGTCCATGATACTTCTTACAATATGTGCAGCCTATTCGTTAATATGTGGTTTTGTTTTTGCAATCATTGCATTGAAATCGCAATCAGAACCACATCATATCTTCGTGAATGTAGTCATTTCATTACTTTCGACTTATGGTGCATACGCATTTTGTTCATTCATGTACTTGGATCCATGGCATGTGTTCAGTTCATCGATACAATACTTCCTAACTCTACCAGCTTTTACTTGCACATTGCAAATCTTTGCATTCTGTAACACACACGATGTTTCATGGGGTACAAAGGGTTCTACACAAGAATCAAAGCAGCTTTCTAAAGCTATTGTTGTTCAAGGACCTGATGGCACTCAAATTGTGGAAACTGATTGGCCTCAGGAAGTTGACAAGAAATTCTTGGAGATAAAGAGCAGATTGAAAGAAGTCGAGTATGAGGATGTTCATGTTGATGAATCGCAGAAGAGAAATGATTATTATAGGGATATCAGAACGCGTATCGTGATGATATGGATGCTTTCCAATTTAATTCTGATAATGTCTATTATTCAGGCCTATCCACCTGAAAGAATTAACAATGGATACCTAATATTCATTTTATGGTCTGTTGCAGCATTGGCCGGTTTCAGGGCTGTTGGATCTATTTCATTCCTATTCATGAAATATTTGCGTATGGGTGTTAAATATATGCATAAGAGACAGCGTGGTACCGCTAAAGGTGTCCATATGAAAGCACCAAAAATCAATATTTTCAACAAGGAAGGTAGCACCTGATGATAGCTTGAACATGCATTACCTATTAACAAATTATATATACAACACCTTCATCAATATTTTACTCAATATTTTACTCAATATTTTACTCAATATAATACAATAATACCTAATATCAATACTACGATTAACATTTTGGACAAATTTCTTGTCTTAGTACCTTATCGCTTAAAGCGCTGACACTAAAAACAATTTCAGAAAAAAAATCGTCACTATTTAACTGTTTTGAATGGTTATAATTAATTAAAAAAAAATTGATGAATTTGTTACTTTTCATAGAATTGTGAATAATCGCATATGTAGCACAGGTCACTTTGATGCTATGGTTATGACAGCAATTGCTGGTGACAAGTTCCTTTACCCAAAACTCAATAAAATCGTCCCGTTTACTTTATTCTCCCATCACTCACCAGATCTTGAAAATCCACTATTGGAAAGTGAATTAAATACAACTGAAAATACAAAGGAATCAATAAGCGTAATAAACCCAGGTAGCAAGAAGAGACATAAAGCTCGATGTAGGAGAAATGGGAGAAATGAATTATTCCAGTCTAAAGTTAGAGGTTGGCATTTTTATTGTAGAGTTGTTACAATTTTCATACCATCAAAAGTGCTAAAATTCTGTGGAATTAGAACAGTTGAGCAACAAAGAGCCTGGAGAGAAAAAGTTGGGCTAATTTCAATTATACTCGCAATTGGTGCAATTGTAATTTACATTTCTTTTATTTTTACAAATACGGCTTGTGGGTATAAGCAACCTAAAATACTGCATCGTAATGTCTCTGACAGTTTTATAAGGATTAATGGTAGAGCTTATCCATTCAATTGGGCAAATATTCCCGAATCCACGCCTATTTTAATTTCATATTATGGGCTCTTTGCGCCAAAATCATACGGAGGAAAAGACGCATCCTTGCTTTTCCAAAATGTTAATGGAAACTGTCATGGTATCATCAAGCCTAGAGAGAACTGCACCATCCCCCATGATAACAATGGTAACCTTGCTTGGTATTTTCCTTGTGTTGTTTTGAGCAAGGATGATTATATGTCATGGGATCCAGAAATCGAAATAGAAAATAAACCCAGTAATTGCCATATATCAGAATTTGAGAGGGATTCTTACTATTACTTGGAATACCCAGTCAATATATATTATACTTGGGATGATATCAAAAACTCTAATAGGTCACTAGTGGTTTATAATAACTATGTTCTTGATCTGAAGATATTGCAAATGCTTTACAAGTATGATCTTGACGTACCTCCAAAACTTCTTGAGCTGGGAAGTCTTCCAATTAATGGGTACGACATATCAGTTACTCTCACTACTAATTATGATAAAAAACTGGCAAGATGTCTTATTGATATTGCAACAGTGGGACTCATAGACGCAGAGCCGCTTGGATGCATAGTGGCAAATATCATTCTTTATTTATTTCTAATTTTTATCATGTCAATTGTAATTTTAAAGTTTGTTATTGCCTGTTATTTTAGATGGGTGGTTGCCAAGGCTCAGGGTTCATTCAAAGTTAATAACAAAACTATGATTCGAATAATGCGAGACATAGAGGATTGGGCTGAAGATATAAATAAAAAGGCGCCAATAATGAATGTTAATTTCTTACCTGAAAATACATCCTTGATAACAAGAAAAAGAGATATAGTAGAAGGTATTTCACTTCATCCAAAAAGGATGTCAAATCCTACTTCCATTCTATCGGGTCCCAATAGTAGTAATGTAAAATCAACAACTTACTTGAAGCCCAATCTAAAGATAGGCAATTCAATAAGCCAAAATTTTGATTCATTTATCAGAAAAGGAGAAAATTATTGTCTTTGTTCTTTTCCAGAGACGAGTAATTATAGAGATAGTCTGTTAAAAAGCTTAAATGATGGCAATCTTGATCCTTCCATCATACACAAAAATGTTGTCAAACCAAATAATATTATTCATGGAAGCTCAGATGGTTTTTTGAATACAATATGTTTTGTGACATGTTACTCAGAAGGTGTTCGAGAACTAAGATCAACTTTGGATGCCCTCTGTACAACAACTTATCCAAACACCCACAAATTGATTATTTTAGTTTGTGATGGTCAGGTAACTGGAGCTCATAACAAGAAGTTAACATCAGAAATAGCATTAAATATGATTACCGACTTTATTGAAGATCCAAATGAGGTTATTCCATATTCTTATCTTTCTATCGCCTCAGGAGCAAAACGTTTTAATATGGCAAAAGTTTATGGCGGCTACTACAAGTATGATTCTGATACAGTTGAGGAAAGTCAACAACAGCAAGTTCCAATTGTATTAGTATCCAAATGTGGTTCTTTCTATGAGATACATTCTTCTCCTAAACCAGGAAATAGAGGAAAGCGTGACTCACAGATCATACTAATGTCTTTACTACAAAGGGCTATATGTAATGAGCGCATGAGTGAACTGGAGTTTCAACTACTAAAAGTTATTTGGCAAGTTGGAGGTAAAATGATAATGGAATATGAGACTGTTTTAATGGTTGACGCCGATACTCGAGTTTTTCCTGATTCTATAAGACATATGTGTGCAGAAATGGCTAAGGATACAAATATAATGGGATTATGTGGTGAAACAAAAATAGCAAACAAGAAAGAATCATGGGTAACAGCTATTCAGGTATTTGAATATTATATTTCTCATCATCACTCAAAAGCCTTTGAGTCTATTTTTGGATCAGTTTTATGCCTACCTGGTTGCTTTTCAATGTTCAGAATAAAATCCCCAAAAGATAAAGAACAAACATGTTGGGTTCCAATATTGGCCAATCCTGACATAGTGGAGTGTTACTCGAACAATAGCACAGATACTTTGCATCAAAAAAATTTACTTTTACTTGGTGAAGACAGATATTTATCTTCACTACTGCTGAGAAAGTTCCCAAACAGAAAACAGGTATTTGTACCAAAAGCAGCTTGCAAAACAGTAGTACCAAGTAAATTCTTAGTTCTGTTGTCACAAAGGAGAAGATGGATAAATTCCACAATTCATAATTTAGTTGATCTCCTGAGGCATGACAATCTTTGTGGCACATTCTGTTTCTCCATGCAATTTGTTGTTTTATTGGAGCTATTAGGGACAATACTTTTACCTTTCGCTATACTAAGCACTATTTATGTCATTATTTATTCTGCGTTGTTTGCACCTCTACCGATGCTCACATTAGTGCTACTTTTGGTTATATTGGGTCTACCTGGTGTATTTATTGTTATAACTACGACTAAACTGGTTTATGTTGTTTGGATGCTTGTTTATCTTGTTGCATTACCAATATGGAATCTTATCCTTCCTGTTTATGCGTTTTGGAAATTTGATGACTTCTCATGGGGAGAGACTAGAGCAACGAAAGACGGCAAAAGAAATGACATCAATGAAACAGCAGATACATTTAATCATACAGCAGTCAATATGATGACATGGAAAGAGCACGCTCTAGATGAGAAGGCTAGAGGGTCCCGCTACCCGTTCGCTGTGTAGCGGCTATGAAGTACAGAATGCAAAATATAATGAAAAAGGTTATACATAATAAAACACAGATAAATTTTGTAATTAGGGTTAATTGATAGAATTTATTAAAGTTGTAATTAGTATAAATTTAATATAAGAAGAAATATAGTTCTTCAAATATGTTTAGTGATTAATGCAAAAAAGTCAATAATGCTTTGAGAGTGTTTTCTTTGAGGTGTTGTAAAAATGCAGTACAGTGCATTTAGTTGGACTTCTTCCCCCTCCTCGTTATTCTTGAAAATAATTTGAAAACACGGTCAAATTTAAAAGAAACGCCTCTGACATGGAAAATGTAATAAATAGCAACCATGGCACAAATGTTGAAGCCAATATAAGCCCAATACAGACCAAAGTTCCTCCACAAATAACTGTAGCTAGCACTGATGTGTTTTAAGTAGTCATCACCGACTTCGTAAATACAATATTCACAGGCAGTTGTAGCATTTGGATTGGCAATATAACCACCACGTTTATCCAAAAATGCTTGAGTGAATTCCTGGCAAGTTTGTCCAGCTGGGGGATCAAATATAGAGAGTTCTTTCTTCCTACAAATGACAGGTTTGTTATGTAGCAAAATACCAACCATATTTTGCACAAAATAGGTATAAGGAGAAGTTTTCCACATAAAAGTCCAGAAGCCTGGCATTAAAGAAACGGGCTGAACAACACCACAGAAAGCAATTAGGAAAGACAAACATAAACCTAAAATAACATTCGCAGATTGCAGATTTGGAGCCATGTATAAAACGCACAGACCAAATCCTATGTAGTACAATTGGAACATGATGGAATAGTTTAGATAGTATACGGCAGATGCGGAAGCCTGGAAATGAGTTCTCAGTGGGAAGTAAGAAGAAACGAAGAAGATTGCAGAAAATAGGAAATGATATGGAATTTCACTTAAGTATTGAGTTATCAACAACAAAGACCAGTGGAACATATTCGATTTGGATTCCCTTACCTCAAATAACTCTCTAGCCGCAATGGCACGAGCTTGGATTTGGTTCATTGCAGGAGCTGATAAAATGATAGAAATGAAGGCAGCAAATAAGGTATTTTGCAAACCAGTATAAGAGTCACCTGGATCATAAAATGTGAAACCGATATATAAACCACCGACAGTCATCAACATCATTTTAGACATAATGTAATCTAAATTTCTCCAAAGACTCATAGATGTTCTTATCAATACCCATTTGAATTGGTAAGCATAGGAAGTAGCATACTTGGTTGGTGCATCGCCAAACTCTGACTCGGTTTTTTGATTTGATAATTGGTCAATTAAATGATCGACCTCCTTTTCAGTCGAAATAAATTCATCCGAATTCTTCCAGATTTGATGCCAATCTTCGGTCACAGATGCAGTAGCACCGGCACCAATGGCTTCTAAGATGTATTCAGCGGGATTTTCACTAGGAGAACACTTTCTTGCACCGTTGCGCTCAAAGTAGCTCAAAAGAGTTTTGGAGTTATCACCAATATCACCAAAGTACACTGTTTGACCTCCCTTCTTCAAAAGTAATAATCTGTCAAATTCTTCAAACAAAGTGGCAGAAGGTTGATGGATAGTACACAAAATAGACTGGCCAGCCTTAGCCAATTTCTTCAATAGTTGTACAATAGCCCATGAAGATTGTGAATCCAAACCTGAAGTAGGTTCATCCAAGAAAAGTAGCAGGTCAGGTTTAGCGACCAGTTCGACACCGATAGATAATTTCTTTCTTTGCTCGACATTCAGACCTCTACCAACATCACCAACAAGAGCATCAGCGTATTCTTCCATGTCCAAAACTTTGATGATTCTTTCAACGTGTTCCATCTTTTCCTCTTCAGGAACATTTTGAGCACGACGCATACGAGCAGAAAATTGTAGTGATTCTCTAACAGTTAATTCAGATATGTGAATATCTTGTTGTTGAACGTAACCAGTCCTTCTTTCGAAAGAAATATCGATTGGTTTACCATTGACTAACATATCACCAGTAATGATACCAACATTTCTTTGAGCTAGTGTATTCAAAAGAGTTGTCTTACCAGCACCAGATTCACCCATCAATGCAGTTAATGTACCCGGTTTACAGAAACCAGAAACGTTATCTAATAATTGACGCATACCACCATCGTAAGGAATAGTGTAACAAACATTTCTCCAAATGAAAATACCCTTGGACTCCAATTCCTCAAATATTTCATCTTCAGAGGTTGTTGAACTTCCACTTCTGCTTGAAAACTTCTCCTTGGTATCAATTTCATGGAGTTCTCCGTCTTCTTCATCAAGTTTCATGTGGTATTTTCTTGTACCCTTCTTGAAAATCAAAGCATCACCACCACCTTTTACTGGTCTTTTAATTTCAGTAATAAGAGCCTTTAGAGCAATATAACCGAGTAAGAAGCACCACATGATACCAGAGTTTCTCCATTCGTGTTTGTACTCATATTCGAATTGTAGTCTCAGATAATCATCACCCAAAACCCACGATTGGCCTGGTTTAGATCCGACAAAAGCACAAACTTGGTTTTCGGATGCAATGTTTTCATAGCCAGGTCCACTTGGAACCAGGGTACCACCACAACCCATATGTCTGCCGTGGAATTCAGCTAATAACATGGACTCAAAAGCGTATCTAATAGGTAAAATATAAGAAATCCACTTAAACCATGGGCGCATTGAAGGTAACTGAATCATATATGTAGAGTAAAGCGAAATCGACATCATTACAATACCAGAAATAGAGTTAGCTTGAGAAATATTGTCACAACCTGCGGCGATTAGTTCAAATAAAGCATTGATTGATTCAGAACACATGGTTAGGAAGAGGTATACTCTGAAAAAAGATGATGCAGTTCTGTTCAGACCAGACAGGAAGTAGATAATAATTAGAAAACATGTCATACCGATCATTCTGAATGGAAAGTTGGCGATAGTACTTCCCAATGCTTCAGCTGCTGGATGGTATAAAGAGTAGATTTTGTGTTTCTGTAGAATAGGTCTGTGCTCAAAAGACAGATTGGCTAAACCCATCAAAGAGTAGTACAAAAGACAGAAATATAGGACACCACCTCTGGAAAATGCACCAGAAGTAGATGATGGGGTATTGTAATATAATGAACCAGAGACTAGAGATTGAATGATTGCAGAGCAAATAGTAATAACAGTGTAAGCTTTATCACCATAAATCCTTTGGAAACCACGTTTTGTACAGAGTCTTATTTGTTCCCAGAATGAAACAGTGTAGTAAGACTTCTTTCTAGCATGCTTAGATTTTTCTTGTTGCATTGATTGGTCGTATATTTCCTTGGTCTTTTCAGTATCTATTTCCTTTTTGTATTGGTCAATATCTATCAAAAGCTGTCTGTACTCAGGGGACTCTTGCCAGTATCTTTCAAATTCCTCAGCAGTTCTTGGGACTTTGTTCTCGTATCCAGGCCTAATCTTGTGGTAACCATTGACATCTGTTAAGGCAGTTAAAAACTCAGCTGTAACTTGTCTAGGTGGACATTCATAACCCATTCTGTAAAAGTAATCCTTAGCTTCATCAATTGGGCCAAAGTATATCTGTCTACCAGTGTAAAGAACTGTAACTTTATCGAATGTTTCATATATGTTTTCGGATGCTTGATAAATTGTGACAAACGCTGTGGATCCTAAAAGATTGGTAGTGATACGGATAGCCTTAGCGTATTCTAGTGCTGTAGAGGCATCAAGACCTCTAGTAGCATTATCCCAACAGTAGATGGACCCCTTAGTTACTAAAGCTTCAGCAATGGAGACACGCTTACGTTCACCACCAGAAACACCTCTAACGAAGTCATTACCAACTTTAGTGTGATATGTATGTCTTAGACCAAAAATTGTGGCATGTAGATCTCTTGTGGAGGCTATGTATTCTTCACGAGAGACATCGTTGACTCTCTTTGATGGAGTCTTACACGCAATGGCGAAATCCAAGGTCTGTTGTACAGTCAAGTGAGGGAAATGCACATCCTGTTCACCGTTGTAGATCACATCGGGCTTGTAGCGTTTCATCATCTCCTTCTGTGGAATACCATCATACATGATTTCACCTTCAACACCACCAGCGAATTGATCAATTTCACCAGCAGTGACTTTAAGCATAGAGGAACAACCAGCACCCGGTCTACCTAGCACAAGAACCATCTCACCGGCTCTAGCAAGACCACTGACATCGTTCAGAATGGTACGCATCTTTGAACCGCTTTTGTCTCTGATGGCTTTGTAAATGGTGTAAGGAAGACATAGGACGTTACCAAATGTGGCACCTTCCATGGCGGTAGAGTCGGCACCTCTGGCACTGACATGCTCCAACGTTACACCAGCTTTTCTCAAGTGGATACCTTGTTCGTCAGCGTCTCTGACAAATGAGCCGATAATCCTTTCGGCATCGAATCTATCGCTCTCAGACAGCTGGCTCAAGTCAATGTTACCACCGCTACGGGAAGTGTGTCTCGACAGCACATCGGCTAGAGATTGCACACGGCCAACCATCTCTGGGGATAGCTCAGCGGTAGAGCTACGGCGCGAGCGGGATAGAATACTCCTGTTGTCGCTGTGCGCATCGTCACCATCGGCGTCTTCGTGCGATCTTCCGCTCAGAATCTTGGTCAATTGGTCAGCAGGCGTCTCCTCGTGACGACCATGCTGAGTCAATCTACCTTCGAAGGAAACGTCCGAACCAGCAACCGAGATCTCTGAAGAAGAACTCATTGTTTCACTCGTTATTGCAGTATTTTTACCTGTAACGTAGTAATTATTCTCAGAAACGGTTGTAGCTCTGATCCGATTTAAACAAAATTAATGAAAATTGAATGCCTGCGGATATCCTTAACAGAAAGAAAGCGCTGAACAGAAAATAGAATGGAAAAAGAAACCCTTTCTGTCAATAGTGCGCGGGGAAGTGGTTTTATCTGTTTTTCTTCCGTGGAATGCCAGTCAGATAAGAAAGATTTGGTTCTCACGTAGCACTGCTGTTTGGCACTGTAATAAGAGTTTTCGACTAAAAGAAACAACTTCTATTGCAAAGCAACGTGTAATATGTGTTCCTATAGTATGTTAACCCAGATATGATCTCCTTCTTTCGAGTCAGTACTATTATCAAACTGATATTACCTGACAATTTTCTTGGAAGTTGCAGAGTACAGTGATATTTCTTTGATATGCAGAACTACCTATTTTGTAGAAAATAGCCTGAAAAAAATTACTTATTAGAGATGTATTTATATTATTTGAAGTTATTACCTAGAAGAGAATACTGATGGGTCATCACAATATATATATCATCTCTGCATTACAAAGGCTCGTAATTTTTTGTCCTGTAGTCCTGAGAATACTAAAGAAAAATTACACCGGGGAGGGGGGGGTCATTATGGTGATATTTGTTTGATTACGATTTTTTTCCCATCCAGTTCACATTTCACAGACGATCGTCGTAGAGACAGTAGGATTTTCCACAAACACAAGTCTGGTAAACTTTCAAGTGACAAAAACTCTTCCCGTGGAGAGAGTTAGAATGTAAATATTTTGCTTAAAACTGAAAACAAAAACATTAAGATGCTCAATGTGTGCAGCATCGTCGTGGGAAAATATTGTCCTGTGGAGAGATGGGAGGGAAGGCTTGTTACGGTTAGTTTTCAGTTCTGTGCTTGACCTTCCTGTGAAACTGGCGTACAGAATCTCCGTTCAGCTCCGCCGCCTACTCTCCGCGTAAAGGTTGTTCTCCATCCCGATGTTGCTCTCTCCAGTGCCCCACTGATTTTCTTACTGTTTGGGAATGTCGTCGGGCCTAGAAGGTAGTGAAAGCACACATGTGAATGCAGAGTGCTGAGACTGACGTAGAGAATATCACACAGACAAAAAGAAAAAAGAAAAAGAGAGAGAACAGCGACGTTTCTACCCTCCGCCACTGTAAGTGCAACAAACCGCTTTCTGTCACATCAACTATCGTTTTAATGATTAGCAGAAAGATATGGCCCGGTGAAACTGGCGTGGGTTTCTCTGAGACACAAGACATAGAAGCTACAAAATACATGTGGTTAACCCAAATCTCCCTGAGTAAACAGTTAGAAGAGTTGGAATATGGGTGTGCGGGAGGTCCAGGCATTGTTCAGTGTAATCCCGATTATTTGCTTATTCTGGCTCTTTGCTTGGTGCTACTACGATAACTTGGAAGGGTTTCAGCAATTGAACATTTTTTTCAAGATTACGAAATGAAAGGTGCAGGTTATACTTTCTGCAGGTGGTGCTGAAACTTTTTGCAATGAGAGTCAGCAAATAGTAGCAGAGTGCAACAACAATATTTAGAGATAAGCAGGAGATGTACATTATCTTTTTTAAAGATCTTAAAGATTGCAGAGATTTGGTTTTTTGTATTGTCCTTGTCGAGAACGTTCCCTTATTTTCCTTTGTAGTATATCATTTCCTTATATCTTCGATTTAGTAATGGAATTGGGATAGTTTTAATGTCATTTTCATTTTGTTGTCGAATTTAAAGGTTTCTTGTAGAAGTCTGAATGAGCCTCAAACAGGTCGATGAATATATCTTTCTGTTTGGTAATTCAAATATTTGAATTTGTTACGTATCTTAATGATACCTTATCATGAACATAAAATAATACACGAACCACTTATGTATACCACTACGAAGCTTTATCCTGTGGTACTACGCCAGTATCTCTCCCTGTAGCATCAGTTTTACTTGACGACTCCTTCTCGGCAAGGCTTAGAGACTTCCATTATAGGCATCAGCGAGCAGCATCAAAGGTGTCAAAGATGCACAATTGCTGGCTCTAGTATGTAACTCTAATGGCACTCTATTTTTTTGTTTTGCTGAAAACTTTCGCAAGATCTAATACTAATGTAAGGAATTATTAATTTCCTTTAGTAATGGTGACAACCTTGCATATCTCAAATAAGGCACTTCTTCATATCTCCGTTTCCGTAATCTCGAGGGCCTTAGTTCTCTCTTAAATCCTATCCTTATCGGCGTGTTATATCCTATTTCCTGTACGGGTGCAAGTGTGTAATCTCCGTTCTCCGATCGGATACTAAATACATTACAACGAGAGCTAGATTTCAGAGGCTCCATTACTTAAAAAAAAAAGAGGACGATGTGCGCAACTTTCTGTGAGTTGTGAGCCCATAAACCTCGTTGCACCTCGCAATGATAACAAGGTTACTCTCAGATAAAGTGAGACAGGTGGGGATACCAAACACAAAATTGCCACATTATTGTGAACAGTTTCGAATGCAAAACTTCCCTAGGAAACCAGCTTTTTCTTTGTTTACGCACACATTTGTGTGCAGCCTTTCAGTAAAAGCAAGTACCGTCAAAACCCTACCGATTACGTAGAGGAGTAAGATAACTAGAGTTCACCAGCAGATAACTCCCCGTACTACAAAAGTTGGGAAAAAAGAAGAAAAAAAGAAAAGAAAAAAATCTTACAATCCCGCGGAATCTCACAGGTAAACTTTCTGGGCAAATCAACACCTGAAAAGAGAAGTGGAGGGAAAAGCAGAAACAACTGAATAAGGAAAGAAATGATATCGACGTGTATAATTGACACAAAACTAACAGACGTTCCAATGGATGTATCACATGACTAGTATTTTTACCCGTCGAGAGCGCATCTGTTCGATTCTCGGGGGGAGCCAAAAAAAAATATTTTCTAAAAATGAAAATTAAAATGAATTTGTATAATACATAACGAACTGTATCGTGATCATAAAGCTTCCTAAGTTCCGAGTTGCTCTCTCTAGTGTGTGGCAAAAAAAAAAAAAAAATTGAAATTCTGATTACTTAGTGGCAGTTGTACCAAGTGATTTCATTGTTCTAAAGGAGAGCGTAGGAACCTGGGAGAGGGATGCCAGTGAGCCAGGAAAATTGCCGAACCTTTATTTTCTTGACGAAACCCAAAACCCATTTTATATGCCTTAGAGTGTGGCCAATATCTTGAGAACACTGGATTTCAAAGGAATTCGGGATATAGTGTGTAACTAGTCCATTTGTGTGAAGGACAGGATTGCATTAGATTACAATACTGTATACCAAACTTTCAGATCTATACTTGGTTGAAGAACAAGACTCTTTCCAGTGAAGCTTGGGTTTAATTCAATTTGGGTTTTCGACTTTTGATTTAACAGTTCGAAAGGGACAAGAGCATATATATCAATTTTCTGCAATGGGTCAAGGAGTTTCACAAGATAAGAAGAAGAAGAAAGGTGGCAAGCCAAAGTATGAACCACCGGTACAAAGCAAGTTTGGCAGAAAGAAAAGGAAAGGTGGGCCAGCTACCGCTGAGAAATTGCCTAATGTAGTTCCTTCAACGCGATGCAAGTTGAAGCTATTGCGTATGGAACGTATCAAGGACCACCTTTTGCTAGAGGAAGAGTTTGTAACTAATTCAGAGATATTGAAACCATTCGAAAAGAAGCAAGAAGAGGAGAAGAAGCAATTGGAGGAGATTAGAGGTAATCCATTGAGTATAGGTACTTTGGAAGAAATCATTGACGATGATCATGCAATTGTGACGTCTCCAACAATGCCAGACTACTATGTGTCAATCTTATCGTTTGTGGATAAGGAGTTACTAGAGCCAGGCTGTTCTGTCTTATTGCATCACAAGACCATGTCCATCGTGGGTGTTCTACAAGATGACGCCGATCCAATGGTGTCAGTGATGAAAATCGATAAATCACCAACAGAATCATACAGCGACATTGGTGGTTTAGAATCGCAAATCCAGGAGATTAAAGAATCTGTGGAACTACCTCTAACACACCCGGAGTTATACGAAGAGATGGGTATCAAGCCTCCAAAGGGTGTAATTCTTTATGGTGCTCCAGGTACCGGTAAAACATTACTGGCGAAAGCGGTTGCAAATCAAACGTCAGCCACATTTTTAAGGATAGTTGGTTCCGAACTGATTCAGAAATATTTGGGTGATGGTCCAAGGTTGTGTAGACAAATTTTCAAAGTAGCTGCTGAGAATGCTCCAAGTATTGTTTTCATCGATGAAATCGATGCTATTGGTACAAAGAGATACGACTCGAATAGTGGTGGTGAAAGAGAAATTCAGAGAACAATGTTGGAACTACTAAATCAACTTGACGGTTTCGACGATAGAGGTGACGTTAAAGTTATTATGGCAACAAATAAGATTGAATCCTTAGACCCTGCATTGATTAGACCTGGTAGAATCGACCGTAAAATTCTTTTCGAAAATCCGGATCTATCTACTAAGAGAAAGATTTTGGGTATTCACACATCGAAAATGAACTTGAGCTCAGATGTCGATCTTGAGAATCTAGTGACGAGTAAAGATGACTTATCTGGTGCAGATATACAAGCAATGTGTACAGAGGCCGGTCTATTGGCCTTGAGAGAAAGAAGAATGCAAGTCACTGCTGAAGATTTCAAACAAGCGAAGGAACGTGTTATGAAGAATAAGATAGAAGAAAACCTAGAAGGTTTGTATCTATAAATAAGGAAATCAGTAATTATACTCTCACTCAATTCGTTTTTAGATACTGAGTACATTAAAATAAATAATTAACACAATAATAGAACCGGTATCATCTCCCAATAAAAGGGCTTCCCTACTACGAGAAATTTGTTTACCCGGCTATTAAGTCCATTATTTTCATTTTGGTGGCGAAATCGTCTATGACCGGGTAAAATGAAAGGGGTTAGAGAGAGTTTCGCAGTAAAGATCCTTGGACTCTTGAAAATGGCAAATGTTGTAATAAGGCGAGTTTAAGAATTCAGTATAGTGAACAAAGTAGATACTATAGTCGACTATATTAGTTTCTTGGGGTTGGTGAATATAAGGACAATAACTGTTAGGTATTCTTTCAAAACAATAATTGAAGCATCATACGAAATTGTGACATTTTACCCACTAATACTCACTCTACTTTCATTTAACAATAACTAAAGGAAGACTAAATAGTGGATTTTATTTCTGCAGTTTGTTAATTTAAATTCAATTACTGTGCTTCTGGAATCAATTAAAATCAGCAATTCATTTTGAATTAGCAAAAGAAGTGTTTATTTCAAAGACATAATATACAACTATCAATCATGTCTGACCCAAGTTCTATTAACGGTGGTATTGTTGTAGCAATGGCCGGTAAAGACTGTGTTGCAATAGCGTGTGATCTACGTCTGGGGAACCAATCCCTTGGTGTTTCAAATAATTTTGAGAAAGTTTTCAATTATGGCCATGTTTTCTTTGGTATTACAGGATTAGCCACTGACGTTACTACATTGAACGAATTGTTTCGTTATAAGACGAATTTATATAAGTTAAGGGAAGATAGACCCATTGAACCAGAAACGTTTACACAATTAGTATCCAGCACATTATATGAAAGAAGATTCGGTCCATATTTTGTGGGACCGGTCGTAGCAGGTATCAATTCAAAGTCAGGAAAACCCTTCATAGCAGGTTTCGATTTGATTGGTTGTATTGACGAAGCAAAGGATTTTATTGTCAGCGGTACAGCTTCAGATCAATTATTTGGTATGTGTGAATCTCTATATGAGCCAAACCTAGAAGCAGAAGATCTTTTTGAAACTATAAGTCAAGCTTTACTGAATGCTGCTGATCGTGATGCCCTATCCGGTTGGGGTGCAGTTGTGTACATTATCAAGAAGGATAAGGTTGTGAAAAGATATCTAAAGATGAGACAAGACTGATGTATTTTCTTATTATAGCATTACAGTATATATACGTATTTTTAAATTACAAATGATATGTTATTTTTGAATTGAAGTTGATACTTGTTAGCACAACGAACGTAATAATCTGGACATTTTCCGATTGATGAAATTTTATATTTTGGTTATCAATTACAACAAAGTTGCATACCACAATCAAGTAATTACGATTGCCCATTGAAAATTATGATTTAAATACATAAATATAAAACCTCTACTCTTCAACTATTATCCAGACTACAAACATAGTATGTTGAAGATGACTGTACCTGAAATAATAAGTGATGGCAAGTCAACACGCAGAAACCTGCAAAAGTTGCTCTTCTTTGGTGCCACATCAGCTACCTTAGCAATAGCTGCCCTTACTTCGAGATCGATAGCTACAAGGAAATGTATGTAATCCAAATGCAAACATGGTCTCACACTTACACCAATTCAAGTATACTAACTTCACAATTGATAGATATACCTACATTTTTCCAACTCAATACAAAAATTCCAACATTTTCAAGTAAAAGTGAAGCTCAGGCTGCATTGGGACTTTCATCAGGACTATCATTAGGAATATTTGCCATTACTACTACTGGATTTTGTTGGGCTCTAGATATTTCGTCGGCTTCCGATTTTAAACAAAGGATGAAGACATTATTCAATACTATTGATGAGAAAGAATATATGAATGATTCAGATCCGGAAACTAACAAAATTATTGAAGAATTAGAAGCCTTAATAAATAAAAAATAGTCTTCTACACAGAAACCTAACCTAGTATAGATATGGCATGTAATGGTGTTGCTTATCTTTACATGCGCAACTATCAAAATCTTGTAAAATTAGCTCTTGTATATAAATCAATAGCCTACTGGCTAAAAAAATATTAGCATTCTAGTCATTATTTCATTCATCCTTTAATTGGAAGATTTTATATGACTATAGAGATCGAATCGATATCGTTCAGCTGAGAGGGTATTTGGAATAACATATCGCTCCTCAGTCAAAAAACTAAAAAAAAAGTCAGATCAAAATGTAAAATCTGACTATTGAAGACGGTTAGATGTGGTCGATCAATATATACATATATACATATGTTACAAACCTAGTTTGTATAGGTCTATCATAATATTGTTGGGGTATTAGCATATAAAGTTTTCATTGTTCCCTAGCTTTTAAACCGTTAAAATATCTGCTCTAGTCAAAATAACTTACATTACCCTAACTAAACAAAATCGTCATACAAAATCACATACATTTCAATTCATTTTTATTCCGAGTCCTCAATTATTTTCCAGAACCAAACTCTGACTTATTACTTCTAGCTCAACATTATACTTCAGGTAAATTAGATCCTGGTGGTCAAACATCAATATCTTTAAATCAAACAGAGAATTGAATGAAATACAACGCTTTAAGTTCAAACTGTTACCATGGATCATATTTCTAAGTCTGAAGTTCCTGATCTAGGCTTTCCTTTTGCATCTGCATATAACCGATCTTCTACTGAAGATGAAACTAATACGAAGGGAATTCATAGAAGCAAAAGTACTTCTACAGCAAGTAACCTACAAAACAAAAACAGGAATAAACAAAACCTCGTGCTTTCGACTTCATTTGTATCAACCCGGAGGCTTGATAATACACCCATATCGCCAATTACTGTTTCTCAAAATAAAAGACACAGAAATAGCATCACTAAAACTATTTTAGGACTTAAAAATGAGGTCAGTAACTTACAACATGAATTGACAGAACTTAAAAAAAAGAAAGAGGACACTGAACGACTTAGAAGTTCAACAGCATCTGATATTTACGCAGGCGGTTACTCCACAGATCATTTACAAAAACACTCAATAAGAATCAAAGCTAATGCACAAATCAGAGAACTTGATAAACATATTCTTAAGCTGGAGAAGCAAATGAAAGCTTCCAAAGATCAAATGGAGCACTTGAGAAGACCTGACTCTGATCTTGAAACTTTAAAAACGAACTCAGAAAATCTATCAAGAGAAGATCTACACACTGCAGAAGAAGATCTAGGAACTGGCATATTTAGAATTGGTACTCAAAAGTCTCAATTATCAGAAGAGCAATCCAAAAAGAAGAACGATACAAATGAAGATGAAATGATTGCACATGAATCAATTGACCCTGACCATCTCGACAGTTCTTTTGATGATACCGTTAGCATGTCCGAACAGACAGTAAATCTAGAAAGTGCAACTTGGCTTGTTAGTAATTATTTAGAAAGTTTTCAGGAACCTAATGTTTCAACTGATTTTGTTTTGGAGAAAGCTAATGGCTTGGTTGACCTTCTGAAACAAAATCCGGATATACGCAGTAATTTGGTGTTAGATTCATTTATGCCATCAATTCAGAGGCTTTTGTTAAGAGATGATAACCTAATCACATCAGCGGCATATCGGGTATGCAGACATCTGATAGATGGAAAAAACTTCATTGATTTACTTTTCAAGCTTCATATCGATACTTTTATCATAATCTCACTTTCATATGACAATTCTCATCAATTAGAAAGAGAGCAGGCTTTTAAGTTAATAAGAGCATTTGTTGAGTATAATCATGGAATAAGCAAGGGTATACTACAAGCTGTAATTAGCTGTATAGAGAAGTCTGATGATCCGCTAAAGAACATGGCACTAGAGACTCTTTTAGAATTATGCTATATCTCACCAGAAATGGTAAAAGAGTGTCACGGAACTAGAATACTCGAGGGAATATTACAAGAGTATTATTCCTTTTCCTTAGCGAACATTGTCTTAGACACGATCCTAAACTTAATGTCCAATCATAATACAAGAAAGTATTTCATAAAAGACTTCGACATCTCAGTGCTGGCCACTATTTTTGCAGATGTGAACCCTAAGTCCTCTATAAATATCGAGAAAATTCAAAACTCCACCATCCTTATGGCAAAGGCCCTCAAAAGTTTTAACGGTTGTATGTTATTTTCAATGAATAATTTCCAACCGCTTCGAGAACTACTAGCTTTCTTTCAAGTTCCAAACTGTGCACCATACCTAATTGATCTATTTTTGGATATTTTAAGGATTAAGTCGCTGCCATATAGACCAAGAAATAAAGGTGTTCAACAATTTCGTATGCAACCGTCTGAGTACTATAGAGAGTGTGTGTCCCTGAACCAAAAAATTGCGTTAAAGATAATGATTCTAGAACAAGGAGGCTTTCAGGAAAACATAAACAACTTAATTAGTGTGCTTACGAATAACGATACCAACTCAACTTTAGCTACCAAGGCTCGTTATTTACTATCTGAGTACCTAAACCTAAAACTTAATCTTGTTGATAAGAAATTTCCCATTAACAAGAATCCGCAGATCATTGAAGATAACGCAAAAACATACGAAGAGACATTCGAATTTGCTAAAATGGCTACTAAGATGAGTAGGCATCGCAATACTGTGGGTATGAATTTTATCCAATATGTGGAGAAGAATAAAGCGTTTGTGCAAAACTACAAGGAGAATACCTTGGTAAGAGAAGTCGATGACTTAAGATTTAGGAGAATGGTTTATGATTCTAAAGTCTTACAAACCAAAGACTTTGTCAATTGGAACTGGAATATTATTCAAGAACTGTTTGAAGGCCCTTTAATGAACAGCACACATCTAGATGAGCTAGCTAAATCAACCAAATTTATACGGAGACTGCTAGTGTTTTACCGGCCTTTACGTCTTCGTTTTTCAAATGTTAATAAAACTGCTAAACTTGCTCAAAAGTATATTCATGTAGGGTGTCTTTTCTTCAAAATGTTAACATCCACCAATGAAGGACTGAAATTATTAATGGACGATACTAAAATCATTCCACAATTAGCGTCCTTGTTATTTAGAGCTCTCGAAGGAAATACTAGTGGTAATATCTTTAATGAAAACACCTTGAAAAATAAAATTGTTTCAGGTTATTTTAAATTCATTGGTGTATTAACGGAAACCAAAGGGGGAATAAAAGTTCTTGCAAGATGGAACTTCTTCACAGTGATATACAAAATGTTTCAGTTTCAATCTAAATTTGCATCAAAATGTCTTTTTCTTGTTCTGGCAGATTTACATCTTCAGCATTCAGCACACTGCCGGACAGTTATGGGTAAAGCATTAGTGGTAGAAGATGAAGAGGTGAGAATAAGTGCAACTAAACGCTTGGGTGAGTTACTGATTGAGCTCAATGGTTCAAAAGTTGCGAGCGAAATCGATCTTGAGAATAAATTAAACGTTCAACACTATAAAATGGAGTTACTGACAAGACAACTTTATGATTTAAGTCCTAAGGTTGTTGCTGTTGCTGATAGAGCACTTTATGAGTATATTTTAACTGGGAATGAGTCAGAGGAGAGCAGTGGCAGTACCTTCAAACTATTTTTGAATCAAATGGTGTTTATCAGATCACCTATTCTTTTTGAAATTCTAGGAAGGCCATATGGATTTCAACTGTTGAATGAAATTGATTTTGTCAAAGATGAAAGAGATTCATGGTTAGAGAAGAAAAATATCGAATATGTTGATATAGTAGAAGAGTTTATGGAACAATCACCGAGGAACAAAAGAAATAACCACTACGAGCAAAGGGATAGATTGCCGCTCCATTTTTATGAAAGCTTAGCCAAAACAGAGGACGGAATACTGTTTTTGAGTCAGACAGGGGATTTCTTAACGTTTATGAACATTATCAAAGACTATGTAAGAACAGAAATGGACGATGAAGGCATTGATATTATCAAGAACTTGAAGGCATGTCTCTGGTGCTGTGGGTTTATAGGATCTACTGAATTGGGAATAGGATTACTTGATAACTATTCACTGGTTGATGATATCGTGAATGTTGCTTACAAGGCTAGTGTTACCTCCGTTCGTTATACTGCATTTTATACTTTGGGTTTAATCAGCAAAACGCTAGAAGGTTGTGAAATATTGGATCAACTAGGCTGGAATTGTTGCATTTCTGTAATCGGGAAACCTATTGGCATAGCTCTTCCAAATAGACTTGATAGATTTTTGTCTTTCAACGAGGAACCTTGGAATATCCTAGAGACTTATGAAGAACATTTAATTGATATGAATATACAAACAGGAGAATTGATCACAACAGGTAGTGCCATCAAATTTGATCTTTTCAAACTATTGGCTGAGAAGAATGCTTTAGAGAATCCATTCCATAAAGATGATAACGACATGGACCTTTCGAATGATTCAAGTACAGATAATGTATTAGCAAATTCGAGACCGAGTGATGCAATTAGCTACCTTGATAGTGCTTCGTCTTCTATAACGAGATCTGTGAGTAATGAGAGGGCCAATACTACCTTCTCAGCGGCAGTATTTAGAGATGAAGAATCACAGGGATCTCCAAAACAACATTCGAACCAAATTGCTATTAACAACACGCCACATTCTGTTAGCCAAATTCTTGACATGGAAAACTCTGATGATGAAAGAATTACAAACGTATTAAATGTTGTTAGTCAGCTAGGTAATCACATAATGTCCAACAAAGCCATGAAGGTTATCACTGATATGAATGCCAAGTATGGATCAGATGTATTTGGACACAGTCTATTATTTATGAAAGTCCTTCAAATGATGTCCACATTCAGATTCAAGCCTCCTGTTAGGAAATTTTTGTGTGGCCTAATTATTAACAAAAGAAACCTAGGTATACTGATTGATCGCGAAAGTAAGAATCAGAAACTGTCCAAACTGCAGAACAATTGACATACATATGATAGACAAAAAACGAGATATATCTTATGTATTATTAAAATATTCATGTTTTTTTATGATATTAATGCTTTTGTGTGGTATTAATGCAAAAATCTATTTATGTTAGAAACTGTACAAAAAGATACTACACCGAGAGTTTTAAATTTGATTAGGTCAAACTTGTAAGTAATTAAGACCAGCTTAAAAAGAGTACAAAGTGTTGACGGAAAGTCACTAACCGTCATCAAATTTCTTGTCACAAGTCTCTACTCGGAGAGTGATTTACCATCTTTAGGTAACAAAGCCAATCCTTTAAACAGCTCGTATGATTCTTTCAATTCGGGCGGTACATCGAAATCGTCCTTGTCCCCAGATTCTTGCACTAACTTAATTTGCTCATTATACCAACTCAATCCTGGCACTTTTGCTATAGTTTCCTCTGAGATCAATCTCGGTTCGTTATTTTTCAATTCATGCATATCCTGCAAAGTGGGTTCTAAACTTTGTAACAGGGTGATTATACTCGTTTCTTTCCTTGAGAACGTGGCATATTCTTTCTTACTAGTCGCTTCCTGTCTTATAATATCGTCGTTTCTAGCAGTTAGCTTTCTATATTCTTTCTCTAGAGCTTCTCTATCAATGGCAGCCATGGTTATTCTTACGCTTAAAAGCCTTTGTAATTCCTCTTTTGTAACTGAAAAAAAAATATTAGTTTGAAACAGAACAAATGAACCGACTATTTAATAAAAAACCAAATCAAGGAATAGATCAATCATTATAGAGCGAAACACCAGCGTTTGCACATTAAGCACATCTTCATCCTTTGAGCACTATTGCTTATAGTTTGATTTTTTTGCGATGAGGTAAAACGCATCAGGTGATCTGTTCGTGAAGAAAAGCAAGCTACGGATTACACATGATTACTCGTATAAAGATATACCAAGACTCCTCTCTGATTTTTTTTCCCAGTGTGATTTCACACTCTTACTGTTGAGTTGTAG
>ERZ1036435.57-NODE-57-length-102430-cov-11.654662_pt1 | contig 102430 bp, 64 predicted proteins | sample MGYA00514223_ERZ1036435 | MGnify/ENA primary metagenome ERZ1036435 (study PRJEB33795, sample SAMN09464927) | human gut metagenome | host: Homo sapiens | place: USA: Stanford, California | collected 2016-08 | study: EMG produced TPA metagenomics assembly of the...
CCCCCCCCCCGAGCAAAAGAAAAAAGCAAGCAGTTTTCAAAAAATTATGAAAAGAGACATAATAGCCATATATTTACCTTTAATGTAATTCAGAGAGCATTGTAAAGCTTGTACACATATATTACAAGGAGCACTAATCAACAATGGCGAGAGCAAATAACTCTAATAGTGAATCTGAAACTAAGACGAGGAACAATAACCAGGGTAATGCCGGATCATCGAACGCTTCAAACACTACTAGTGCGGGATCCAATTCACAATCTTCGAGGTCTAATGCAAAGCAAAGACTCACTGCAGCACAACAGCAGTATATCAGAGACTTAATCAATGAACATATAACAAACAATGATCCTACATTAGAAGAAAAGCCGCATCCGCTTGACTTTGAACAATATAGTGAGGAGTTTATTCGAGCATACAAGGACCATTTCGGCTTGAATGTGCCAGACCAGATGACTTTACAAGGCTATTTGTTAGGATCTGAACTGGGGAAGAGAACTATATCATATAAAAGAAATGTATCATCAGTTCCTGGACATAGAATAACGAAAACTGAAGCTGCCTCAAAGATAAAGAAGCATTTTAACAGTCTCAGTATAAAAGAAACTGAATGCATACCGAACTTTATATACAAGGTCAGGAACCAGAAAAAGAAGTTTAAGATGGAGTTTAGAGGGTAAGCAAAACATACGTCCCACCATTGCTATTTTGTTGAGACTGTGAATTTTTTCCCCATAAACCTATGTTTATCATAGAAGCTCCTAAAAATATAGAATTTAAATATCGGTATTTATATTCTAATTGTGTAATGAATAATATAATATATGATGACAGCATTCATTTTTGAGTTTTCGTAGTTTCGATATTATGATCGGCATTATGTAAAAGTTCGTATTGTACTGACTGGATCATGTCATTTTGGCCCAGAAATGTCAAGGAATAGGCCCTATTTTAAATTTAATAAAGACAACCAACTATAAGCCAAACCTTGAAGTCAACTTTCCAACACAGTCAAAACTAAAGTGATTACAGCTTATAAATATTGCACTCAAGACAGGTTTTCGGTAATGGAGCACAGTGCAGCAGTGGTAGTGGCTACTTTAATACTCGGAATATTTGTTGTTAAATGGTTTGCAGCCCCGAAGGAACATCCATCCGCACAAAGGTTACCTAATACGCAGCTTCCTTCTTCATCCAATAATCAACAGAGAACTGCTGGTAGCTCAAATGGCAGAGGCTCACAGCGTCGTGTTTCTTCGACTAGTAGAAGAAACATTACACCTGAAATGATAGAGACAGTCCGCAATGTTATTCCAGCTCTGCATCCTGAACAAATCAGATATGATTTGGAAAGTACTGGGTCCGTAGAACAAACAATGGAAAGATACTTTAATGGTGAATCTTTCCCTTTCCCTCCTGGTTACACACCTGCTAGAGAAAGCTCAGCGAATGGGCAACATAATAATATAGACGAGCCTAGTGACATTCGCAAAAGAAGTAACATAAGACCTGATAATCTTTTATCGAAATTCAACGTTGATATGTCCGTAGATATGTCTGATATGAGCATTAAAGAATTAGAAATTGATGAAAGGAAGAAATTACTTGTATGGGAAGCAAGAAAAAATATGGAGAAACGACTTGAAACTGATACAGAACTAGCATCACTTATAAAGTAAGTACTTGGCAAACATGTAATAGTTTAATAGATAGAAACATACGTATGTATACCTATTTCTGTTAAATATCGTGTTTTCCTTTTAGATAAGGTGATTGTTACATCAGGTATCCAAAGCAAAGCTACAATACGAAGAATTATTTAGATAGTCTTAGTTCATGATTAATTTATGATGTAACTGCATTCATAAGTCTGTATCTCTCTTTGAAAAGAAACCAAAATACGTTTTTATCTTTATTCCTACCTTAACATTATGCCAGCGTAAGCTTTTTGGGTTCGTCAAGACTGAATTAATTTCCTCCATTTGAACTTGTAAATTCTTGTCATAGTTGTATCCGACGATAATAAATTCTGGCCAGGAAGTCCATGCCTCCTTCTTTGGACCAACCGGAATGGTCCTGTAATAAATTTCCATAGCTTTATTATTTTGAGCTTTTCGAGAAGAAGCTTGAATTGGTGCTTCTCTAATAGCAATTGCCACGACTTTAAATGATGTTGACCATTCTGAGAGCATGGTTTTTTGAGAGCAGAAATACTTTATAATATCTTCATCACTTCTTTTTTCGTTGTCATTGTTTTTGCTTATCTGAATCTCATCAAAATGTGTGAAACACTTTCTAGCTTGACTGGCTGTGATACCATTACCAGGCGCAGTACAGGGTATGTACATGGGGTATTCTGCAAAATTGGACAATTGCACCTTTGTATCTTTAAAATGTTGGCGTAAATAGTTTAGTCCCCAATGCAAAAGTTTCTTTTGTGATCCAACGGTTAAGAAGTAGCCCACCTGCATTGGTGTCCTAGAGAGATTAAGCACTAGTCCACTCTCTGCACGTTCCTGTTCGTTGACAAACTTCGGTATCAGAGTATTCTCATCTCTAATTGGCAAATAATGAAATCGAGGCGCTACTGGTACTATAATCCATTTTATCTTTGTATTTAGCAGAGAGTTGAAAAAATTCTTAAATTTGTTAATGTGATGTATTCTATCATCATAAATTGTTACTTCTTCTAAGTTTGGGTATCTATCTAGAAATGATAAGATACATTTGCATTTATAGTCAAAGGTATTGGTCTCCTCGCGCTGTTTCTTCAAGCAGATTGCATTAAACAGGTAATCATCGGCGGAATATTTATTATCATCTTTAGCTATCTGTTCAGTAGCCCATTTATCTCTTGATATTTGAAACAATTTGCCAAATAAGCTATGAAAATTCTTTTCTTTTCTCCCTGTGAGAACAATTGACACAGTACTAGTATCTCTCCATGACAGCCTTGCCAATCTCAAAAGATTCTCATTCCAGAATGCAGCTCTCTCGCTATCGTGGTTCATTAATTTTGCAATGATCTCTAGAGGTCGAGGGTCGTCCCACCAGCTTCCAAAGCTAGATATGTGGGGACTACTTCTAAGTAGATTTTCTACTCTTTTGGTGTATAATTGTGGATTGGGCACGGGGGAATTGAATAATGTATTGTCAAAGTCATATATATGTAGTTTTGTTATTTCAGCAGCAGACACTATCGGTACATGTACTTCACCAGGGATGCTATTCCATTCTTCAAGGACCTGGTGTTCAGTTAATGAGGAAGTCATTGGCAAAGGTTTCCTAAGTTTGTAGCTTTCTACTCACTGTTTTTCGAACTGAGCTCTACCCAGAAAACTTTGCAAATTTAGTATGGCGAAATTAAGAGGAAGATTGATATTTCAAAGACGTAATCAAAGATAATAATTATAAACATTAAGGAAGCGCTTAACTTAAAAGAGAAACACACTTTGTTATACACTGACTCACAAAATACAGCTATATTGAGTATTCAACAGCTCATCTCATCGCTTTGCTCATGCTAGTTGGCAGCTAGTCCACTCCACGATCACCATATGATATACACGTACATCAAGATATAAAAGGTAGATGAATGATCGTGAACAATGATATGTATGATTTTTTCGCGTTTTGGCCAATTTCTTTGTTCTCCGGTGCAAAAAGTCTGCCCGAGTGGACATAATCAGTGCGTGTCTACTGTACTGTCAAATTAAGTAAAGACCAGTCTAGACAATTGTAATAGCGATAAGCCCCATGTTTCGCGTTTGAAGATAGATAAAAACGTGTTAAATCCAGAGACGTCACCATTACAGCTATGATAAATGCTATTGTCTTGGGCACTGTTATCATATCATTTACAGTTTTGCATTTAGTCTCACAGTTTTGTATTTTAACTTCGCCCTTCCAATTACCCATTTCAAACAGACCATACTGCATAGTGCACAATGTCTTGCTGGGGCCAGACCATACTTTCTCATCGTATAATTCAAATAGTATAAGAACTTTCGCTGCCAGTAGACACAGCATTTCAAGGTAGAAAGACAACCAACACCTTACTGAGTGCGACATTCTCTAGGCACGGACACAGATCTTCCCCCATCGAGAAAATCGTAAATTATCTATGAAATTAAGTGACATAAATTATGTCATTCGTACGGTGGTTCCTGTGCAAGTGTATTCTTTCTTTTTTTCCATCCTGGCTAAAATCTTTTGATCTCTTTCTTCAATAATTCATAGAATTGGCTAACTTTCAGGCAATTTCTGAGGCTGGGGGGGGGACCCTATTCACGGTGTCACTGTATGTTGGACCCTTCCGTGCATGTATGTGTAAATTATCGATGGTCCATTGTGCTTTTTCCTTGGCTTCACTTCTTTTCTCCCAATTATTTTTGGCATTTGCAATTGGGTAGGTACCTTCATGGGCAGCAGAAAATGCATCAATTGGTTACAACCTCGGGTCTCGCCCCGCCATCTCAAAATATTTGCTAACTCAAGCAGTTCTAATTATAATGCATTTATGCTTTTTCTTTTTTTTTATCTTTCTTAAAAATGCTGACCATGCCATTCCCAAATCTCCAAATAATAACACGGACTACATGTCTCTTTATTTCCACTTTTATTTCTATTGCAGTACCGAATTCTTGTTTATCTTTCCTTTCAATTCTTTATTCTTTATAAATGAAACGTTCTCTTTGAAATATCGGTACCTTCCATGTAGAATTTTCCATCACCCAAGCTTTAGTATACAACCTGCAAATATATAGCTAAATGTCTAGTGATCACGTAACGAGCACGTCCACACAGCAAGTGGTCACTGCTCTGATCACAAATGGTGTTATATTTGGCGCTTTCGTCGGAGCATTCGTGCTCTTAAGACTAAAATTGAAGCGTATCTATGAGCCAAAATCATCATTCGACCTGATCAACGATGAAAAGAAACCTGAACCACTGCCATCGGGTATATTCAGCTGGATACTCCCGCTATTGAAAAAATCTGATAATTTCGTGTTGCAGCAAGCTGGCCTGGACGGGTATTTCTTCTTGAGATACCTGTTCATCCTGGCGGCATTCTTCGCAGTCTCGATAATGTACATCTTCCCTATCTTAATTCCAATTAATGCTAGTAATGGTGCCCATGAGACTGGTCTGAATCAATTGGCTTATCAAAACGTTAAGCACAGGCATAGGTACTACGCACATGTCTTCTGTGGCTGGGTCTTCTACTGGTCATTCCTGTTTGTGGTCTACCGTGAGTTGATGTATTTCAACTCTTTGAGACAGGCCGTTCTATCGTCGCCTCGTTATGCTTCCAAGTTATCCTCTAGAACTGTCCTGTTCCAAACTGTACCGGGCGAATACTTGAATGAACAGGAGTTCGGTAAGCTGTTTGAAGGTGTCAAGAATATATGGATCGCTAGAACCCAAGGTGACTTACCAAAGAAAGTTGAAGAAAGAGAAAAATTGGCAATGACTCTAGAGAGCACTGAAATTGCATTCCTAAAGAAATGTTTAAAGCAGTTGAAAAAAAATAAAGATGGTCAACTTGATATTCATTCTTTGGTAACAGATAAGAAACTGCGCCCAACTCATAGAACTACTCGTTTCATCGGCAAAAAAGTCGATTCCATTGATTATTTGAAAGAAGAAATTAAAAAGCTTGATGATGAGGTTAAAGAATTGCAGTCATGTCATGAAGACGAGAAGACATTAAACTCTATCTTCATTGAATTTGAGTCCCAGTACCAAGCACAAATCGCCTTACAAATTAGAGCCTATCATGCGCCATTGTATATGTCCCCGGCCTACGTTGGTATCGAGCCAAAGAACGTTGTTTGGTTCAATCTGAGACTATTCTGGTGGGAACGTATGGTCAGAGAGCTGGGTTCTGTCGGCGCTATCATTGCCCTTGTCATTTTATGGGCTATTCCTGTTGCTTTCGTTGGTATGATTTCTAATATTACATATCTAACAAACAAATTACATTGGCTGAGATTCATCTATCATTTACCGGATGTCTTGCTTGGTTTACTAACCTCTTTAGCACCAACAGTTGCATTGTCACTGTTAATGATGTTGTTGCCAATGTTTATCAGAGGTATGGCTAAGATTCAGGGTGCTACTTCGTCTCAGCAAGTTGAATACTTCACACAGCAATCATATTTCGCCTTTCAGGTCATTCAAGTCTTCTTAGTTACGACAATTACATCGGCTGCCACTTCTACTGTTACACAAATTGTTGAAGAACCTACAAGTGCAATGAGATTGCTGGCTGAAAATCTGCCAAAAGCATCGAACTTTTTTATTGCCTATATTATTCTTCAGGGTATGTCTATTGCGTCTGGTTCCCTCTTACAGATTTCTCCTTTGGCAATGTTTTATGCCTTGGGATATTTGCTAGATAAAACTCCAAGAAAGAAATGGACCAGATTTACCACCTTAGGTAGTGTTGATTGGGGTACAACTTTCCCGATTTATACCAATTTAGCTGTAATCGTCTTCTCATATGCTATTATTTCTCCAATTATTCTTTTATTCGGTGCTTGTGGCTTCCTATTATTGTACATTGCTTACCTCTACAACTTAACCTATGTTTGGCAAGAAGCATCAGATGCTAGAGGTGTTCATTATCCTAGAGCAATGTATCAGACTATTGTTGGTTTGTATATTGGTCAAATTTGTCTGTTAGGTCTATTTGCTGTTGGTAAGGGTTGGGGACCTATCGTATTGCAGGCCATTGGTCTGGCAGTCACCACCATCATACATTTATATTTCAACAAGACCTTTGATAAATTAATGAGAGTTGTCCCTGTGGATACAATGAAATCATCAGATGGTATCAGTGACACCCCATCTTATAAGAACATCTACCAGCAAAGCTCTTGTGCTCCAATTGAAGAAAATCATGAACCTCATAAATTATTTGGATCTTCGAGGGCCCATTTAGCGCTCAAGAGCTCTGGGTATGCATCTTCATCACCACTGGCAAAGGATGTTAGTTACAGGGATAGCTTCCACAGTGATAACACATTGGAGAACGAAGATGCACCAATAAGGACTAGTTCGCCAAGAAAGGATATCAATGTATTGGATACGACCGAATTACTTGCTGATGGTCATGTAAAGAAAATTCCACAAGTTTCATCATGGAAGAGATTTTTCCTTCCACATATCTTTTTGTCCTTCAAGGCTGTTAAACACAGAATTCCAGAAATCTATAACCTTGAGGATCCCGATGAATTGAAAGATGAAGATGATATAAGAAATGCATATAACTTCCCAGCTGTGAGTGCAGAACTACCCGTCCTGTGGCTACCTAGAGATCCTCATGGTATCTCAACGTATTTGATTGATGACATAGCTAGTGTTATACAGGCTTCAGATGAGGGTGCTGTAATAAATGAAGATGGTAAAATCACAATTTTAGGCAATCCTCCAAAGGAAGGCCTTGTAGAGGAAAAGATATCGCATCTATCCAAGCAAGAGTCTCACTCAGAAAACCCATTTGAAACCCCTGAAGAATTGTAATAGAATTGTAAAACTCAGTTCTTTACCACACAGCATTAACCATACCATTGTCATAAAACATCATCTAATTTTCATTCTTTTTTGCAACTATATTACACATTTATCTTGTAACATTAGCCTAGTACTATTAATTTTTAATGATACTAATGGTATTTAGTATTGTATTGACCATAATATATCAAAGACTTTAATATAACAATAGACTTTTAAGTAATATCCTATTCCTCTCTAACTATGATTATGCTGTATAAACCATGTGACCAATCGTTGTGTTATCAAGAAGTGGACATTTAGAAGGTTCAAAGAGACTGCCTGATCCATTAGGAGGAGATGTACTGATCTATAGAAGATGTCTGAAGATCGAATTAACAGTAGCTTTTGGGCACATCCTGTATCTATATCCACAAAATGCAATGCTACAAAATGGCTTTCAAAAAATTGGCTCTCATAAATCAATGCCGAAGAGCCTATGGTAGCATTAGACAAGGTTCTAAGTATTCTACCACATACAGACAGTACCTGAAACTAGAGGACGGGAGTGTCGGTTCGTATTTCCATGATGTACCCATTGGAATACAAAAGGACAAGTGCTATGTAAATATGGTTGTTGAGGTTCCCAGGTGGAGTAATGGTAAGTTTGAAATATCCAAAGAATTAAAGCTGAATCCGATTACACAGGATGTTAAGAAGGGAAAAGTCAGATTTGTAAATAATATATTCCCATACCACGGATACATCCATAATTATGGTGCAATTCCTCAAACTTGGGAAAATGTTACTTCTTCATCTTCATTACCTGGAGTCAAAGAGCCCTTATTTGGTGACAATGATCCATTGGACTGTTGCGATATTGGGTCGACGGTGCTTAAGATGGGAGATATAAAAACGGTAAAAGTACTTGGATCTCTTGCACTGGTAGACGACGGTGAACTAGATTGGAAAATCATGGTCATAAATACAGAGGATCCTATGCATGAGAAAATTAACAATCTGGCAGATGTAGAGAAATATTGTCCTGGATTGTTGGATGCCACAAGGTATTGGTTTAAGAATTATAAAGTTCCTACAGGTAAGCCAGTAAATGAATTTGCTTTCAATGGTGAGTTTCAAGATTATGACAAGACAATGAAGACAATTGAACAATGTCATCAGGAATGGAAAGGATTGGTTGCTGGAAAGATATCGGCATCCCCTAACATTTTACTTCCCACAACAGAAAGGAAAGGTACATCAATCTCAGTAAAAGATGACCGTTTGCCAGATACTCCTGTTCCAGATCATGTAAATAAATGGTACTATGTCTGAATTACATAGTTATCTTTTTTTGATGCTATATATTTAGTTTGGTTTTGAACGCATGTTAATAAATATGACTTAGTTGGTATTTACTGAACTAAAATTCATCAACTCTCTGATGGTCGTACATTTAATTGTTTTCCTATCAAATGTGCTATTGTTTAACTGAAGCATAGCTTTAGCCGCTGTAGACTCTCTTTCAAATTTCAGGAACACCGCTTTGTAATCAGTAACAAGATAAATATTCTTTAGTTCTTCAACTAAAACAGCATTTTTATCGTTTATAAAATTTCTTATTTGTTCCTTAGAAGTTTTGTCCGATATAGGATAAATGGCAGCATATTTTTCAGTGTGCTTACTATTTATGATTCGATTCACCTCCTTTCTCTCAAGGTACGCATGAGAATCAGATAGGTTAACAGATATTTTTATATCATCAATAACATGATTGTTCATTTCCAATGCAGATTTAGCGTCCTCGGGATTTGTGTATACAACAAAAGCGCAGCCATGGTTTAGATCTGAGAGCATTTCAAGCTGCTTTTTTGGAATTCGTAAATCATCAATAGCTCCATATTTTTTAAAAATATCCAAAAGAGTATCTTTTACAAGCATTGTTTTAGGAAGATTCCGTATTATTATCTCTCTTCTTTCAAGGACTGGTGCATCGGACCTCTTGTCCCTATTCTCGGGATTTGACTTCTTTACCACCAATTTATATCCATTAATATCCTTGCCATTTAATAGTTGAATTGCCTTGTCCACGCTTTCCATATTTGGCAAATCTACATATGCAAATCTTCTGTTAGAATTAAATCTTAGTGAAGGCAACCGTACGTTTAACGCAACAATTTTATGGTCCTTGAATATATTCCTAATATCTCTTTGTTGGAAAGTTGGTGGATAATTGGTCATCCAGACAGTGGAGTCCTTCAGTTCATTTACTTCTATAGTGTTACTACCCATGTTTCTTAACGTCCTAGTCAATGCACTGCGTGCCCCATCCTCGTCGGCAAACTCAACTCGAGCCATTTGGCAACGATTGCCTTCTCTCCAGGATTCATAGCTATTGACCTGCAATACATCACCACAATCCTTGAAGAACTTCTTTATCTTACCTTGGTTATAACTCTTGGGAACATTCTCTACTAAAACCGTACACCTTTCCCTTATTCTCTTCGGCGACCTCTTGGGACCACTATGATTTCCATGTTGAGTTCCCATTAGCAATAATTTCAACTCACAGTAAATGATAACAAGGGTATGGCATATATCAGAATTGGTCTAGCTTGTACATATCATGCTCTTCAGAATGCCAAAATTTGTAGAAATTAGTCTCATCAGCCTATATATGGCATAGACTGAAAAGTTTCAGCGATATTTTGACAAATTTTCAAAAGCGATGCGATGCGATGAGCTTCAATACTAAAGTGAGTATTATCAGTAAAGCATTTCAAGACGGTTTTATTAGTTTAATATCTGTTTAAGTACAAGGTATTGGTTTTAAATTTGTCTGAAATTTTGGATTTGTCTTAGCCATTTGGAATACCAGATATAATCTATTGTGAAGCAATGGATGGTAAGAGTTACTTAAAGTCATATGGATGGCAAGAAGGTGAGGGCCTTCGGAAAGGATCATTAAAGAAACCGATATTGGTGAAGCATAAGAGGGACAAGAAGGGTCTCGGGGGTGCTGTTGGGCACAATGACGGTGAGGCATGGTGGGAGCGTTTATTTGATGGTCAGTTGAAGAATTTAGATGTTTCAACGGACTCTAACTCTGATGGTGAGATTGTGTTTAAGCAGAATTCAGTAGTTGCATCAGGGGTACCGAAAAGTAGCTCACCGCTCTATCAATGGTTTGTAAAGGGTACTGGACTTAAAGGAACCATAGATGAAAAGCCGGACTTGAAGGAGAGCAAGACTGTAACGGTGGTATCTGATTCATTCAAGGTATCAAAGAAAAGAAAATACGATGAAGATTACAAGGTAAGTAAGAAACATAAAAAGGATAAGAAAGCTAAGAAAGACAAGAAAGCTAAGAAAGACAAGAAAGCTAAGAAAGACAAGAAAGACAAGAAAGACAAGAAAGACAAGAAAGACGAGAAAGACAAGAAAGACAAGAAAGACAAGAAAGACAAGAAAGACAAGAAGGCCAAAAGCAAGAGCAAAGGTGGGAATTAAAGATAGAACCAAAACATTACGATTTTTTCCACTATGCATTATTTTAGTTGGATAAGCATACTATATCAGCGTTAATGTAAGTAGTTTCACTTCTCATGGAATAATGCCACTGATCTAATCAATTCCTAGACCTATCTGATAAACCATAAAAACATCTTTGAAAGTTCACGTTTACCAGTCCTTCGATTATTATCTTGTCAGCTTCTGACCCAGGTATATTCATATGATAGAGCATTTATTCGTATACATTTAGCCATGGCATAATATAAATTCACCCTAAGTATATTACACAAAAAGGAACCATGTCACAATGTGGGATCATTGTGATGTATGAATTGCTAGCGTATTGTGTATATTCAGTTAATATATTTTACATGTGACTTTTACGTTTCATATTATACTAAAGCTCACCTTTAAGGCTTACCACAGCAATTTCATAGCTGAAGGAATTCGATGAGAATTCAAAATAGCAAGACTATTATCAATTCGATATGGAGCAATTCAGGTTGCAGGCAGTGCTATAGTTGAGAATTATTTGATTTAAAAATTAATGAAGTAATTCGAGTATCTATTATAGTGTTGATTGACTTAGTACCACTCTATTGATTCCGAAGTTCTATTTGAAGGCATTATTGGATTAGCAGTTGTAAGCAGTTGCGTTACATTTTAATCATCCAATAAGCTATCAGTTATTGGCTAAGAAAGTTATTTGCACAGAATCAATTGTCTATCGTATATTTGGTTGCTAGGAAACCACGAATACGAACCTACAATAAACTTTACTTATCAGGTGGGGGGTACCTCGCTATAAAGAATTGAGAATTTTCCTTTGAATATTGAATAAACCAGTGAAAGAAGGCATACCGTCTGTTGATCAATTGAATTAATTTGCAAATTTGTTGTTAATAAACGAAAACTGTCAGGTCAGCAATTTAAGGCTTTTCGATCTACAAATTTTGCTTGAGTAAACATTTGTGTCTGAAGTATTAGTAAGCTCATTCTAACAATTTTGTAGTGGCTTTATTTGAGATTATTTTGAACTGATTGACCTTATTATAATTCGAGAAAAAAAAATACAGCGAAAATTGCGTTGAGTTGATTTTGCTATAAATCGGTGTTTTGTATCAAATATTAAATTACGAAATCGCAAAAACTGAAGGCATATATTCCAAGTAAGGCCTGTAAGTTGCTTCAATTATATGTCAAGCACAACAATGAAAGTTCCTACTCCAGTAAAGTGGGTGTTTGATAGATTCCCAGTGGTTCAATACCAAACCACGCCGCAAAGTAAGGCAATTGCTTATTCAGACACTGTTAACCGATGTTTTGAGTTCCGCGATGTCAAAAGTAGTATGCACAATCCTGAATATGATGGTGGGAATTCGAAAAACGACAATAGCGGTAATGACAATTTTCAACTGGGTGTGTACAGCGTGCATGGTTTCGAGATAGGCGGTACAGATGTTATGTTAGCAAGAGATCCGTTGTGTCTTTATGCCCAGCTATCACTCTGTAAAAAGAATAATTTAAGATTACCTACCAAATTTGAAGAGGGTAACAATGAAAAGAAAAACCAGCCGAAGTTAGATGCAGAATCTACACTTGACTCTCATTTTACAACAGATGTCGTTGGTATTAGAAAACCCGGAAATAAAGTTGTCATTTTATCGGAAAAAGCCCATAAAGATGAAAGGCTCCCAATCTTGATAGAAACTACGATGAATGGCCAATCTAAAAATATAAAAAGATATGTGAGGTCTATGGATTCCATCATGATAATTTTAGATTCTAAATTAGAATCTTCTGAACTTGCTATCGGGAATTTGTTGGATACAACCGTTTATGATGCATTTCTGCTTTGCACAATACATAATAATCTAGTGTACGAGACATATGGATGTTCGCCTGACACACTTCATACACTGAGTAAAAGGAACCGCTTTTTCACAAGACATCCGCAAATATCCTCTTTGTCCCTAGGACAAATTTACACCCCCTCTCCTTCTGATTTAGAAAAGCAACTGGCTATGGCTAAAGATATTTTATTGTTATTACAAAGTACACATGATAAATTCAGTGATTATCTAAGGTTAAAGGTTGCAAGCTATGTTTTAGCTCTTCTACACCTCCCTAGTTTCGGTGAGTTTTTGCGAGCAGAGTGTTCAAAACTACTTGATGATAGCACAACAATTGTGAAAGACTTTCTATGAGGCTGGATTAGGACCATTGATCGACTAGTTCGCAAGAGGATGTTTAATTGAGTAGAATAAGAATCGCTGCATGGATCAAAGACCAAGCGTAATAGGCACTGAAATCCTGCCTTTCTTGTTAGTGATCTGAGCTTTATGAGTACACCTATGTATATCAATTTTTCCACTATCTGTGATTTCAAATTAACATTTATTTTGGCAAATCATAATCGGAAGAAGATCATAGCATATCATTGTTGTTGTTCTTGCTATATGATTTCTATTTCGATTCTGATGGGTTTGTGTAAGATAGGGTATTTTGAGTGGTTAAATCAATCAAGTTCCATTGTTCTCTATTGAGATTACTAAACATGACTGTGATAGGCAAAGATAAAATAGGGATATTTTGTGACAGCATTGTCTTTTCTGGCTTGCCATTTTAAAAATAGAATGGCATCTGCGCAGGGTCGATGATCCATTAGCTACTAGGAGAGTATGATAGTTGACCGCATCCCCTGAAACACAGGGCAGCGGCACTCGTCACTATCTATACTTGGTTTGCTTTTCTCAACACAGTTGGAAATATTTTATCCATTCATCGATGTCATTGGCAAACGAGGCATAGGAGCGATCTGACTTGTCCACTTTTTTTTTTGTTACACACACCTTTTCCCTCTATTGTCATATACATTTTTTTTCTTTTTTTTTTTACTTATTCCTTGCCATATACTTGTCTAATCTGTTTCTAGTTTTATTAACTTGGTTTTTTTTTCAGCATTTCAATAGTGAATTAAATCCGATCTGATATTCATTATGGTTTATTCAACCGTGGTTTGAACACCACAACACATCTCTGCATTACTTTCTGTTTGGGAGAACAATGGGTAGTTCCATTTTCTAGCTGAGTGCAGGCCTTATACGATCAACCGGCAAGAACTTGGTGGGGCACAATTGGAAACTGAAGTTGCTTAGCAATTCTACTGCACTGTATGACTATCCTCGCCACAACAGTTCCTCTTCCCTACAAATCCTCCGATTGTTTCTAAGGATTTACATGTTATTATTATTTTTCATCATCTTTGCAGCTCGGATTTTTCGATCTTCTCGACGGTGATGCAGCTTGGAAGAAGCACAAAAGAAAACATTTCCATTTGTGCGAGTGCTTCTGAGAGCGATTTCTATTTTTTGTCCTAAAGATACCTCTTTCGAGAAACAAAGGATCTTCTTATGTCAATGTCTTGGGATAATTTGTCTTTGCAGCTAACAATGCAAAAGTAAGAACAAGCAAAAACTCGTCTTTTAACGGGCTGGGAGGTTTGGTCCCCATTCGTCATGTTACAAAAGAGGACCCTGTGTATTCCCACTGGATAGATGTTTTGTAGCCGATCCCCATGACGGGGTTCTCGATTTTCCTTGGGAGGGGGGGGTCCTATAGGAGACAAGTTGCGTACTGGACCTTTGGTGCTCAGATAAACTAAGACAAGATAGGTCTAGGAACGGCTTCGCATTGTCTTTGCTCTTTTCTTCTGTAGGACTCATTCACTGACTTGTATTTCCCTCTTTTCAGTTTTTTTCTTTTCTGAGCACAATGGTGACAATACTCCTAGAATATGATCGCTATTAACTACGCGGTTTTGTTATCCTACTGTGAGACAAATCATCTCTGAGAGATAACGAACGAAAACAAGATAGTTCCAACTAATCTTCCCAGCTGAGACAATAACTTGGATTGTCGATTGGCTTTTAAGCATTAAACCCGGTTTTGCAACGAGAATGAGAACCCGCTCTTTGTACTTGAGACAATTGACCAAAAGTATAGCAAATGAGAAAGGAGTATCTCAAGACTACACTAGCATTCTTTTTGGCCCAATCTAAAAATAAACTTGAATAAACGTCTTATTTCATCTATTTCCAGAGAAGTGGGGGCGGGAGCGGGGGCCATCAGTTCACGAGGAAGATATTCACGCTGATAATGTATAGCCTAAACACATATTTCATCCCACGCTTATAATGTAAACTATTTCCTTACTATTACGTGCTATACTATGTCAAAACTAAGCTTGCTTGCAGCGTATTCTGTTTCGGTAGTAGCCCATCAATTTGCAAGGGTTTCCTTTTATTTTATTGTTTGTTTGTTTTTTTTCAATAACAACCTTCTGTATATTGATTAGATTGCCTCCCTCCATCAAACGATGGCAGTACGTTCGTTCTAGATATGCAATGGAGATGAAACAATCAGATAGTGTCTTACTCGTACTGGTCACCCACTTTGCTGCCGAATGGGATTGGCAAAATACAAGACTTTTTTTTCTTTCGCATTTTTTTCCTACTTTATTTCTTCACCTGGTTTATAAAGAATGCTAGTTTAGGACAAAAGAGACATTATATGAAAGTGGGTCGCTGCTGTTAGCTCATCTGTCCCTTGAGGATTTATTTGACATGGATGGCAAATGATCGTTGTTCTCTCGCAATTCTATGCAGAAGCGTGTCCTAGCACTACTTGATCCGTGGTTGTACAATTCACTTTTAATTAGTACTTTTTTGCTGATTTAATGCTTCATGTCCTTATTTCCTGTATATCCGATCGATGCTTTACTATGCAATGACACAGATATATCTACGATTTTGTATAGACTAGCCACCCTAACAAGAAAATTTATTAAAGACAATGATCGTAGTAATAAGGGTGCTATGCTTATGGAATCAAAAGAACTATGGCGTAATCCAAAGATGTACAGAAAAAGGTGTAGATGAATTAAGTCCCGGTGCATGCATAATTGGTTCCAATTAAGTCAAAGAAGCGAAAGGGGACTTCGTATTGCCCGTTTTTGGGTGACGAGTAATACAATTCTCACCAATATCTATTTTAAAATAATGCGATCATGTAATTCTTATATGATATTACTATATTTCATTCTTCTTATAAACCTGATACCATTATCCTCAGCATCAAATCTTTTTTTTTTTCCTAAAGTTGTTATATTTTAATTTGTTACTTCTTATTATCCTTCTCTAATGCCTGCATTGTTAATTCTATTGTTAGCAATTTTTTGATTATTTTCTCAAATTAACATTGTTGTTGTTGTTTTTTGCCTATTCAAACTAAATCTCTATTTCATTTACTTTCTCACATCAATAAGCAAGAGTATATTTACCAAAGGTTTCACAGTTGATCTCTATTCACCACCCTAAACGTTTTGAATTTCAAATAAGAAAAGTTTCAGTTAGAGGTTTCAACTTATATTGTAACTTGTGTGGATTTCAGTATTTTATTTTTGGCATTCATTCCAGTTTTTGAACCTATAGTTTAATATTGTCGAAAGAAGCATTGATCTCAAATAAGGGTTTTCAAAAGCAGTATCGAGCTAGTGATTGTATTGCTCATTAGTATTACTGAAGATAGCTAAAATTCCGTTAGATTACTTGTATTCCTAAAGATAATAATTTTTTCATTCATTCAATTGATTTATTTGCCGACAGCTTTCAAGCCAATACATATTCCTGGTAAAAATAGAAATCGCGTTTTCTAATCAGTGTATTGGTATCATAACAGAATATCTCTCATTAAAGGTTTCATTACAGGTTGTATTATTATTTTTTGCATTCAAATATTCTTTGAACTTCAAAGGTAGTGTTTGTGTTATTAATTTTTATTGGACTGGCTGTTAATCCATTGTAAAAGAAAAAGAAATAGGCCAGTGTCACAACTACAATTCAAAAGGAATTCTAGACTTATTGGATATAGCATTAGTCTCCAGAACTAGTTACCTGAAAACCAAAAGCCATAACTTTCGAAACGTATAGTTCTGTTAACATTATAGCGCAGTTTGCTTCTGAAATTTTGACATAAAAAAGAAAAAAGCGAACAAGCAAGAAATTTAAAAGTAACGCTTAAAAGAAGCATATTACGGTTCAGTCATCTTGAGTTGACTGTCTTATTGGCATTGTTTTAAGTAGGTTGCAAGCAGAAGTTGCCAACAAGTTAAGAAGGAGAGAACTCTCAGATCTAGTGCCTTGGGCCTTGTTTAAAAAACCATTGGCAACCAATTGTTAAGATACAGAGACGGGGAGACAAAAAAATTTTACTAAAAGTCTAACTGAATACACAGACATTTTTGATCATAGAGACATATTAAGGGTCCAAATTTCAATATAATTCTCGAGGTTGTGCTCTATTTCAATTGAGAAAAAGTTTTAACAAGTCCATTCTCAGAAAGCAATTTGTGCAATGATGGCAAGCGATGACCGTGCAGTAATAGGCAATGCATTGAAAAGTATAGATGAGCTGACATATTTCTTAGCCACCGCACCTGTAAATTGGCAACCGGGCCAAGTTATTAGACGTTATTTCCTAAACGAAGAGTTAGGCTACATATCGTGTGTCTTTTGGGACAATATATTCTACATCACAGGCACAGATATAATCAAAATCTGTATATACAAGATGCTGTTATTTGGACGGGTTGTTTTGCAGAAGAAGAAGTTTGAAGAAGGGATATTTTCTGACTTAAGGTGTTTGAAGATAGGTGAGCATGCCTCTTTGGAACAACCAAAGTCTCCATTCCTAGACTTTCTATATAAAAATATGTGTGTTAAAACGCAAAAAAAACAAAAGGTATTTTATTGGTTCAGTGTACCGCATGACAAGCTAATATCAGATGCGTTAGAAAGAGATCTGAAAAGAGAATCTAACGGCATGAACCAATTGATAACAACTAGGGCAGTTCGCGAGCCAGCACTGACATTCAAATACAATCGTTCTATTGCAGGATCGGTGTTTCAACAGGCACGTAATTATTTCGTTCTAAGATCAAGGATTATATTCAGTGATGTTTTCAGTACACCAATTGATGTCAATAGAGCTCCAAATTCTAATCAACGTGTTACTGGAAACCCTAACGACCTTGGTGTTAATCTTTCTTCATCGCAAGACACAGTTGAAACGAGTAGCCAAAAATATGCAGCATCGAATCAATCATATTCTAGTGTGCATACACCTATACCATCCTCGGATACAACTCCGCATACCCAGCATGCCGATTTGCGTAACATGAAACCAAGCAATGATCGTGCTGTTTCTAAGACGTCGCAAGTACCGCCTAAAGATAATGAAACTGTGAATATATCGAAACAGCAATTTATGCCGGCTCTAATTGATCCCACCACGGGGTTCTTCGAGGGTGTACAATACTATATTAGTAATATGGGTAGTAAAGAATACATGTGCAAACAGAGGAACACACCAGCGGTGAACCTCAACGCCGATATAAAGCAAAGTTCACCTGATAATCTCATAGAAAAAGAAGAGGACCCCCATGCGTCAATTCAAGTTGAGAGTCCCTTGAGATGTAGTTGTGGCTATTCTGCGAGGAACACAGGGAGAAGCACAGCAAGCAGTAGCAGCAGTGACAACAGCGCCTTGCAAAGCACAGATGATGGCAGCGATCCTGGGATATTGCAATCGAGACCGCCGCCTCCTCCGTCACCACCGCCCCCGCAGTTCAAACCAGAACAAGATCCTGACCGAGGCAGTCCTACTAATTCTGCGTCTCGTATGGGCACACAGGTCGAGCAGAAGGACAGTTTCCATGAGTACACGACGAGCTCCAACGAGGAGACCATCCGCTCGGGTGTTTCGGTAGCGCACACGCAAAGGTCCGGCAGCCAGTTTGACGATGGCTTAGCGAGCGCAGAAACATATGACAAGGACGACTACAACATCGCGGGCCGCACCAGTGGCAGCGATCACGACGATTACGACAACCACAGCATTGAATCAGCACTGGATATAGTACTACCCGCAGGGACAGAGGGCAACACCTCAAGCATGATCAGCACCGATGACGAGTTCTACTCCACTTTCATGGAACCCTTTGACGCCAGCAAGTACTTCCTCTCTCCCATGGACCGCATGCGCTCGGGATTCCTCATATCCCCGCAGTCCATGCAGCCAGACATCACCTTCGCACAGGACGAGGAGCAGAAGAGCCAGCACCAGCTCCAACAGCACCAGCACCCAAATACACACCCGCCCCAGCTCCAACACCAGCTCCAACACCAACGCAGACCACGCACCTTAAGACAAGGCAAGTACTTAAAGAAGAGCATACGATAGAAGATAATATAGCATATATAAGAGCCTCCCCCCTATATACTCTCTATAGCGCTAAATCTAATCAATAAGCACACATAGCATTACTACTTCCTCCCCAAGGCTCCCCAGGTTCCCAGGCTACTATTACACTCGGCTATACAAAGCATGTTATACGTACACACGTGATTGGAATTCCCCTTTCCCACTCCCCCCGCCACTAGATCTCAGAAGAACCCAGGGGGAAGTGGTGAGATGCAGCAGTTGGTGCGGTGGTTTCTGTGGGAAGAGAGGGAGAACGAAAAAAGAATGTGTCGCTAAGTACTCTACGGCCTCTTCTGTGGAGATTGAGTTTTGCTTGTTGTTGCTCTCTTTCAATTGCTCTCTGCGCGGTTGTCTGTGGCTGTCGATTTCCAGCAGCCATTTTCCACTGCGGGCCTCCTCTAGGGCTTCTCTAGGGCTTCTCTAGGGCTTCTCTAGGGCTTCTCCAGGGCCCTCTCTGGGATCTCTGGGATCTCTGGGATCTCTGGGGGGGGAGTGGAAAGGGCTGCACACAGCGGGACTCTTGCGTCCTGGCGAGCTTAAAATTTTCCAGGAGTATAAATAGGCCACAGGAATTTTTTCTTGGCTGTGGCCTTCCCCTCCCCCAACCAGAAACGTTCACGAGCAGGGAGTCATTTGGCCGGATCAAATGTCTTACAACAGGTACATGGAGGATGCGTACCGGTACGGAAGTGCCGCTGGTACTATGGGCGCTAGCGCAGCAGGAGCGCAAATGAGTCCTGTTTCTGTATCACCAATGGGTATGAACGCTGGCATGAACACTGGCATGAACACTGGCATGAACACTGGAATGAACACTGGAATGAATGGTGGAATGAATGGTGGAATGAGCACAGGCGCGTCAACGCCGGGAAGTCAGCTGTATATGGGCGACTTGGATCCCAGCTGGGACGAAGCCGTGGTGAAAGGTATCTGGGCTGCGCTCGGTGAGGAGAACATCGGGGTGAGGATGATGTGGGGCGGCGATGCTGATTTCCACAGAAAGAATCTCGGATACTGTTTTGTAGAATTTCCGTCGCCCGCGCATGCGTCCAACGCGTTAATGAAGAACGGCATGGAGATCCCTGGGTTTGTGCACAAGAAGCTCAAGTTGAACTGGTCTGCGCAGTCTGTGAACAACGGCAGCGGTGCCTCCGTGGCAAACGGTGCTGTTGCAAACCAGCAAAGCAACAACTCCATATTCGTGGGTGACCTAGCACCAAGTGTCACTGAGGCACAGCTATTCGACTTGTTTATCAACAAATATCCATCCACTGTTCATGCCAAGGTCATGTACGACCAACTTACCGGAATCTCGAAGGGTTACGGGTTTGTTAAGTTCAAGAGCAGCATGGATCAGCAAAGAGCGCTGGTTGAAATGCAAGGCTGTTTCCTGAATGGTAGAGCCATCAAGATTGGTATTGCAGGTGGTAACAATAATAACAACAGCAACAGTAATTACAATAACCAGAGAATGGCCAATGACAATATCTCAAACGGATTAGGACAACAGTCTAGATCTCTAAATGGTCAATTACCGCAGCAGTTTGTTAACGCAACACCACAGCAGCCTGTCTTAAATCACTTCACTGATCCTAATAATACAACTGTATTTGTTGGAGGGTTGTCTCCTTTGGTTACTGAAGATGAATTGCGTTCTTACTTCGAGCCCTTCGGCACTATTATTTACGTTAAGATTCCTGCAGGAAAGGGATGTGGATTTGTTCAGTATGTGGAAAGATCATCTGCAGAGACTGCTATTACGAAAATGCAAGGGTTCCCTATTGCAAATTCAAGAGTCAGACTTTCTTGGGGTAGATCCGCTAAGAAAACTGCTTTGATTCAAAAGGCATTGTTAAGGAGTCGCGAAACGAATTATCAGCAACAATTGCCACAACAAGGCCAACCACTGCAGTCACAGTTGCAATTGCAACAGCAGCAACAGCAACAGCAACAGCAATTGCAACAACAGCAACCTTTACTATACGGATACTCGCCTGTCAACTTAAATAATGGCTCTGGTTTGAGTACTAGTCAAAACATGCTGTCTGATATTTATCAACCTGAAGAACAAAATCTTAACGGTTATGACTTACTACCTGGACGGGAAAACTTAAACTATGTTAATGTTTTACCTTCAAGAGATCTTTACGCTTATAACCAAATTGGCAATCAACCTATTGTAAATAACGGCATGCCAAATTTGAGTGTTACTAATGATTTATCTGTGAATAATACAACGGCAGCACTAGAACGTCTGAATTCGGGTACGGCTAGCTTTTCCTTTGTTTGAATAATAAGGGGGAGTCTCATATATCTAGTGCTGGCTTCGATTTGTTTTGTTATTTTTTTTTCCTGTGAATTAGCCCATTGAGTTTTTAATCCTTATTTGTTTATTAATCATGTTTTCTATGATTATCACATTATACATTTTATTGGCTGGTATCCTATTAATTATTATTTTGTTTTGATTTGTTTTTTCCCTTTGATTTCATTTTCACTTTTATTTTTATTTTTTTCTGATTTCCATTGTTGTGCTTACAAAGTCCCAATATTTGTTAATGAAATTTTTATTTCAATTGATGTCATGTGCATGATTGCGGTGTTGATATTATAATTTCCAATCGTTTTAGTCAAAAGAAATTTGATGATAGAGTTTCTTATTGATAAGATCATCGGTAAGGTTTTGCTTGATAATATTTTCGTGATTTTATTTTCTAATAGTTTCTAATAATTACTAATAAAAAAATTCTACCTTTTAAGGAAGAGTTCATCCTCAAAAGAAATGGACAAGAAAATACTTCCAAATATCCAAGTTATCTATTGATTATACTACAATTATTTCATTTGTTTTCTGATTTTTTTTCCTAATTGCTTCTTTATTTAATACTATTTGCTTTTAATTGACACGCTGATGTTGTCGTAATTTGTTTCATTACCATATCTGGTACTGATAATGCAATGTATTCGTCGTTCAGCTTCTATTGTACTAGGAATCATTTATAGTGGTTGTTTCCCTTTTTTATTATACGGCAACCACATGCTCAATTTGAAGTGCTGGTGTTGCTAGTATTCTTCAGTTTACATATTTATGATAAACAACATCGTTAAAGTTTATTAGCCGCAAGTTTACTTCCCATGGTTATCCTCTGCATTTTATGTAGCAGTACTTAACAAGAATTTACTAATGAGCCAGAGTATACCATCCGTATTGTTGTATATGTATCTTGTAATTTAATAAATGGAATATATTGTTTATCTATATGCCACGCGCCGTCGGAGAAGTGCAATCCTGTGCAGAAAGACAGCAGAACTTGATTGCAAATGGCTTAGTATAGGCTTGTCCACAATTTCTATCTCTTTTACATAAAGTTATAGAGGCCCAAAAGTGAGAGCCACACGTCATCACTAGGTCTAGTCTGTTTTAACGTTCATCGGGACCTCCCTACCCCCGGCATTCTACTTCCCAAGTCATCTTGAATCCCAAATTGTCAAACGATCATTCTCGAGAAAGAATAAGCTAATGATATTGCAAGGGGTGGTGGGGCCAGCAGACTAGACAAGGGATGAAAGGGGGGAGGATCTCATTTTGACCTCATCCTCTCTTTGTTCTTGTCTCTTGAGCACTACGTCCTGTCCCTCACCTCTCACTGAGAACTTTTACGTCAAGAAGCCCATTTTTCTTTTGCGAGAACTGAGGATTCCTCAATTTGAATAGGCCTTTCTCTTGGTCCTTGTCCCCCCCCCCCCATATTCCTTGAAAGGATTCCACAAGCATTGTGGTTGTCTGTGCCCGTTCATTGTAACTCATGTAAGGAAACTCCTTACCGAGCTTGAAACCCTAGCATTTCGTATGATGAAGGGGAGCTTCAAGAGTTTACTATGGCTTGGACTTCTACTCAGTACAGTTCCACCCAGATTATGGCCTAAGTTCGCAATTTGATTTGAAGGGGGTGGGCTCTCGTTATAAGCTTCTCTTGACCATTGAAGAACGCAAGAAGAAGGGGGGCATAATGACTCTTTGAGTAGAAGAATTGCCAATGCCCAAAGAATTGAATATATAAAGGGGGTGTTATTGATCAACATTTACACAACTCAATGGTCTTTTCTTAATTTTAAACTTTCTTGTAAATTAAACTAATAAAATCACTATTAGAAACCATCTAATATATATTAAAAAAAAGCTAACCAAAAAGTAATCTCAAACCATGTCATTGAATGAATTGTTCCACGGTAATCAACACGATGATACCAAGAAGAAGCCTAGAAGAAACTCTTCTACCGAAGTGCTACAATATTTCTACAAGGGTAAGGAGACTGATCTGGTGATATATGTTACGTCGCAGGCTGCTGCTGACGACTACTTGGCATCGCCATCTCCTTCCAAGCTGGCCAATGTTGTTGAAGTGTTCAAAGTCTTCACTAACTTGGACGGTAAAGGTGCCACTGGTACATTCGGTGAAGCTTCAAAGGCTCAATTAGAGAACGAATTCGGAAAGGGTAAGAAGGTAGAGGAAGTCATTGGATTGATCCTGAAGGAAGGTGTTCCAAACGGTAAGACCAACAGGGTCAAGACCGAAGGTAACTTCCAAAAGTAAATGTGAGATTCACCATTTCATTTCTACAGTGTCACTAGAATCTGGAATTCTAGTCCACATTGCGAGTTAATCGTGTTTCTTTCATTATATCTTACTTTTCTTTTTTATAATATAATGTGCATATGACCAAGCATTTATATCTGTCTCTAAATATAATATTATAATTTTTTTTTTGTCTTCAACACTCTATTTTGTATAGACTATTTACTTTAATGCTCTTGTAAATAATAATTTTATGATTTGTTAGCAAACCAACAAGATAAATCCCAACTGCATATCTGAGAAATGAAAAGTAACATATGGAGAGACAAATGAGCTGCGTTAAGTACAAATTGATATAAAAATAAATTGGTATACTAACAATATTTGCCAGCCTTTAATCTCTAACTCACTATTATTTTCTTACATTAGAAATCAATTTTATTGCCCTTTATGTATTTCGAATATTGACAAGCAAAACATTAGATAAAATAGCCTGAATTTTTCTACAATTTTTGATAGTATTTATGGTGGTGTAAATACCAATATTGTATAGCATTAAATGTTATGTGCTTCTCTGTGAGAACAACCATTCTCAGCTTATTATTGTCCTTCTTGCTTCAAAGTGCGTGTGCGATGAGCATCTGAAAAAAAATTGAAAAGAAGCAAAATTGCGATGCGATGCGATGAGCATCTAGGAAAGTTGGAATAAGTCAGTTATCTAGACTATTTACCACAGTCACACCTGAGTACAAGAATAGCTACATTGCTAAATTAGCATAAGCACCTTAGAAGACGAACAGCAATATCAACGATGGCACCAGAAGAGATAAAGATTAAGAATAAGCTCAAACGTCAAGAGCTTTTTGCTCAGATAAAAGACCAAAAGAACAAGGAGCGTCATAAGATGAGACATGCTAGGTCGAAGGAAGAGCGTGAGAATCCTGAGTTGAAGGAGAAGAGACTGAAGGAGAATGTCACGAAAACTATTGACAACATGAGAGTTTACGATGAGACTATCGGTAAAGAGATTGAAGGTGATGAGGATGACTTGATGAAGTTCTTTAATTCATCATCTAATGAACCTCCTAAGATCTTATTGACTACCAATGTTAATGCAAAGAAGAGTGCCTACGAGTTTGCCAATATTTTGATTGAGATTTTGCCAAACGTCACATTTATTAAGAGAAAGTTTGGTATCACATTGAAAGAGATGACTGACATTTGTATAAAGAGAAATTTCACTGATATTGTGATCATCAATGAAGACAAGAAAAAAGTTACTGGTTTAACATTTATGCATCTGCCTGAAGGTCCATCATTCTATTTCAAGATAAGCTCTTTTGTTGAAGTGAAGAAAATTGTGGGTCATGGTAAACCAACCAGTCATATTCCAGAACTGATTCTGAACAACTTCCAAACACGACTTGGTAAGACGGTTGGTAGATTATTTCAATCCATACTCCCAAAGAATCCAGATTTCGAAGGCAGACAAGTAATAACACTACACAATCAAAGAGACTATATCTTTTTTAGAAGACATCGTTATGTGTTCAGGAATGAAGAGAAGGTGGGGCTACAAGAACTTGGACCACAATTTACAATGAAATTAAGAAGAGTACAAAGAGGTATAAAAGAAGAGACCGAATGGGAACACAGACCAGAGATGGACAAGGAAAAGAAAAAATTCTACTTGTGATATTGGGATTAAACCATCTCCAGTCATACTGCATTTTCACAAAAATACAAGGTCAACATATTTTCGTATTTTTAATTTCTTTCGTATATCTTACTTAGGTTTTATTCGCATAATTTTCTACTTCAATAATATTTTGTATCATATCAAGTCCTTCATTCGAATATTTGAGATGTATTTTACATGCTTGTGTGCTATCTTGTTGAGAAGGATGTTATTTCAAAATAAACTTCGATTTTTAAATAAAAAATATCCTATTAAAAAGTATTTATATGGTACAAAAGAATTCAATTCTTGTGATGTAAATTGAGAGTTATCATGCCAAGAAAGGAAACAAAGATGAGGAAATTTGTGTTAGGCAAAATAATGTAACAGCGTAATATAAGTTCCGTATGAATGCAAATACAAGTTATTCAAATAAACCGTGATTTGTTTGTAATGTGGTAAATGGATGGATCTTCGAGAAAATATTATTCAGTAGCTTGTGGGATAGTGGAAGCACACTAACTTCTACCACCACGGCCACCAAAACCACCTCTGGAACCGCCACGACCACCAAAGCCACCTCTGGAACCACCACGACCACCGAAGCCACCTCTGGAACCACCACGACCACCGAAGCCACCTCTGGAGCCACCACGGCCACCGAAGCCACCTCTGGAACCACCACGGCCACCGAAGCCACCTCTGGAGCCACCACGGCCACCGAATCCACCTCTAGCACCGCCTCTACCAGCTGGTGCACCAGATCTCTTCTTCTTGTTCTTTGGTTTTGGTGGGCCGGCTACCTTTGGCTTAGGAATGAATCTCTCAATTGGCAGTAGTTTGTCTGGGGCAATGTAGAACTTGTCACCTTCTTTGAAACTTGTCGCTTGGACACCTTCGCCACACTTGATTGTGAAATAGACTTCGTTCAATGGACCTAGAATCTCGTCCACCTTACCGACCTGAGTCTTGTTCTCTAGATATATTGGGGCATTGAAGTATGGCACCTTGGTATTTATAGACCTGCACACAACATCGCCCTCACATGGATGCATAAACTCACCCATCTCTAGCACAGTGTCTGGTGGACCTTGCTGGATTGGTCTGCCACCTCTGGCACCACCACGGCCACCGAAACCTCCTCTGGAACCTCCACGACCGCCTCTGAAACCGCCTCTAAAACTCATTTGGTATTCTTTTATAGCTTCTTGCTCTCTATTAGCTTAGTGAAACCCCGCTCACTGCAGACTATAGGTAATATCCCAACAACTTATGTGCCTAATCATTCACTACTCTATGCGCAACCCGATGCTCATCGCACAAAATGAAAATTTTTTTTTGGTTCGCAGCGAACTGGCCTTCACAAGTGCAGAGCAGCTGGAAAAAAATTTTCATCGTTGGGTGGTATGTCACGTTGCTAAGTAGTATAGTCTCCATTTCACTCTGTGCATAGGTCTGGGGAGGGGGGGAGCCGCTATTGTCCTGTATGGGGCTGTTCCAGGATGTGCATTTACTATAGGTGAGTCTGTATTTTTTATTGCTTCTTCTTCTTTAGTTTCTTGGACATTTCTTGTTTGCAGTCTGGGCAGTACCAGGTGCCCTTAGGAGGCTCTGTCAGGTTGACACACTCGTAGTGGAACCACTCGTACTTACAGTTTGGGCCATCGCACGCGACCATCTCGCCGAAGGATACGCGCTGGCAGAAACAGTACAGGTTCTGGTCCTCCTTCTCGTTGTCGTTCATGCTGGAGAAGAGCTCCTCCTGGTAGTTTTGCAGGTCCAGTGTGCCTTCCCTCTCGGTGGAGGCAGGCGACTTGACGTCGGCTGTGTCGTCGCCCTTGTTGTAGCTCTTCTCTCTGTGGGTGTTGGACATCGAGCGGGACTGCTTCTTCCGCCGTGGGTGGTCCTCGGACGCGGCTTTGCGCTTGCGCTCAGAGACTGTAGACCCGACCACGGAGCTCTCCCTGGAGAAGTCCGGCCCGCTCTCCATCTCGTCCTCCGCAGGCGCCAGCAGCCCGTCCTCCTCGAGCATGATGATATTCTGCTGCAGCTTGTTCAAATGCCGGCTCACCAGGAACAGGATCGTGTTCGCCCGCTGGCACTTCTCCTCTTGCAACTCGCGCACCTGCGCCATGCTCTGCTCGACCTCCGCCAACAGCTCGTCCTCCTTGGGGTTCGCCGCCAGCGACCCGTTCTGCTTGATGTACTTGTGTAGAATGCCCTCCTTCTGCTGGTACCGCTTCCGCAGCTCCAAACACTGCTCGTCCTCCAGCCCTACCTCCTCCAGCATGTACCTGAACTCCGCCGGCAGGTTAGACACATCCTGCAGCATCTGATCCAGCAGCAAACTGGGATCCATCTCGTAGTTGTAGTTTGTAGTTGTGGTTGTAGCAGTTTGTAGCTTACACTTGTACTTGCAGTTGAACTTGTAAGAGTAACTACACTTGTAACAGTTGTATTATACAAAGCTTCATTCTTCGATGTTATGCTGCGGCGTCGTGATTTCCAAAAAAAAAAATAAAGCGTCACAGACAGGATTCGAACCTGCGCAGGTAAAACCCAATGCCTAAATGCTGTTCGTAGAGAGAATAGCAGGGCATCGCCTTAACCACTCGGCCACTGGGACACTAAGAGTTGTTGTATGTGTGTCTCAGAGCCGCTGGCCAAGTATTTGCCTACACACACACAAATGCCAACGGCTATAGTCACCAAGGGTGGGCGGGTACAGAGCAGGGCGTTTCAGTTGAGGTCATAAACACAATTGGAATAAACCAAAAAATAAAAGAAAACTGGTGGCTCGCTTTGGCAGTGAAAGGCTTTACAGCTTGGTATTTATATAAAAATACTAAAAAAGAAAATCTCCGCGACGGGGAATTGAACCCCGATCTGGCACGCGACAAGCGCCCATTCTGACCATTAAACTATCGCGGATTAATGATTTTGTTGTCTTGATGAGAATTTACAGCGTATATAAGCGTCGTGTAAATATTTTTGTGTTAAACATTTATAGCCATGTTATAAGTCCTCTCCTTCATGAATTTGTTTTACAAGCCACAAATTCAGAGCTTGGTGAACGTGCCCTATGGTTGAGCTTCTATAGTTGAAGTAGGTTTGAAAATATGTGTGTGTGTGTATGTGTGTGCGTTACTTACCATCACCAAAATGATAAATATTTGTAACTTATTATTGCCAGCCGAAAGCTTTATTGAGGGGAATATGTGCTAAAATCTATAAAAAAATTGTGAATTTATATCTATAACTTCGGTTTCTTAGGAACCGATTCATGCATCTCTGAGTTCTCGTTGTTAGGTGTAGATGTAAACGTTGTGTTCGTTGCCGCAGGTGTATTTAGCTGGCGCCGCCGTCCTGGGCGTGCGTGGTGCTCCACGCTCAACGGTGGCTTACCCAGCTTGAATGTCGGCACCTCGATCTTGCCACCCTGCGGCACCTCTGTCTTGCCCAGAAAGCTCTTTTGCAAGTGGAAATCCACCTTGGGGCCAACTCGGCCTTGTCCCCCGCGGCCGTCACTTCTGTGACTATCCACACGACCATCCTTGGAAGAAAGCATTTCTTGTCTGCGCTTTAGACACCACTCCCGTATATCCTCCACCGTCGGTTCCTTGCTACCGTTGCTACCGTTGCTACCGTTGCTATCCTTGCTACCGGTGCTACCGTCTATCAGCGACAGCACGTCCTCCACACAGTCCAAGTACCCCTGGTGCCTAACCAGACTCGCACGCTCGTTCGCCAGCCGGTACAGCTTCGTCACAGAGTTCGCCGCCAGCTTGAACTCCTGCGACAGCTCAGAGTTCAGCGTCGCAATAGCCTTCTCCGTGGGCGGCTGCTCCGGGGGCAGACTCCTCTCCAAACTGTTCAACCTCTCCATCCCGTGGTAACATGAACCTAAAACCAACTCGCCAATACACCAACTGGTAAGTATCCACTGCCCCACTATCCAGCACCCCGTAAACACACCGCAAGAGATGCTCATCGCTCCTTTATAGCTGCAAAACTTCGATGTCACAATATACGCCATACTTAAGAAAAAAAATATTATAAAAAAAATAAGTCTCCCGGGGGCGATTCGAACGCCCGATCTCAAGATTTCAGTGTTGAAATTACAGTCTTGCGCCTTAAACCAACTTGGCTACCGAGAGTCACTTGAAAGTTATGTTGGTAGCGAGCTGGTGCCCATGGTAAACGTGTGTGTCCCTTGCTGGGGACCGCATAACTTGCTGACCCATGAAGCAACGATAACTGCGCATCGAGCCATATAAGAAGGCTATACTGCTTAGTTGTGAGGAGGAGTACTGCAGTGTGTTGTATGTTGATGAGAGAGATGCGTGGGAAGCTTATACTTATAGAAGGGCTGGATCGCACGGGCAAGACTACGCAGGTGGATGCGCTGGCGGAGAGGTTGCGTGGGTGTGGGCTTAAAGTTGTTGCAGCTAAGTTTCCGAACCGTGAGAGTGAGATTGGGCAGCTGATCAACCGGTACTTGACGAACCGGGACTTCCAGCTGCCGGACCAGGCTGTGCACTTGCTGTTCAGTGCGAACAGGTGGGAGTACATCGAGGAGTTGAAGCGGCAGTTGAACGACGGGTACTGCGTGGTGCTGGACAGGTATGTGTTCTCCGGAGTGGCGTACTCGGCGGCGAAGGGCACGCCCGGCATGGACCTGCAGTGGTGCTTGCAGCCGGACAAGGGTCTCCTGAAGCCGGACCTGACGCTGTTCTTGACCAACGAGGACAGCGAGAGTATAGCCAACAGAGCAGGGTTCGGGGAGGAGCGGTACGAGGACAGCGACTTCCAGTTGAAAGTGAAGCAGAAGTTCCACGAGGCCTTCGACGCATACTGCCAGGAGGGAGAACTGCGCACAGTCAACGTCACGGGCAAGGGCATCGAGCAAGTGAGCGCGGAGATATGGGACGTAATAGAGCCCTTGCTGCACGAAACACGCGCCACCAACGAGTTTAAGTACTTTTAAATAAGTTATAAAAATTTATGCATTTGTGATTTTCTATAGACCCTATATATAGCTGTTATCCGAGTATTCACTCCAGTCTGTCGAGGGCACTCAGCCTCTCGAACAGCGCGTCCTTGGAGACCTCCTGGACTTCGCCGCCGAGGAACATCTCGTCCATGACCATGTACGCCTTGTAGAAGTTGAAGACAATGTCCAGCTCGCACACGTTCCCGAAGAAAGCATCCAGCACTTCCACAAACAGGTGTATGTGCGACAGGTATATCGACTCCTCGTCCTTCAGATCAACACCAAAGACAAAGTACAGCCCCGCATACCGCTTGTACACCAGCTTCGTCCTCTCCGAGAACTCAACGAAGTTGCTCTGATGCCTGTGATCTCGAGATGAGATCAGCCTGTATATCTGCGCTATCACATCCTGCGTCCGCTCGTGGCCCGCAGGCACCTTCTCATACCACCGCAGCAGCCTCACCACACCTTGCTTGTTGAAACATAGTATAAACTGTATCGCCATCGTGCTCCTGGACCCATGGAGCCAGGTAACCGGGGGAGAAACACGCTCATCCCTCCCAAATACTATCTTATATGCGTAAACCCAATCCATCCGTCATATGATGCGTCACTTCCCACTTCTGGAAGAAAAGGGATTTTAAGACGTCATCGCAATTTAAGCTCTCGATGGGTCCGCAACTCACACAGGGAGTGGTATATAAGAGGATACTCTTGCTCTTGGATCAATTGGACTCTTGGACATTGGAAATAGGGAGGCAAGGCAGTATGACGAACATCAACGACAAGGAGGAAGTCCATCACAGTCCCTCTGTGATGGCATTGAAGAAGTTTGGGAGGAAGCTGATGAACCACCCGCAGGTTAGCAGTGGGAAGCCTGTGCTGGACGCACAGGGGGAGCCCATACGGCCGCTGAGCAAGAGGAGCACGTCGCCCACTGGGAAGACGCTGGTGCGGAACAGCAGTCGGTCGCCCAGCAGGGCGCGGTCCAGCTCCCTGAGCAAGAAGGTGCCTGCGAGGGCCACGGAGGCCAACTTCACCCGGGGGCCTGTGTCCTCGGCGAAGTCGTCGGTAGCACTTAATGAGCTGATCAAGCACAGCCACAATCCTTATGTTATTACGGAGGAGCACTCCCAGCGTGCGCCCAACCAGCTCCAGAGGAAGCCGTCTGCTGGTGCTGCGGCTCTGTCCTCTGCTGGCGGGGGTTCCGGGATAGCTGGCAGAAGAGAGGCACATACCCACCACGGGAACAAACCTGCAAGTATGGCTGGCCATGCTAACCAGGGCCACAGCTTGTCTCGGAATCCCTCGAAGTCGGGACTGCACGCCGACGCTAACATGGTCTATAACCCATACGGGATGAATCCGAACCTGAGAAGACCCGACACGGCGTACATCGACACTTTGAAAGAGAACGCTGGCGACCTGAGCTTTTACATGCATGATGGTAATGAGAAAATCAGGATGCTGCCATTGCCAATTGAGGACCCTAACAAATTTCTACCGGAGGAAATGCAACAATTCAGTATTAACTTGGCTGACAATTTTGTCTTTGACGCTGCAAACAAACCAATTGGGTCCGGTGGTTCCAGTGAGGTCAGAAAGGTCAAGTCTGCTTATAAGGCCAAGGATGTTTACGCTTTAAAGAAACTAAACATGATTTACCATGAGACTCCCGAGAAATTTTACAAGAGATGCTCCAAGGAGTTCATCATTGCGAAATCATTGAGTAAGAATATTCATATTATCAAGACTTTCTATTTGTTGAAGGTGCCTACAACTACATACACCACCAGAGGCTGGGGTTTCATTATGGAGTATGGTGTGAAGGATCTGTTTGAGTTGATGGCCAGAAGCGGATGGAGAAACGTACCGTTGGAAGAAAAATATTGCCTTTTTAAACAGGTGGCTGAGGGAATCAAGTTCTGCCATGACAATGGTATTGCGCATAGAGATTTGAAGCCTGAAAATGTTCTGCTTTCAAAAGATGGTGTATGCAAGTTGACTGATTTTGGTATTTCTGACTGGTACCGTAAGGATCCCAATGATCCAAACAGCCCATTAAAGACCACAGAGGGTATGATCGGTTCCCCACCGTACACGCCACCGGAAGTTATGTACTGGGATGCCAAGAAGCACTATGCTGAATCTCTGAAGAAGCCATATGATCCGCTGAAGATGGACCCCTACGCACTAGGTATCATGCTCATTACTATGGTTAACAATATCATACCGTTTCTGGACTCGTGCAACACTGACTTGAGATTCAGAGAGTACGAGACCTCGTATGAGAACTTCATAGCCCATGGTAATCCTGCGTTCAGACAGAAAGGTGTTTACAAGCCAGGTCCTGGAAGTGAGTACAGTTTAGCCAAGCAGTTCAGAAACACGGAGGCGTCTAGAGTGGCATGGAGGCTAGCTGACCCCAAACCCGAGACGCGTTACACTATGGAGGACCTGTTTAACGACCCATGGTTCCAGAACATCAAGACGTGTGTTTACCCTGACGATGCATATACAGTCACAGAACCCGAGTTGCGGAAAGCCACTACACAGGAGGGTCTTGTGTATGCAAACCAACTGTACGCCAAGGACACCATTGAGACTGCTGCTGGTACCGTGGGTGCGACGTTTGAAGATGCCAGTGACACCATATCGGTGCACACAGGCAACCACGGTGCCAGCACTGGCACAGAGAAGACACACGAAGAAGGCTGCAATGCTTCGAGCCCCAAGCCACGGTCAATGGTAGAGATCGCAGAACACCCGGTGCTGCACAAGGAGAAGCCAACTGAGCACCACGGCAAAGTGATGTTCTCAATGGACGACGACAACGACAACGACAACGACAACGACAAAGACAACGAGGAGGAGCCGAAGGAAAACAAGCTGGACGCCATGATCGAGAGCCCTGCACCCACCAAGGCACAGCAATCCCCGAAAGCACAGGACGCTACAAGAACCACCTCTACTCTACGTACACCCGAGATCCACGTCGAGCTGCAGGTGCAGCGTGGGTCACCAGTGAGCTCCATGGCCAGCAGGTCCACCACGGCCTCCCCTCCCCACAAGGAGATGTCTGAGCTGTCAGTCTCCAAGAAACGCGTGGTGCACAACCACTTCGACATCCCGCACAGCTCAGTAAACACCCACCCTTCCATGGTCTCCCTCTTCTCAAAGTAAGCACTTGTACCAGCCTAAATAAGTATATACAGCCCATGCCGATATCCCGTTATAGCTTTATACCACTAGTACAAACAAATCACTCTACACGTAATACTGAGGTTGTGATAAACAAAGGAAAAGTCCAAAGATGGCCCAACTTTGAAGGATTCTGAGATAAACTTGACGCTTTTGGGATAAACAACTCACGTGTTGGGTAATCGGGGAATATAAGTCACGTTTCTTGTTTACAAAGTTCTTATATTAGACGCCAAGTCCAAGGAAACTCAGGGAGAACCACGAGCCAGACTGAATTTAGACCTTGCCAATTAAGTTTTAGAATTGAGACTGTTTAGCTAAGTCTTTTGATTTCGAGATAGAGAAAGAGACAGAGAGAACGATGGAGAGAAGCAACCGTTCTAGGAAGAGCAGACGCCAGGAAGTGTCTGAGGATATACTTGAGAGGGAGTTGAAGCAGTACGTGAACTCCTCTGAGCGTATGCATGAGAGTGACGCGGTTGAGAGGTCACCAAAGAGACGGAAGGGGTCGCACCGGGAGGTGGATATCGAGACCACTGTGCACACCACAGTGCACTACGATGAGAAGGAGGAGGTGAATGGGTCTGACTTGAACGATGACGAGCAGCGTAGGGCCATTGAAGGTGCTGCTAGCGAGGATGAAACGCATGCTGTCGAGGGTGAGCATGAGGATGAAGATGAGCGCGAAAACCACGTGAACGACCACGATGACAACAGAGACCCTAATGTGGACGATGAGTTGCATCGCGCTGATGCTGACCATCAGGAACACGACGAGGAAGACCGTGATGAGGACCAGCACCAGCACCAGCACCAAGAACAGGAGCAGGAGCAGGAGCAGGGCCACGAACCTGAACACGAACAAGAACAAGAAGCTGAACACGAACAAGAACCAGAGCAAGAACAAGGACAAGAACCTGAAGAGGAACACGGCCATGAACACGACCATGAGGAGAATATGGAATCTATCCGTGAAATTGCCAATGACAGTGGTGACGCTGCTGCTGCCGTGTCAACCATTAGAATCCATTACCAGGACTTGTCCGGTAACTCTAGAGGTGACACTACCATTAATGTTGGCCCTGAAAACCCTGAGCTTTATGCCAGTCTGAGCTCGAGGTCTGACGTGAAGACCGAGAACAAGAAGAAGAGAGGCAAGCAAACGAAGGGCGATGAGTCCATCCAGGACTGGAGAAAGATCCGTAAGGAATCTCACAAGGAAGTTGAAAGGAGACGTCGTGAAACTATTAACTTGGCCATTGATAACTTGAGAAAACTTCTTCCAAAGCCAGAGTACAGCAAGGCTGGTATTCTGAACAGTGCAGCAGCTTTGATCCAGAAGTTGAAGGAATCTGAGAGTAGTCAAATGAACAAATGGGCTATTCAAAGAATTGTGACCGAGCAAACAAAGACTGCTCACCAAAAGTCAAACGAGAAACTTGCGGCTGCTCTCGATGACGCTTACCAAGAATTGACCAGGCTGAAGAGCATTTTGAAGGAAAACAACATCAAATATGAAGATAAATTTGTGATACCTGAAGATACTTTGAGGGAAGCCAAAGAACTGGAATCTGAATTGAACAGAGCCCAAGAGGAAATTGATCAAATAGATCCCAGAGCAAGCGCTGAACCAGAAGAAGAAGAAGAAGAAAGAGACGAAGAAGCTGGCGAAGATGAGTCTAAGGAATAGATATTGAAAATGATCTGGTATGAGTATTTTCACCCCCGTTCGCTGCCATCTCAAGTTTTTTCTACGTACGCAAATATTGCTAATACCACTGAAGTTCTCAAACTTGTATTTTCATTCTATTTTCTCCATCTCTATTCCAGTAAATATATTAACTATTGAGAGGAAAGTTTTAATAGAAGAAGTTTGATAAGAACGATATTTGGTTGTCAAACAATTGGACGAAGAGCTCAATTCCATCCTTTTCCTTATTACACAATATCAACTATTCTTATAATCGTCACAAAAAATTGTAATATTATTAAGAAACCATCCATGAACCTCAGCGTCAGTATTATCACCCTCTATTTTTCTCTGTCCAACCTTCAACTTATCAATTCGCTAACTCTTCTGGAAGGTGTACTCCCAGAAGATGTTTAAGATCACATACAGTACCTACAAACATTTTTCTACATTTTTATTTTTATTTTTTTTCTTTGTATTCTTTTACTATTTTCTATACTGTATCTACTGTTATTATTCTATTAAAAACAATTACTATTTCATCCTTTAGTAATATCACATACTGAAGCTTTACAAGACATATAGTGATAGAGAATATCGATGCAATTAATTATGTTATTTAGAAATCTACAGCTCGAAATCGCTTGACGACCTCATTTACTCATTGCAAATACCACCAACAGCGATACTTTAAAGCGTTTTTGGAGATGGCCAACTGATAATATTCAACCACAAGTCATTATGAACCTGCAGTGAAGCTTATCATCACTGCAATCACGAAAAACCAGCTCTACTCAGACACCGAAGAGACACCCACTGTCTGAGACATTTATTTTGGTGTTGCAGAATATCACCAAGGTGGACTTTGTCAGCAAATTGAGATTCACTTCCTTACAAGGATACAATACTAACTCAGGATGACGAATTGGTCGACTGCCTTGACACTGCGATCTGCGTGGAACATGTTTGCCAGATTTACTAACCTTATTGCTGCTACGCAGGGAGTCCTGTGCAACTAACTGCTGCTAAGGTCTCACCATTATCTGTAGAGAGATCAAGATTCTTATCAAGCAGTTTATCCGTTCCTTCTGATTCTCTACTGGAGAGGTGTAGCTAATTATTCGCAACTTGATCTCTGCGGACCCTAGTAGAAACATAAACTTGACAGTAAAAAATCCTACAACTCAAATGTGTTAACAAAGGTAGACATTTTCCATAACATTTTGGTTGATATTTGATATGTGCACTTGGGAAAGATAGCAATACTTATCCTAAACCATAAAGTCAATTTTTGGTGAGCTACATTTCACACTATAATAGATCTATAACCTTGTTCAGTTGAAACTTTGCCACTGTACGTTATTGAGCTCAATCACACCTAAAGTACCAATAGACTACCAATCTGGTGGTTAGCCCAAGATCAATTGTCAGAGCATTCGCTATTTAGTGGCTAAATTTAAATCGGCAGTCCGTTAAAACTTATTACATTTAACCGCATTTGGGCAATTAACATTGACATCCGATTTTAGATATATTAAGATTTCTATAAATATTGAGAACTACTCGTAAAGTTTAAGTCAAAGTGGAAATTCAAGTTAAGAAGGGATTTGAATGCTGATATAAACAGATGCTGAATAACGCCGGGTACTCAAAGGACAAGATGAGAGATACTGAAAAGTATCCTATCAGTACAGTATATGACCGCCACGAACACTCCATAATACATTCTTTACCAGCTGTAAAACGAATAAAATTATGGTTACGATTCATATTGAAGCGACTTATTGTACTTTTACTACTTATACAGGCATTTTTAACAATCAGAGTTTGGCTGGACCCAGAAGGTGAACACATACAATACATCCATCATTTTATAAAGCATCATGAACCCAACAAATCGATAAATCCCTCGAAGCTTTATGAAAAGATGATGTTTAACACAGAAATGATATGGCCAGATGAATACTCATACAAGAATAATTTGTTAACTGTTCAAATAGGGCAAAATAAGGGACAAATATTACAATCAATCGATGACCTTAAATTTTACGATAATGACCCTCGACTCATATGGTCTGTTCTACTAGATTATTTATCAAAGGAAGGTCCTGATCAAATTCCTTTCTCCTGGTATGACTGGAGTGACTATCAACAATATAACAGGATATTGGCACTATCAGATGAGGTCAAATCTCGAGTCAACTGCGCTGTGATGTATAGCCCAGGTTTCGATAAACAACTTCTTCTGGATATAGAGGCTGAGATTAATGAGCCATTATTCCAAGTAAACAGACATCGTTACAGCGAGCAATATTGGTATAAGGTATTGGCAAGGAAAGCAAAATTCATCAACTTGGTAGATTACTGTAGCGATGGTATTACGTCAAGATTTGATTTACCAGTTAATATAAAGAAACCCCAAGCTCATGCTACACCTGAGCAATATGAATTCCAAAATAAGGCCTTCATGATGAGATCAAAACTTCATATGCCTTTCTCTTTAACTATTCTTAATAAAGATAGAAGTTTTTTCCAAGTACCAATTTCAACCGATATTAACCCTCAGAATATCATCGAATCTGAGCTCTTGGCCAAATTTATTGAAAATAATAAAATCAATGAAGATGATCAGGATTTGGTATTCAACCACACAATTTTGTTTGATCAATTTTTGGAGAGTAAATCTAATGAAAAATATAAGCTCAAAAACCCAGAATTAACGGACAGAATACACGATGAATTGTTAGTTCACGTCAAAGAGAATGATTTTATATTTGATCCACTGGAAAGGATAGCTTACCTCGAAAAGGAGGAACATCTAACAACCCATCAAAGAAAATATTTAGAAAGTCTGAAATATTCAATAACGGTAGACCCTTTACTTCAAAAGAAACATTTCAATGAAGCTAGAGATCTTTTACTTTATTCCAAGTCCGGATCTCATAGAGATGCCCGATTTTTCTACAATAGTTTCAACCCAGATATCGACGGAATAGAATACCAGATGAAAATGAACTCCCTGATAAGAAACTTTCTGAAGTTTACTAAAGCCAATGGATTAATTACGTGGCTATCGCATGGAACACTGTTCAGTCATTTATACAATGGTCTAACCTTCCCATGGGATGATGATTTCGATTTACAAATGCCAATTAGACATCTTAATATGCTGGCCGAGCACTTCAACCAATCACTAATTCTCGAAGATCCTAGGGAAGGAAACGGAAGATTTTTATTGGATGTATCATCTACTATAACCATAAGGACTAACGGAAATGGTAACAACAATATTGACGCCAGATTTATTGATGTAGATTCTGGTATTTATATCGACATCACCGGTTTGAGTGTCTCATCACAATACACACCAAAATACGCCGAGAATTATATCGTAGACAGGCCAAACGATAAATCAAAATCTTCAGAATTAGAGTACCATAATTACGAGCCTTTCAAATACGGCTTTAATCAGGATAACTTTGATGATCTTTCGACCAGAGTCCGCAATAATGAGATATTGTCTATGGAAGAAAAGGATACTTTATTGAAGCTGGCAGCCTCAGAAAGTCAGCGGAAAAGGAAGAATAAGAGATTTGTGGATGAAGAACTAAGCTCGGAACAAAGATTTACTAATCATCTGGAAAAGAAGTTATACAATTGTAGAAATGGTCATTTCATTTCGTTTGACTCTTTGAGCCCTTTGTATAATTCAATTTACCATGGTCAATCTGCTTTAATCCCTAGAAAACCCATCCAACACTTAGAGCACGAATATAAGCTAACAAAAACTTACGGATTCCTTACCTTCGAAGGTAATATTTACTTGCCTGGAATGAAACTCTGGTATTCATTCAAAGATATACGTAATATTATCAGACTGGCTGTGGACCAGTCAGTACCTATACCTACAAATTTGCATCAATTGAGAGGTATTGACCATTATTTTCTGTTGAAGGCTTTCTTAATTCAAAACATGCACGATGCCATAGCTATCACACATAATACCTTTGAAGCTACCTCATTTAGACTCAAGGAACTTGAGATTATGTTTGACAGAAATTTGAGCTTTGAAAGAATTGTCGATGCATTTAAAGTATTCCGCCGAGAGAAGGGGCGCAACATTATGAATCCCTTTAAGGATCCCACTCTTTTCAGCTATGAAAAAAGGCTATTTAATAAGCTGGTCAAAGACAAGGATGCATTGGCTATCGCAAAGATCAAAGAGAACGTTTGCACCAAGTTAATTCTGAGAACTTGGCACTCTATTCAGGAAATATTGGAAAAAAGATACAACGGTTTTGAAGTTATTGTTAATGATAACGAACCCCATAACTTAAATTATGCTGGATTGAACTATGAAAATGATGAAAACTTATCAAATTATCCAGTCTTTGAATCCGATTCTGACCTTATAGAGAATATAATTGTACAGTAAGAAACGCACAAATAGGCGTTTTCATCATCTGACTATTTAAAACATTTCTGTCATTAATTTAAGTTTTCTATTTTAAAGGGCATGTTGGCCATTTTCATTGTCTATATTATATAAAATCGCATAAACATCGCATATTAGATAGATTTAACATAATACTACCTATCAATCATTAAATCAATATCTCTCATTAGTAAACCTTCATAACCTTTTCCCAAATTGCCAAATAATTTAACAGACTGGTTAGTAGAGTCCGTATTGTTATCTTTATCTTCTGAACCATTAAATTTGAAGATTCCTGAGCTTCCTGCAAATATTGTCTTACAGTCTTCAACACCACATCGATTAGCAATAACCAAAGCCGCATTTTTACCAGCAAAACCCCAAGGATGTTTTGGTGTCATGCCCATATAAGAATTTTTAAGAGGCAAAAGCTGGTCAGCGAAGCTTTGAAACCAGTTTCTCCTTACATCCAAAGATAAAAAAGGCAGAAATCTTAACAGCCAGTAATTTATGTTAGACATATCAGGTTCATCCAGATTTGAGTAAACTGGATTGTCCCTATTTATGTCTGTGATATCTTGTGATACTGGCTTTGTAGTTGCCCTGTTATCAAAATCGAATTGATACTGACCTTGAGAGCCAAAAATAGATAGGCCTTGTTCAGAAAGAAGACATTCTATGTCCTTAGGAGTTATCTTTTCAGAATCGGTGTGTTCGGTTATAGATCTGGAATGTAGCCAAGCCATTGGGCAAATGATCAACTCTGTGCCCTTCTCGAGGTTAAACGATGAGAACTCCATATCCTGAAATGGTGCTTCAAACCTGTATGGGCTAAGGTCCATGCATATACCAATGGAAGTATTCAAGTCTATGTCAACGGGTGATAACTCTGCCGAATCTTGATCAATTGGTCTTGCTCGAAACTTCATCTTGAACTGTTGAAAGCCCTTTGGATTCTCCTCGCATCCCCATTGTTCATCGGTTTCATAAAGAAACGCCTTCCTATAATTAAAATGCACTGATCCATCTGGTCCAGTTACAATAGCAGAATTGTACAACTTCTGCTCACACTTCTCAGGGTATCCTATCACAGTATAGCAGCCAAATAATTTTGACACTCTCTTTGCTAATTCAAAGCTAGGACCCTCACCTGCTTTGCATACATAAGGAAGTATATGGCTTCTGTTCTTGAAATTATAACCAGTCAGTGCAAATTCTGGGAATACCACTAGATCTGGCGGTTTCTGGCCTTCCACTTCCTGCTTCAGTCTGTCGATGAGCACAGTGGTGCGCCGCAACGTCTCATCTATCTGGCCTATCTGCGAGTTCAATTGAACGCTGACTATCCTAAGACTAACTTTGAGCTTCATAACGCATGTATCCCCTGCGCACTTATAGACTACCACTGCTGATTCTAGCAACTTACAGCTTCGATGAGCTTTTACATTTTAAGTTGCAGAGCTCATCGGACTTGAGATGAGTTTTTGAAATCATAACAAGAAGGCCACTATTAAACATACCTGAGTTGCGAATGGAAAATCTGACCGAGTTAAAAAGAAAGCACCGCTAGAGATCATGTTTGCCAGCGGTTACGACAGGATGCAGCATGCGGTAGAACCCATCACTGCCACCGTTGAGCCAGTGCCGATGGTGGATGCAGTGCAGAAGACGGATAAGCCTGTGCCGCAGGAGGAAGTCAGGCAGGAGATAAATAGTGATGCGATTGCTAGTAGAAGTCAAGACAGTTTGGTAAGCAATACTGTATCCACTAAGAACATACAAGTACGTGACACAAGCCTCTCAGCGTTGATGAAGAATGCGCAGCAATACAAAGGAGCTTTGGACAAGCGTAACGAGGAGATCAAGAAGCGTAAACGTGAACAGAAGCAGCGATACGGATGGTAGCTGTAGGGCTTATGACCAAAAATGATGTGTTACTTTAGCACCAACTCTGTGAACTTCCTAGTGGTGCATCCGGGAGATTAGAACTTGGCATGAACTCTTTTTCTATCGACATACAACGTGGAGTCGAAATCAGCACACAGAGTTATAAAATTTGCTTAACAAATGGCTATATTCACCTATGAGGGCAATAAGAAGTACATCATGATGGTAGAAGTAGAAGTGACAATAAAATTCACAATAATTTTACAAAATGGGGTCCAAACCCAATCACAAGAGCGAATAACCGTGCAAGCTCTAAGGCAAATACGGGTACGAAGATGGCGATGTGTAGCGAGCACAAGTGCTCACTACACATCGTCATGTAACCAGCAAATTGCGGCATTTATAGAACCAGATAGGCGATGAAACTTAGCGGAAAAGCCACTGGAATGGCGCCTAGCAAGCCAGTAAAAACACCACAAACGCGTTTGCACAGTATACCAACTACATACATAAATATTCAGTATAGTTATCTTACTAATTCCCAGCAAATTTAGCAGATCAATGGGTAGACCATCAATGGGTACGCCATCCCGGTTATATCACCCAAAACGCAGGTCATTATTGACGTTGAGATTTGCAGGGTCGCAGTTCTCGAAGTTTGGCAGCAAAGAGCTTATAAGAGCCAATTGGCGTTCTTTGGCGACATGGTATTGCTTTGGTGGATTGAGGGAAGCCAGGACTACATAGTATAAGATGGTTAGTGTGAAGAGTCTAGCGCTAGCGATTGGTGTTGCGTCTGCCATTCAGCTGCCTGATGCGATTGCGCCCGACAGTTCCAACATTATAAAGGCGAACATCTCGCAGTTTGCTACACATGTGAAAGAGAACCCAATTGTTATGGTTGAGTTCTTCACTCCTTGGTGTACTCACTCCAAGATGTTGCAGCCTAGACTGAGCGAGGCTGCCACGATTGTGAAGGGTGTTAAGATTCCGATTTTACAAGTTGACTGTACCCAGTACGGTGTGCTATGTGACCAGCAGATGATTGATTTCTACCCAACTTTGAAAGTGTATAAGAATCACAGGCTGGTTGGTGCTGAGAACTACAAGGGCTCCCAAGCCGGCAATGAAATTGCTAACTATTTGTTGAACTTGAAGAATAACCCTGTTACCAACGTTACCAGCGCGCAGGAAGTCGAGAAGATGAAGTCCGAGACTGACATGCCAATTGTGCACAACAGAGGTAACTTAGAAATCGATGAAATTTTGAAGTCTGTCGCTCTAGATATGTCCGAGAAGTTTGCCTTTATCAGAGACACTGTTGCTAGCGAGAATGGTACCTTGGAGATGTACTTCCCAGGCACCAACAGAACTGCCGTCTACGACGGTCCACAGCCACCAACCGAGGAGTCCATCTCCATTTGGATGCACATGGAAAACTTGCCATTCTTCGCTGATATTGAAGCAGCTGATTTCAAGAACTACATGGCCACCAAGCTTCCAATTGCATACTTTTATTACTCCACCCCACAAGAGCTAAATGATTTTACAGGTCTTTTCAATGAGTTGGGTGAAAAGTACAGAGGTAAGTTGAACTTCGTTGGTATGAACCCACACAAATTCCAAGAACACTTGAAACTTCTAAACCTAAAGCAAAGATTCCCATTGTTTGTAATCCACAACGTCAACAACAATCTAAAATACACTTTGGACCAATTTACCGATGAATCTGACAAGGTTATGAAGAAGTTAGAAAGTGAAGATATCAAGAAGCTTGTTGAAGACTTTGTCGAAGGTAAGGCTCAACCAATAATAAAATCCGAACCAATTCCAAAGACCCAGGATTCTGTGCTTTACAAATTAGTCGCCAAGACCCACAACGACTTTGTTTACAACAATGACAAGGATGTATTTGTGAAGTACTATGCCCCATGGTGTCAACACAGCAAGGCATTCAGACCAGTATTGGAAGAGATTGCCGAACTGTTTGGCTCTAATCCAGAAACTAAGGAGAAGATCGTTTTTGCAGAGGTTGACTCTACTGCTAATGATATTATCGACTTCCCAGTTGCTGGTTACCCAACATTGGTTCTTTACCGTGCTGGTTCCAAGCCTGGCTCCCAACCAATTATTTTTGAAGGTAAGAGGAGCCTAGAGAATGTTCTTGACTTTATTAAGAGCCACTCAACTTCCAACTTGGATGGCCAAGCCCTTTTAGAAAAGCAAAAGCAAGACGAAGCCAAGGCCATCGAAGATGCTCAGGCTGCCGAAGCTGTTAATGCTCAAGCTCAAGCTGCTAATGCAGACCAAAAGGCTTTCAACAACGAAATCAAAGATGAATTGTAATCAACTCTACAACCTTAAGTCATCTATTTAATTGTCTCGTGAACACATTCTGAATTTAACTAAGAGGACATTAACAGTGTCTGTTCAAATCTTTGAAACACTTTAGCTGTTATTGACTACGTGTTAATGTAGAAACCGTTCATCATTTGTAAAAAAACAATAAGCAATATATTAGTATAATGTATACCAATGCACATCATGAAGTGCTATAGATAAAGAGTACATAACTGTAATAACGATTAGATTATCATTTTGAGCATTTACTTCTTAGTGAATAGTTACATGTACTTGGCAAATCATTATGCAAACGATTGCGTGAACCCAAATTCAACTTTGCTACTCTTAATCAACACATCCATATAGTTATTACTATTATTTAAGGAATCATTCTTCTTTCTCTGTCTTGTACACATAAGATAAACAACAACTAACTAAACAATACAATGTTGTCACAAATTTGGATTCTTTTCACCTTTATGGTGTGTGTTATTGCTTCTAAGTCAAAGTCAGACGGCTTGAAGTTTGAAATTACCAAGAAGATCCCAATTAGCAAATGTAAGTTAAAGGCCCTTCCAGGTGACATGGTCTCTGTTCATTACACTGGTTCTTTGGCAGAAAATGGTAAGGTCTTTGACTCCAGTTTGCGCAGAAATGAGCCAATCCAATTCAAACTAGGTGCTGGTCAAGTCATTGCCGGCTGGGAACAAGGTATCACAGGCATGTGTCTAGGTGAGAAGCGTACCCTTCACATCCCTCCAGAATTGGCCTATGGTTCTCGCGGTGCTGGTGGTGTAATTCCACCTAATGCTGTGCTGGATTTTGATGTTGAGCTAGTTGACATTGCCCGCAACTAATCAACCCTTTTAATTCCTCTAAAAAGAATAAAAGTAAATAATTGACGTCATCCTGAATATAGATGTTAAATAGAGTATATACTTTGTAGACAGTATTATAATCAAAATCAATCGTCACAAAATCATACTATTTAAATTGTTATATTCATATATGCACTAACAAATTACACCTGGATCGATATGTCTTACTGAAAATATGCTTCATTGTATAGAAACAACACATGCTCACATTTTATTGTCATTAAATGCAGAAAGGGAATGTCTATTTTGTTTGCTTACTAGACTCAAATATTTGTTGAGTGCTAGGCTTTAAATTATTAAAGAAACCTTGAAAGAACTCCTCGAAAGAATTGTATTGATCAACATCTGGAAGTTGCATTCCTGAAGACTTAGTATCCGACAGTGTATTATTATGCTGCCTTGGTGAAGTCTGTAATTTGCTACCCGAGGAAGCCATAGAGTCCCTCATGCTACTGTGATTATTATGTGTAGCCATATCCTGAGTTTTACTTACAGATTGCTTACTAGTATCAATGATAGATTTAATAATTGTTCCAACGTTGTCTGTTGCTTCGTTCATTTTCTCACCAATAGTACTCAAATGCCAGTACACCCTAGTACAGGTACTTAATACCTGCTGCCTTTCAGGCTGATCAAATAAATGAATGTAATCACAGAGCGAAAGGCACGCATAAACTAATTCATATGTTGTGAAGATTGGAGCACCTTTAATTAGTGACGGTGGTAATCGTAGAAAGCCTCGTAATAGGGAGAATGCATGCTCTTTCATAGTATATAGAACATTATCCAGGAAGTCTGGATATTTACTCACCTCATCTTTATTGTCAGTTATAAAGCTTCGACATATCATAATATGGTAGAAATCATAGGTAAATAGTAGAACACCTGCACCATCTTTGGCTAAAAGCTCTTCCCAGTCCTTCAGCCACAATTCAAGCTCATCGAATAATAAAAGCTGTTTTTCTTGCACAGTCGAGTTATCTGAGTATTTGTATAGATAACGATGAAAATAAGTTTTGAAGTTCATGAAAATAGCATTTACGACTACATTCAAATTAATCTCACTAACTTTTATATCATCCGCAAAATTTGCTTGCGGAAACTTGACAACGAGATTATTAAATTCCTTTATAGCACTATTTTGTTCCCATATTTGACCAGAGCTAATTGAGTACTCCAGATGGCATGCGGTAAGGGAGTTTAGAATCCTTAGATGATATAAATCCTTCATGTCAAATTCTGCAGCATTTACCCTTTCCTTAATTCTATGAAAGTCCACGATATTAAGCAAACTATACAATGCAAAATTACTCAGAACTAAGGAGTTATATTTTAGTTGCCTGTATCTTTTTGCCTTCCGAGAAATATTAAACATACTACAATACAGGATAGCTTCTATATCATAGTCTGTAAGTTTTTCAAACATTGTAAGTGTATTCGTTAGTAATCTTTCCACAAGCGGATATAATTCTTCTTGCTGTTGTGCATATTTATCATTATCCGCAAAACTCATTGCGATAATAGTAAACACACTTGTGATGAAAAGGTGCTTATTAGCATATGTCTCATCGATCTCTTTAATTCCTCCAGGGATAATCCAGAAATGCGATCTCATTAAAAATTCTTTTGATAATTGGTGACAGAGCTCTTGATGCTTCTTATAAAAATCCAAGAATTTGACTCTTGCAACAGCAGAAGGTCGTTGTTCCCTTTCCATCTTTGCTTTCTGTGTAAGTGCATCCAATGGAAATAACCTTGCATCCAGATCATTTATAAGCTTTAAAGGTGGCTCGTGTATCCTATATCCATCATTTGATGGTCTGATGTCATCATACACTGAGGTAAAAGGTACCAGTTTGCCTTGCTTGTCGTTGCCTGACGGCAGTCTTCCTTCATTATGCGACTTTTGTAACATATTAAGTATCAAATCAAGTTTGTGATTTAATACCCCATAGTTATAATCCATATCTCTCACCTTCATTGTAATCTCATCAATATTCATGGGCTTCAAGTCCTTGCTGTCATCATTATTTAGTAAGGCATTAACTCCGAGTTTCTGCGTCTTGTTGATCTCAGTTTGTCTTTCCATAGTTAAAGAACATTCTAAGTTTAACACTTTGCATCTATAACATTTGCCATACATGACATCAAAATCACACCTAGTCTTAAACCTCCTACAGACATCACAGCTCGAAGTCTTTCTCTTCTTCCTTCTTGGTTTCTTGTCCTCATTATCATTTTTACTACCATTTTCCTTGGGAGCTTTACTATCCTCTTGTGTGTGTGTAACACTCTCTGTGACGCCAGCATTCATACCATTATTAGCATTCTCAACTTCCATTACTAACTAACAACGCTCGCGACCTAGTATTTATACTTACTTTGCAGTAAAAAGAGACAAGCTCCAGTAAACCCAGCCAGAAATGAAAGTCAAATATACAGCAGTTTCAACTGTTTGACACAGCAGTTACTAAGAAGTTTACGAAATAAACCTTAAAATCATTCATCAAACTACAATAATTTCATAAATTAGTGATGATTCTTGTGCTCAGCTTAGCTCATCGCTATTTTTATTTTTTTTCAAAGTGTCTTTGACTTTCACTATTTTCAAGCTTTATTCTATGATGAACAACATAGCGTTGTAAATTGATACAAAATTACAGTCCACATTGAATACACTATCCCATGTTTACATACTTTATCATTAGTTGAGAGAATGCACACTGATTGTTTTAGAGTTTCCAAAAAATCAAATACTTTCTAAAACTTTTATTATAGCCTATTTTCTTTCGGATCAGAGCGATAACATGTTTACAAAATGCTATATATTTTTAAAACAGTATCAAATACAAGCTTAGTAGAGTTGTTAGAGGCAAAAGGCCACATATTTTACTCCTGAGCATCGCGCTGTTCTCTTGTCTATCTTTATTTTCTGGAGAATCATCGTACTCTGGTGAGTCATCATTGTCGATTAATGAGCCGTCATCACCAATTCTAATTGTACTCTCACGTTCATTGGCAATACATTTTAGTTTCCCGCCTCTAACAATTGCCCTTCCGTTAACTGGGGTGAACCATCTCTTACAATCGAAATAATCAGCAGTACTCCTAATAAAAGCGCTCCCTTTCACTAATTTTAATTTTGGCATATTTGCAGTTATAAAGTTACCATCAAAATGGATTGCACCACCTATCTGCTTTAAATTAGGGAAGAAGTCCAAATTAGTGAGTTCTGAATTATTTGCAATCATCAAACCACCTTGTATAACTTTAAGGTTTTGGTAACTGACATTTTGTAGACTGGGATTACCAATAATACCCAAAGTACCATCAATTCTCTTCAACTTTGGTAGAATGAGATCACTGCAAAAGTTCTCTATTATCTCCATAGAGCTATTAACATATGTTAGTTCAGGTAGATTTATACCAGCTGCATCTCTTATTGTGATATTATCAACAGACTCCAACTGGGACATATTGATAACTAGCTCATCAGCATTTGCATGTATTCTTAACTGTTTACTAACTCTTTTCAAATCACTATTAATAATCTCCAGGAACCTATTGTTATTAATATTAAATATATCTAGCTCTTGCACTCCTTTAAATACATTCAAGTCTGATATCGACGAGTCTGATATTATTAATTGTTGCAGACCTTCTAAATTTGAACCCAATTCTAAATGATCAAGTACTGGTACTACTTGCCAATCAATAATATTGATGCGTCTCAATACTGGGAATATAATGGCAACTAACGACATGGTCCCTCTTAGGGTAAACGTTCCACCAATTGTATTTAAATTTTCACCGATCAACCTAAATATATTTGCATTTCCATCAAGCACCAAATCACCCTTTATCTCTTTAATAAAACCTAAATCCATTATTCTCTCTTGATAATCAGTTCCAATGATCAAGTTACCTTCTAGAATATCACACCTCCTTTGTAAGTAGAATAGCTCTTCAGGTGAATTAACAGTAATACTAGATTCTTTGCATTGATCCGCAGTTTGCTCATCAGTTAAAGTAATATCATCTGGGATCAATTCCACAGTATAATTATCTCTTACCAATTTTACGAATGGCAATAGTTTCTTTTCCTCCATTATTACAAAATTTTCATAGGCTACAATAGCGCTTAAAATAAGGCTTAAAACAAAATACCAATGTAGCGCTAATTTCATGTTTGGTGACTTGCAGTGCATCTGGTATTTTAGATTTAATAGGATGTTAATTTTATCTTTTATTTGAGACTGAACAATAACTTAATTAGTTACTGATCAATTATGCAATACATGAAAAATACTATACTGGCACAAAAAATCAAAAGTGGAAACATTTGTGGCATTAAATATTATTACAACCCAATGACAACACAAAGCAGCCAGAATGTTGATATCATTAATTTTTTTGCAGTTTTCATTTATTTTATTATATATATAATAGTGATAGTCAATTAACCGTTGCTTAGGATTCATAAAATAATTAATTATTCGATTAACACATTATTCTAAATGACAGTACGTGAAATGAATAATCACTTCCCCAACAAATGTTTTATGCCAATTGACTTTTGTGTTTCTCGTAATAGTCCCGTAATGCTTCCAATCTTAATGAAATTTCCTCAATGAAGACTTCACTAAAGCCCGGAATTGTAGTTTCTACAGCAGCAAAATGCTTCAAAATCTCCAAGACAACTTCCTTAGTTCTTTCATCATGTGCCCTGTCCTCCATTCTTTTGAATGAATGATGGATAACATTTCTGTAATAGTCAAAGCCAACAATAGAAATTGTAGTATTTTTCACATTTACCTTATGGTCAACTGACTTTTTATAATCCTCATGGGCCACTTTATCTGTTGAGCTATGAGGCTCACCATCTAAACGGGTTTGTTGATCAATTTCCATTCCTGAACCTATATCATATGCAAGCTGTTGTTTTATTGGTGCTGAATATTTCCTAAAAGATTCACCCAACGGCATTGGCGTGATTGGGGTCACTGTACTTTTATAGGAGCCCTGGTATGGACTAATCATATTGTTAGATATTGGACTTCCAGTCATTGCTGAGACCAGTTCACCTTTCCCAGTGTGATATTCAGTGGTTTCATCTATCCTTGAGGCCTCATTAGACGCAAAACTATTATCGACTGATGCAGTTGCAGGTACCACACTTAATCCCGAAGTATCAAAGTCCCAATAATTTGCACTAGCACAATCAGTACCATCTTCATAAATTTTCACTTCCAAAGGAAACTTCGGACTTTTTGAGTGCCTATTGATTTTGAGCTTTACATGTTTAATGAGATCGACATCATCCTTCAGGTTTTCAACTCTGGTGTTAGTTGTAAATCTAGTTGTCAAAAGATCAGCCGCCGTAGGTCTTATTGCCGACTCCTTGATTAAACATAAGGCCACAAAATGTTTTGCATCCTCCGAAAAATCGCCATGTAGCTTTGGTGGTTTCCGCTTTGGTAAATTTGCAATAACTTTCATGGGGTCGTATTTGGATAGTGGTGGGGAACCTCTCAACATTTCAATCACAGTAATACCTAGCGACCATATATCAGCCCGCTCGTCGTAACCTTCTGAATCATGGGCTACAATTTCTGGAGCCATCCAATATGGTGTCCCAACAAATGTATCCCTTCTAAAACTAGATAGAAGCTTACCACTAACGCCAAAATCACTCAATTTTACTTTACCTTCATCAGTGAGCAAGATATTTGCTGCCTTTATATCTCTATGAATTTTTCTTTGCGAATGTAAGTAAGATAGACCCTTCAAAATTTCCCTTGTAATGAATCGAGTCTTGTGTTCTGGTAAACCGGATGTGTAATGGTACTTTAATAAATCACCAACAGACCCACCTCCACAGTATTCCATAGCAATCCACATAGAAACATCTTCTACAACAGTGGCTATGTAATTAGTCACATATGGAGACTTCAACTCTGCCAAAAAAAAAATCTCCTGCGCAAGCAATTCTACCTCTTCCTCTGAATTTTCTAAATTGACTACTTTCACTGCTACAACCTCGTTCAACCAAGTATCTTTAGCTTTGTAAACATCACCAAAGTTTCCTCTACCAATACAATTCTCAATAACGAAACGCTTAGACATTGTAGTTAACTAATTGCAATCCCTATTGTTATTTGCCAAATCTAAGCAAAAGTGATTTGATTCCACTTGTGACTGTTTACAACTCAAAAATTTGTTATTGACTAACCTAACCAAATACTTTCCCAGCAAATTATGTTATGGTATTTGAATTATTCTGATTTTATTAACGCTTGTGATAACAACAAATAGCACTGTCAGAAATAAATACTGCAACAGAATAAGAATTGAGAAAATATCAGGAATTTAACGACTACTAGTAATTAAGCATATATTTGAATACCACAAACTCTGGAGCACAAATACTCGAAACCACAATTGGTTTCACAGAGTTAATTTTTTCTAATTTCCATGTATGAAAGTTGATTAAAACAGCCCTTATAGTAATAGAAGAGATTAATTAAAGTAATGGTCATGCACAAAAGTAAAATAAAATTACGTCAGAAAGCTAATTGAACATAGATGCTCTATCAATTACTTTATACAAGAAATACAATGCATTCTGTACATCCGAATCCATTTCTAAAATTCTTATTATTACAGTTGACACAAAGTATGATGCAATAAATCCTCCCCAAATAATAATCATACAAGACACAGAGAGCGTCTTGTAAAAGATTATGAAGTGGGTAATAGAATGGCTATGACTTCTTATGCGAATCTCTTCTGGAGAGACTTTTATGTATAGAGAGTATGCTTGTCGGCGATGCGAGACTCCATCTTTTCTTATTTGATGTAGCTGAAAATGGCCCAGAACTCCTATTATTATCGAAAGCTGACGATTGTGTATCCAAATATAGTCGTCTCTTTCCATCATTCTGGGTGTTTGCCCGACGTGGCAACCCGTTGCTCATTCGTCCATTCTTTGTTCTATCTCTTGCCAGTCCATTGGAACCACCATTAGTCTCCCCGTTATTTTGCATCATAGCATTGGCATATGTGTCATACATATTTTGCCTGGATGTCCAATATTCTAAAGCCCCAGGACTAACGTCTAATTTAGTTTTACCAACAGCTCTTTGATCATCTATTAAAAGCCCATTCAGCAGCAAGTATTCCGATATATAATACACTAGGGTTCCCGAAGAGGTAGCCTCGAACTGCTCCAAGGACAATTGAAATAAAGTTGGTGAACGAATGCCATAATGAAGACAAAGGTCTTTCAGTGTGTGTTTTGACATCGCCAGGCTTCTTTGTAGTCCCAGTATAGACTTCGCTCGTATATGCCTCACTAGGTCTTCTATTTCTGTATCTCTTATATCCTTATCGTTAGCCATCTGGGAGTTGGTCAAAGTAGCCTGCATGGTGCGTTCAACATACTTTTTGTGCATATATTTGTCAACTATGTACCTAGCCCGGTCAGCAGGCTGAGCATCCTTCCTTATCTTTATCCCGGCAGGTATTCGGGCTTCATATACGCTGTTGACGTTCCTGTTAATCAGGTGGTTCACTAACAGGTATTTGAGTTCTCGGTTGGAGTGTAGATCATCCATGTTCAACGACCTCACCTTTGATATATGAGATCCCAGAGACCTGTGTACTCCAGAACACTGGATGCACACAACACAAAGCAGGTTGATAGACACCCAATCAACATTATGCCGTGAACCACAGTCACAACACCTCTTATTAGACTCGTCCAGGGCCCTGATCCGCTCCCACAGCTCACTGGGCCTATTCAGCCTCTCCATTGCACTAATACGGCTGATTTAGCGTTGCTCTTTGATTATTGCTTATAATGCTTAGTTGTTAGCGTATACAAGATGAAAAATCTGGGCCCTTTCTAGCAAGCAATGCAATTCCAATTGCTAATATCCAACACCAAGGTAAGCCCTCTTTAGAATCGCATTCCAAGAGCTCCGATGTGACGTAGTGATTCAAGGACACACCACCTCGTAAGGTCGTGACGGGCTACTCTACAACGCAAATGATAACATTCAGGATTTGTGCCTCCCCTCACATCCCCTTTGAGTACCATATCTAACTTATATAAACTATATATTACAACTGGACGATTCCTTTGCGTTCCATTTGTATTGGCAACAATACCTCACAGAACAGCAAAGCTTTGGCTTCCTATATAGCATAACAGTACAGTACAAATGCACGCAAGAGATTGGTTTCTAGTATTCGTGGCAGTGTTTCTGCCACCAGTGGCCGTTGGTCTGAGACGTGGGTTCTGCTCGAAGGACATGCTCATCAACCTAGTGTTGTTCATCCTGGGCTTCTTCCCGGGCCTGATCCATGCCCTCTACGTGATATCCTGCTATCCATACGAGCAACAGCACAGCAGACTGCAGGGCTCCTCTCAATACGGTTCAGTTTAGTCGCTACACTATAGTTCTTTATATTCAATACTTTATGTACTCCCAACATTACTCCCATAATATAATTATTTGACTTCTATTCCTTTAGGCTGGAAAAAAAATTATAGCTGAAAAGATTTCAGCTCATCGCATAAATACATAAGGCCATAACAGAAGCTTTTGTAGAAGTCTGAGGCACTTTCCCTATTGTAGAGTGCAAGCAAGAGATGGATTTGCTGGGTGATATTGTAGAGAAGGATGTTGACGAAGTCAGCGAAGTCGGGGAGTTACCAGATGGTGGATTTCCTAAGCTTTATAAGCCGGAGAAAGTGTCATCCTGGAAGGCAAGGTTAAAGAGGAAGCAACAGGCTAGTCAGACTGGAAAAGCCAATGAAGTGAGCTCGAGCAGGGAGTCAATGAGACCTGTGGAAGAATCTGCCGCTCAGAGGATACATAGGGAGAACTTGGAGACTATGCGCAAGATGAGTCCCGAAGAAATAGCAAGGGAAAGGCAGGAATTGTTGGAATCTCTGGACCCCAAGCTTATCCAGAAGCTATTGAAAAATGTTCAGAAGTCTGATAAGATCTTTGCAGAGATCGAAGGTGCTTCTGGAACTTGGGTTGGTGGTAAAAATGAGGCTGTGGCAAATGTGGATGATTTACCACCGTTGGATGAAGATATGGTAAATAGAGCTCTAGATCTCAATGCTACCGAGCTCCCAAAGGAAACCAGTGCTTCACTTCCTAAGGATGATGAATCTGACAAGCAGGAATCTGAAGATCAAGACATAGCACCGCCGCTCGATGATGACGACATTGCCCCATTGGAGTTTCAAGTGGCTCAAACGATTGACCACATGTCCAATGAGGATCTGCTAAAGGATGTTCATTTCGTAGCGCCAAAGGTAGATGAAAATGATGACGATGATCCACTAGATATAAACGACCCCGAGTTTAATGAGAAACTGCACAAGAAATTTTTCCCAAATTTACCAAAAGAAGTAGACAAGTTGAAATGGATGGAAAAGCTCCCGGAAGATAAGGGCATTTCAACCATAGAAGATGTTACTCAGTGTAGATTTGACTTCAAAGGCAATTTGGTACCGCCCAATAGACCTATAGACAACACCAACTCAGGACTGCATCATCACTCTGAGGACCAACATCTGGCGGGCTATACAATTATTGAACTAGCACATTTGGCTCGTTCTCAATTTGCGTCTCAGAGGGCAATTGCTATACGTACACTGGGGAGAATTCTATACAAACTAGGGAAGCAAGAATACAATTCTCAACTCACAGTTGAAGTTAACGATAAATCTGAAGCTGAAGATGCCACAAAACATATCTACATGATGTTTTGGGATCTGGTAAAGGATACCAAGGTTATTGAACTATTAGAACTGGGCTCTGATGAAAAATATACTAAGAGTCTATCGATTCGCAATTACGCTATCGAAGCGTTATGGTTATGGAAACAGGGTGGAGGGAACAAATACAAGAATAAGTAGGACTGAAATATAGTTTGATAAGCATATAATGTAAACCCATAGCATACTGGTTTCAGAAACTGAAACTAGATATAATAAAATTGGAATGAAATGTCGAGTGGCACTGAAGCATAATAAAAAAGGCCGTAAACATATAATAAAATATAAGGTTAGGTGCAAATTTATTGCCAATGACATTGATAAATTTACTAAAATCGCAAGTACTTGATCAACATAACCGGCTGCAAATGGAGTAAATATAACACCCACACGAATTCCAAAATAAGTAGATCTATCACGTACTATCACACAGGCATTTGTTGTAGAACACAACCAAAACGCTAAACGTGCAATAGAAAGCAAATATATGATCCACAACATGGAAATCAAGTACTATATTCATATCCTCCACTCGATAGTATCTAATCACATAATACACAGGACAAATGTAGGATTACACAAGAATTGTGAAATCCATACAAGGTCCCATGTTCAAAGAATTGACACCAAAGAGCAACACATTAATCAAATACAGCAAATTTTAGTAGGAATGGGTTCAAAGGATCAATCTATGCATATTGACACATTCATCAGATGTATATATCGTCCACAAACAAGGACTCATCTGACAAACTTAAGTTGTGCAAATTCCTAAGTTCAAAGTTCAGTAGAACCACCAAACAGCTGTTATGGGTATTATACGGTTTCCATTGCAGTAAATTCTGCCAGAGCGAGTACTCTCACGCTGTCAAAACCGTAATACCTAAAACAGACAATAAAGGCTTTACTGGTTCTTGTTGTTTGGCTTCCAAAGTAGCATCTGTATGACTTGTTGGCTTCTAAAATATGTGTTGAAGACTTGTGATGAGCTTATTTTGCCAAAAAAAAATTGTGAAGCTTTCTCGAGAACAAACACGTTAGCAGCGATTGTTAGGGCATCGAGGATAATAAAGCCATTTGAAGGCCCAGGCCATCGCAATATTTAGTTTATACATGTTCGTAGTCACTTATACAGACTATACGCACTAGTTTTGGTGTTGCATTTCTGTGAGACTGAAAATGGAGGCACAATTGCATGAGTTACAGGAAGAAATAACGAGGTCCAGCGATTTGGTGCTTACCGAACAAGATAAACGGCTGCAAGGTACACTACGGGAGATTGATCAGTCCATTAGGAAGCTTATTGAAACAAGTGATTACCTAAAACTAAGTGGTGATGCTGATAGCTTGATAGACATAAAGCAATTGGAAGTGAAATCAAGAGAGCTGGACTCTCTGATGGATCTTTTGAGGAAACTGTACTGGAGAGAGGAATCATTGGATCTTTTCCTAAAATATACTGTAAACAGTGATGCAGAGCAGGTTCCTGTATTTTCTGATACTGATCCCAAGTATCAGAGTTTGCAAGATGAGGTAAGTCATCTTAGAGATGATGTAATGCCCGTTAAGAACCAAGAAATTGATCAAATAACAGGTGAAATCTTGCAAGTTGCGCACGAAATAACGGAGAAGCAAGATCAGGTTAATATGCTGTATCTTGAGACCACTAACGAACTCGATAAATGCTGGGAACTTCTTGATGAGTGGCAAAGGTTGCAAGATGATCAAAGGATCACCAAGAATGAGGATAATAGCAAAAGGAAAGACACGGAACTAAATGCCATGGAAGAATGCTACGAAGAATGGAAAACTTTGGAAGAGTTAGCTGTTCTCAATGATAATCTACAGAAACAGATTGATGAGTTGGAAAAGGTAGATAATAAATCCATCAACTCAACACAATTAGCTGAAGAAAGCATTGTCAATACGGTGCAATTAAATGACCTCATAGATATGTGGAAAAGGAGAATTATTGCTTCAATCCATGAAGATATCTCAGAGATTGTACTATATCCATATAGTAGAAAACTTCAATTAAGAGTTGCCAATAGATATACGATAATTATTCAACTGGATAAACATCAAACGCATGACGGCAAGTCAACAATACACGATATTGATTTATTTACTGAGCAGGATTCGAGAATAATACCGATGAGAGAACTAAGAAAGCAAGTACTACAGGAATGTAAGGGACATTCAAACATTTTGCAGGCATTAAAAAATATAATAAACAGAGTGATAAATAATGACAATTAGAGCAATAGAGATATAGATTACATATTGTAGTAAATGCTTGGTGTAACATTAATGCAAAGAATATACTGTCTTTGTTAAAGATATTATCGACAGATGCATATTTGCAGTTTTTTAGCTGTATTTTTTACCATAGAATTGAATAAAAACATAAAAGGAGTGTAATCAAAGGTAGAATAACTGATAATGCAAGAATAAATTGGATAACATGAATATAATACAGTTGAAGGTCTCATGATTTAAGAGTTGGGTATATTTGGATGCATTCCATTGTTACCAATATTATTTACCTTCACATGCGTCTAAAAACGCACCCATAGCTCCCAGAAATCCCTCATGCTTTAAAAAAAATGCTTGTTTTGATCCTTGTGACCAGAAATTAATGGCGTAACTTAGAGTATTCATAGTAGTCAAATGCCCTCTTATGTATGAACCCCCAAAATAAATATTTTGAACATTGTGAATTTTGGCCTGTAAGTAGGAAATTTGGCCTATGTTATTTGATACAGCATAAAGTAAACTTTTGCAAATATCCTCATTCTTAAACTTCTTATTCCTATGATTTATGCACTCGTTACAGGTGTGGTTATCCTTTGCGTGATCCTCTAGATGATCAATTTCTTCTTGTCTGATCCGATGTTTCGAATTGCCATTGGTCATAGGATGATCGCGATCTTGGAAAACTTTCCCAAATGAACTAGCAATATGCGTAGACTTCAGACCAATCTTATTGTAATCTGTTCCATATATATCACCCACTAACATATCTACAGTAGTATTATCACCTTCCTGTGCCCAGTTCAACATCTCATCATAACTTTGAGCGCCTGTGATTAGAGACAACAACCCCCAAAGCGTACCACCACCTAAAGAAGAGCCACCAACCCGCGTAAAGACGTTAGGTGCATCGACCTTTAGCATCGAGACACCTGAGCCGATGTTGACAAGCATGTATGGGTATATGGTTGGTTTCGCTGTGGGAGAAGAGGCAATGGTCTCAACTATCTTCTCACCTTCGTGGTCACTGTATGTGAAAACCTCGTCAGGCACCTGGTGTATAAAGAAATCCAGACCCTTGGCAAGGCCTTGCATTTCTTCAAACTTTGTGTAGCTATGTATACCTGGGAATGTCTCTATAATTAGGTCATTGTACTTGAAAGCACCACCACCAGTCGCCACTATCTGGGTACTGCTAAAGTCACCGCTGTTGTGTTCCTGTATCACATCGTCAAGCAGCTCGAGCAACTTACTCACTTTAGCCGTCTCCACAGTAGCGAAATGAATCACCTGGCTATCCAGCGGCGAGTAAACCACTTTGATCAATGAGCCACCTATGTCTATAGCAATGGTAAACAGCCTCCGACTGTAGTCACAGTCCTTGAACCGCATCAGCGTCATATTGTGAGAACCTCTCTGCCTTTGTACTGTAAATGGCCGTCTCCCTACTAAAAGGATTCCCACTAATACTACAAAAAGTACTCAATGGCCCAGTATCACACCTCTATACTAACTAGTCGTGTTGCAATGGGCCTATTATATGGTTTTGAGCGTTGACCATCGAGCATTGCATCGGTCATCGTTCCTGAAGAAAGTTGCAAAATTCACCGTTAACGAGTCCTCGGCCATTGAAGGGGAAAGTTTCTTGTTGAAGGATTAATAAGAGTACTAGGTATTGGCCTACATTATGTTGCTCAATCAAGGCTTAACTTCGATAAACAAACCAAAGCAACGATGAAGTTAAATATTATTTGGACTCTGTGTCTTTTGTTTGGAATTGTGAGCACCGCTGTGAAGCCTGAAGTGACTCACAAGGTCTACTTCGACATCGAGCATGACGGTGTCTCCAAGGGCCGTATTGTCATTGGTCTGTACGGTAAAATTGTGCCAAAGACTGTTGAGAACTTCTATGAGTTGTCTATCAGTGACGACAGCAACATGGGCTACCTGGACTCTATCTTCCACAGAGTTATCCCTCAATTCATGATTCAAGGTGGTGACTTCACCCACGGTACTGGTATCGGTGGCAAGTCTATCTATGGTTCCACTTTCCCAGACGAGAACTTTGAATTGAAGCACGACAGACCTGGTCTGTTATCCATGGCCAACAGAGGTAAGGACACCAACGGGTCCCAATTCTTCATCACCACTGTTGCCACACCATGGTTGGACGGCAGACACGTTGTCTTCGGTGAAGTGCTAGAAGGTATGGACGTTGTTACTTACATTGAGAACGTCAAGACTAATGCTCAAAACAGACCTTTGAAGGATGTTGTTATCGCCGACAGCGGTGAATTGGAAACTGCCCCTTTAGGTAATAAGCCAAGAGATGTCCCAGATGATGAATTGTAGATTTCACACAATCCAACGCGGCAGGACACTCTTGGCTGTAAAACTAATTAAACAGCCTTATGGTAACTACAAGTAGGTTTTCAATCAATATTACTGGATGACCAGTTTTCTTTGACTATGGTGAAAGAATTGCAAACACACACCTCAAAAAATGAGATACAGTATATATTGATGTATTAAACTAGATATCTTAAAAAAATACGTACGTACTGAACAAACATTTGCTATTTTGAATCAGAATATTGTCAAGTTGCTGGCTTTATACACATGAAAAGTCGATATCATAATGTACGTAGTGTCTATTTCGACCGTTGGAACTCGCGATTGCCGGCTATTTTGACAAAATAACTGTCAAAGTACTTAAACTCACAGTTGCAGAACTAGTTTTGAAGTTATAGAGTCAGTTACCAGTGCATAATAGCCACTAGGTGATATACATAACGATTTCAAGGACCAGAACTATAGGTCGTGCCTTTTCATTTTATTTTTTGTGTGCAAAAAGCGGTTTAGTTGACGGTTATTCTCTTAAGATCGAGAAATTCTTTTGATATCTTTTATAATAAAGAAATCACCAGATAATACAAACTAAATTGATCTATACAAGTTAGAGGCAATGGATATTCGTGGTCGCAAAATGAAGAAACCACCTGCCTGTGCGCAGTGTAGGCGGCGTAAAGTTGGCTGTGATAGAGTTCGCCCAGTTTGTGGGAACTGTGCGCGTGCCGGTAAAGGCGATTGTTTCTACCCTGATGTCCCGGGACAGTATATCCAGAATAATGGCGGTAGCCCATTACCACAGAATGGCAGTGGCCGTCCCGAAGAAATCAGCACTGTTGATCAAATTAGAGAATACAACACAAGACTTCAGTTATCTAACATGGATGGTAATGAACTGCCGCAAGCGCCAAAGCAGTATATCCCTAGGACAAGTACTTTCCCACATAATAAAGAAGTCCCTAGTGGTAGTTCTATGAGATCCAATGTAAATTGGGTTCAAGGACCAGCCATATTTGTGGACGAAGGTGTCAATTATGGCCAAGACGAAGCAGTACTTAAAGAACTTGAGTTTATTAAAAAAAGACTAATGGAATTGAAGGAAATTTCAGGTAGAGATATAACTGGCATAAATCTCGACTGGACAGTAACGAAACCAAATGATACAATAGAAACTAAAAAAAATAAAAAAAGAAAGGAAAACTTTCTCACAGACGCAGAGTTTGATTTAGAAAGTGGTTACGAATCGGAGTTTAATAAATACAGAGACATGGATCCAAGCTTTTTAGATGACTCGGAGATTTTTGATATCTTGGAAAACTGTGAAACAGACACACACAGAGATGAGATAATGGGTTACCTTGACAGCAAATGCAGTAATGATCTGTTCAATTTCAATACTGTATGTTGTTTGGATCCCTTTCTTTACAAACAATTTTTAAAAAGAATTGATCGAACAGTATGCGGTAAATATCAAGACAATTTGAAAAACTGGAAAGAAAAAACAATTACTGGATCACAATACAAGAAACCAACCTACGTTGTAAAGTTTCCCAACAAAGCTAACACGAAAGAATTTATCAACATTTTCAATTCAATTGTTCAAGAATCATCGTCATTGATACCTATTCTAAACTTAGCTCAATTGCCAGAATCTATAGAGAAGCTTTTTTCCATGGGATCAACATTTGATGTTACTAAACATGTATTATCACAATTATTTCAACTGGGGGAGATAAATATATGCTTGTTACTGTGCTATCAAGCCATTGTCTCCTCAGTGTTAATAAATTTGACGGAAGAAATGAACATAATTTTTCAAGAGATCAAAGCCATGTTTTCCATATTAGAATCTAATATATTCACAATCAATTCAGAAATAGAGCGGAGATCTGATGTCGAAAATCATACCGAATATTTAAGATACACTGCTCTATGGAAATTCTATTTCTCCATTTCACCAAGTTTTGCAGATTCAGTTGATTACAACGAAGATGTTAACTTAGGAATAAGCTTAGGTACCAGTCATGAACACAGCGATACCTCAAATATTTTAATGTGGAATTTCATCGAGAAAAATTATCAGTACAGGACATTGTTCAGAGGACAGATTCCAAAATTGACTCTTTCTCATCCTTTAAACACTGCATTTGTGAGGGACCCTCTTTATGATATAGACAAAAAACTTTTAAGCCATCATGGTGAAATAATATCTAACTTATTGTCTAGAGATGAAAAATTACCAATTAGTCGAGTGGAGGAAATAAAAAACGATTTAAACATGGAAATTTCTAACATTACGAAACATCTAACCACAGTTGCCGCTAATATTAGTAATGTTAACGATACTATATTAACGAAAAATTTGAGTATTTATTTGACTTACTTTTTGATGCTACAATATGAGAAAGAGAATGATGTTGAAAACTACAAAAAGACTTATTTGGATTTCATTATGCTAACTCAGGAAACAATATTTTATATCTTCTCTAACTTTGCTAACATGAAGTTTACAGGTCATGAGTTTGTATACATCAACAAATTTTTCAAGGTCTTAGAGAGTATAGCTATAATGTATCTTGGTGGTTATGAAAGATCTGAGTGGCAGTACAGTAAACTTTCGGATGAAAATGCAAAACAAGAAAATAGGTTTCATTCTGGCTTATGCTTCCTGATTTTGCAAAAATTGCATATGCTTGTAAGGGACTACTCTAAGAACTGTAAAGTAGTAAATCCTCTGGCAACCAAACTTTTGTCAAAGTTAGAGACGATAATGTCGCATAGGTTTGAGCCTGTTGAGATAGAGAGGAAAAATATCTTTGAGTCGATTTCCACGGACTTATTAAGATTATTTAATACAAAACTGTATAGACTTTCAGAGTCTTTGGTTAAGAAAGAATTTTATGAGGGTGGAGTGAAATATGATCCAAACCATTGGGATACCATGGGCATTACGGAAAATAATATTGATGCCGTTATAGATACATACTATTCATGTTCTTGATATCCTTTTAATGAAGCAAGGGACTATAGTTAAGGATTGTGTATGTATGTGTGTGTGCTATGTATATCTCTTTCTCTGAATTTTGCACGTAAATCAATATAAATAATGTAATATTAAAAATGCATGTAGAGTATTGTTGACGTTACAGAAAGGTGATAATGCTCCTATAATCATATTTGAAAACCCTTACAACTCCATCGTTTGTCAATAATACGTGTTCTATAAAAAATTTATACTATGATCATAACAAGGCCAGTGAATTAAAATTTTAACAGATTTCTATAAGTAAGCCCCATATGCAAAGCCAACAAATGCTCCCAAGTATGCACCAATGACAATTGGGATAGGCCAGGCTTGCCAATCTCTGTCCCAGTCAAGAGGAATAACAACACAGCTGATCCAACAACCAACTACAATTAATATGAAATATCTCTTCCACAGGCCAACCTTAAAGTCACAGTTTAGAACAGAATATACTGCTGGATAAGCTAAGAATGAGCAATGTAGTGCAAGTAGCCAAGTTTCCCATAGCAGTTCCAATAGCGGTGCCCCAAACAAAATGATGATTACGACCACTGGTATGGAGAGCACAATACATGCCAATATAGAAATCGCAGCTAGAGAGTAATTGAATTTCAGTCTCTTGTTACCATAGATTGTGGCCTTGTTGAATTGAAAGATGGTGTATAGTATTTGTAAAGGCACAAGGCATGCAAGCAATTCTGCTGTGTTATAATTGTTAAAGACCTTCACATATATGTAGACCAAAGCTATCAAATGCCATGGAATAGTCAACCATGTTTTCCTGATAAAAACTGGAGGACGTTCACCATTTTGTTTCTTCCTATGATGATGGTTATGCTGCGTCTGAGTGATGTCATCAGAGAACGATACGCTCTTATGCTTCAATGGGGTTCTTTTCTTGACGGGCATCCTTGTTTCGACAGATAGTGGTCTATTCTGTAATTAAGCTAGCTTCAGATATATGTGGTTACCGGTTTCTGGTGCTAATTATGTGGCCATCCTTCCGCAGCTTAATTGTTTTATCCGATGGACATTTACCGTCTCAAACACGAAATTGTCAGTCAAAACCCGTTATAAACGTTTAATGTGTAAGTAATGTAAATATGCTCATTAAAGTTACATTTGTTGCTACATGATATTGGATGTCTATATATATTGACTAATTTTGATCTGTTGGTTTTAGGGACCTCAGTGAGAACTCTAGATCAATGAGATCTCTCCAAACTTCTAAGTTAGAATTCTTGCCCAGTTTTTGTACGATATGAGAACGTCTATTCATGCTCATGTCCTTAAATCTTTTAATAATGTTGAAGTCTAGCATGGGTCTCAAAGAGTGGCCCAAGTGATAGTATTTGTTGTCTTGTCTCTCCATTCGTGGGTTCAGTCCAGCAAGTTGAGGTTCTTTGTCTATGATTTGTTGTTGGATGAAGTACAATCGTCTATATGTTTCCTCCTTGACAGGAACTATTTTTGATATGGATCCATCAACTTGAGCAGTTATTGTTTGGAACGATCTTGAATATCTTTGGTCTCTCGGGAACTCGTCATTCTTTGGTAGTAACATTGTACAGTTGTTCAACGAGTGAAGGTTAAAACTTGAGCAATGGACAAGCCTTTGACCTGATAAGGTGTTTGGTTGGTCTGGTGCATATTTGAGAACATGCATGATGCTATCTCTATCTGTGACAAGAAAGTATATGTCTCCGTTGTTTACTAGAAATTCAACTGAGATAACCTCGAATTTGGTAATACTAGATCCCAATGTTATCATTCGATATGGCTCAGCATCAAATCCAACAAACTGGATACCTTGCATAGCATCACCTATGACAATTAAGTTACCAAATGTCTTCAATGAGGTAACAAAAACAGGTACATCAAGGAATGCCACTGGTATAACGGAATTATCTTGTTGAACATCACGAACCATTATCTTTTGACTCTGACTTATCAAGAAACGACCACTGATACCGTTAACAACACTGACTATACCTCTGATATCTTCTTTAAAGATTTCTTTCAGTTTGAAATTGGTGTTTGGTTTGCCTGGTTCAGGAACAACCTCGGTTATATCATAGATGTGGAACTCGCCTGTTGGAGGGACATCCTCCATAGTAGCATATCCAATGCCTACGATGATGTACTCTCTTTTTCTTTTCGTTCTAGTATCAATCTGAATGAAAGACGATTTCATATCGTTCACTAATGAATTGTCCGGCAAATCTAGTTCATCAATCACTTCCCAGCTTTTTGGATTGATCAGTAATACACCACTTTTAAATGCTTTTGCGTTTGGTAGTTCTGGTTTGTATCCAATTAATAGACTACCATCTTCAGCTTTGGCTTCATAGCTTATTTCCTTTGTGTAAGAAACAAGGTACAATTGAGTCCTTTCATGATAAACGATGCTATTCAAAGTTTTATAATTTTGAAGCATTGACCCAATCTTGATCTTTCTTATTGGAAGTTTATTTCCGTAGTAGATATTATCTTGGTTAAGTGAGTATATTCTTGCATTCTTGATATCATCAATGCAGATTACCGAGCCTTCACCCCATCTGCTCATTGAGACAATGGGAATGTTGCCAAATGGGAATATTCTGGGAAGAGAATCATCCTCTTTCATTATTATATATGGTGTATTACCGGTGACAAAAATTACAGAATACCCGTCAAAATTAGGGATGTAATGCATAATTCTTTCAATACCACTAACACCTTTGGGATATGCATTATCAGGTGCACCAGTTATTGGATGATCGTTTCTACCAACATTTCTGTAAAACCGGCTGTGTCTACTTCGAGATTTTTTGTATTGATAGATTTCACCCCCAAAAGTTAGTATTGTAAGATACTCGTCCTTGGAATTATTTCCCAGTTTGTTGATCATTATTTGTTTTATGGAAGGGTCCGGAATAATCTCGTCGGGAAGCTGATATGTGCTTATATACAACGAGTCTTGTAATTGGTCGATACCATTAAGCTGAAATATCCTATCATTGTGATCTTTGGTGAAAAAGATAATTTGATTATCTGCTGTTACAAATGTGAATAGCAATTGTTCAATAGTCGATTTTCCAATACCAGATAGAAATTCGTTACACATATTACTTTTTAAGATTAAACCAGATGTTATAACCATCTCAGTGAGAATCTCTGGAAGAGGAACCTTGACAAACTTCTTCTTATTTCTATTTTCCAGTTCAAAGACCTTAATATCACCTCTGGAGAGTGTGATCAGAACATAAGGATCCATTACAGAAACATGGACAACTTCGTAATCAAATTTTATTGTTGAAAACCTCCTGAAAGTTAAATCATATAAATAAAGATGATTGGTAGTCACTTGCACAATTCTCTTATTATCGCCAATTGTTGCAATATGGATTGTGGTAGCATCTCTTCTTAGTCTACCTTGTTTATGTTGACTAAAATTATTATCAATCTCATAAATATTACTCTGCGATTGGGTTGAATCGGTTGTAATTAAAAATTTATCCTTGCCTTTGATGTGAAGATTCCAGATTTTAGTGATGCTAATGAATTTTAACGCTTTTTCAACTCTTGGTTGGACAGAGGCTAAAATTGCATTTAGATGGGAGCCATCACCATACCCTGATGTACAAACAATTGATATCTCCTGTTTATTAGGATTAGGAAGCCCTTTGACATTATCTTCGATTGAAGATACCTTTCCAACACACATGGAGTTAATTGGACCAATATTTCTCAATTCCATCAATTCTTGGGCGGTAAATGGTTCGTTTGACTCGTTAGTACCAAATGTTCTGTCATTCTTATTGTTTACTTGATCGTTTTCTTCATCAGAATACAAATTGAAATCATCATCGTCATCATCGTCATCTTCATTATTGTATGCAGCAGACGCTTGCTTATTAACGTAATCTTTCATAAATGTTGGCTCTTCTACCTCAATGGCAGAATGTAGATGGTTTAACTTTAACATGGTGGCATCACCAGATTGAAAACCAATAAATATAGTATAGGTATCTAGTCGCCCATCAGCCCAGATAATTGAAACACTTGAAGGGTTACTTTTTTGGCTTAAAACATCTTCACCTAAAGGTAGTTTAGTGATATTAAATTGTGTTAACAATCGGCCTTCCGATTTTAGGTCGACATTGAAGATACAGCCATTTTCATCGAATAATAGGATATTCTCGACGGATCTTTCATTTTCATTGCTTGGTATTAATGCAAACTTACTACCAGTATTGAAGAAGACTTCATGAGAAGATTTATCAATGACTCTCACTTTAGGTAAAACTTTGTCGCTATATGAATTTAGTGTTAATATGGATTGCAAAACACCAGTATTATCTAGGAAAGCAATTTCATTCACACCCAATATAAGTGACCCAGACAATGTAGGAGCAATAGTATGCCAATCAGATGGAAGCTGGGAAATTTCTGATATGATAGCCTTATCGAATGTTGTTGCGTCTATTGAAAATTTCATATCCAAACTTATAATGGCATAATTTGTAGGTAATGGGACTAATTGGGAATTACCACACCATGCAAGTTGTGGTTGATATAGGACACCGATTGTAGGTTTAGTAAATCCACATAAAAATTGAATATCTTTGATGTTCTTGATCTGTGGTCCTAGTTCAGAGCAGTTTATTATAATCGATGGATGTGTTACTTTATTATTTTGGGTTTTACCTTTTTTTCTTTTAAACAAGCTTTTCTTAGAATTGTCATTAATTTTGGATTTATCATTATTTATGTAGTCTTCATCTTCATCCTCATTTATGCCAGTATAGAAAGGCAATATAGCAAGTACATCATTATTGAAAAGCATCGCATAGTTTCCGTTTGGTTCTATCCGTAACTGAGAATTACGAGCCAAATCAAGCATAGTAGCACTTTCGAATTTGTCTTCATAAAAATGCAAACTTATTGTCTCAATTGAACTGGTCATATTATTGTACATTAACAATGACAATTTCGCCACACCTGTACTTAACAATAAGTAGCTTAAATTGATGCCATTACCGTTGCTACCATTAGAATGTTTCGGTATCAGGGCCACGTCGTTTATCCTACCACTAAGCTTATGCTCTTCCATAAGGTACAACCGTCCCGACCTTATAGGCTTATATATGGAAAGAACATCCGTCCGTATCACAATTAACTCCAAGTAGTCTGTAGTAGTAAAATGTCCACAAACAGAGTGTGAAACAACTGTAGGATCAATAACATCATCATAAACATTCATTTTCCTGATAACTTTTTAGTGGATCTATCAATTTTTATGCTAAAAAACCAACCTTAAAACTCCACTATTAGATCAAATAATTGAAATCCTACAAGTTGGTGAGATGGCAAATTGACAGGAATGAGTAAGTACAATAGGCACAGCAGTGGTCAAGCTGCCTCTAGTTAAAGCTTTACTCGAGTTTTTGACAAATTTCATCAAAATTACCTTTGAAATTCGTTTGAAAGAGCCTTTAAAAAATTTCGATGAGCTCATCGCCAAATGACTAAGATGTGCTATAGAAACTGACAAATACTGAAGTCCCTGATTGATAAATCTGGTTAATTAAGAGTTACTGAAATATTTACAGTTGTCATTTCGAGTTGCTGTTGGTGCAAGAAAAGTGTGATATACATCATGACCGAAACTAGAGTTGGTGGTAAGCCATTTACAATTGTGATCAAGCTTGGTACGTCTTCTTTGGTTGATGAGAAAACCAAAGAACCAAGGCTAGCTATCATGTCCTTGATTGTGGAAACTGTTGTCAAACTACGTAGGTTAGGCCATAATGTGGTAATCGTTTCTAGTGGTAGTATAGGTGTTGGGCTGCACATTTTGGGTATGGAGAAGAGGCCTAAACATCTGTCAGAAGTCCAAGCAATTGCGGCCATTGGTCAAAGCAAACTGATTGGTAGATGGGACTCCTTGTTTGCTCATTTTGGGCAATCTATTGCTCAAATTCTTCTAACAAGAAATGACATTCTAGACTGGTCTCAATACCGAAACGCTCAAAATACTGTAGAAGAGCTTTTAAAGATGGGTGTAGTTCCAATTATCAATGAAAATGATACATTATCTGTTCAAGAGATTAAGTTTGGTGATAACGATACTCTTTCAGCTATTACAGCAGGGTTGATACATGCTGATTATTTATTCCTATTAACTGACGTGGACTGCTTGTACACCGCTGATCCAAGAAGTGATCCTGATGCTAAACCAATTTTAATTGTTCCAGACCTGTCCAAAGGTCTACCAGGTGTTGATACATCATCGGGTTCTGGGTCTGACGTTGGTACGGGTGGTATGCAGACAAAGTTAGTCGCTGCTGAGCTTGCAACCAACGCTGGTGTTCATACAATCATAATGAAAAGTGATGCTCCTTCCAATATTTACAAGATTGTGAAATATATACAATCATTGCATGACACTGGTGAAGATAACAAAGTATTTGAAGGTGATTTAATGAAACTTCAGCTAGAAGAGTATGAAAAGCTTGACAGAATGGGTGTTCCCTTTCACACTAAGTTTTTGGCCAATAGTATATCGCGCCACTTAAGAAATAAAGAATTTTGGATTTTGCATGGTTTAGTTACTTCTGGAGCGGTGATTATTGATGAAGGTGCCTACAAGGCTTTGACAAGAAAGAACAAAGCCGGTTTGTTACCCGTCGGTGTCATTGAAATTGAAGGATCCTTCCATGAAATGGAGTGTGTTGACTTAAAGGTTGGTAAACGTTTGCCAAATGGAGAATTGGATCCTGATTACCCACTAACAATTGTTGGAAGGGCCAGATGTAATTATCCATCATTAGAAATTAGCAAAATCAAAGGGCAACAAAGTGATGAGATCGAGAACGAATTAGGTTACTGCAACTCCGAATATATCGCTCATAGAGAGAATATGGCATTCCCACCACATTAATTAAGCCGTAATGATTGATGAAATTTAGATAGATTTATTTTAAAAAAACTTATATACAGAGTTCTTGTTTTGAAATTTACATTCATTATCTTGAAATTTTCGTTCATTGTCTTGAATTATTGTGTTAATGAAATATTGGGACATTTATAAAGCCGATAAATAAAGTATATTTATGTATAAAAACAATGCAGTATAATATAAATTTATAAATTTTGAGAGAAATCAAACTAAGCAAAGATTTGAATGTCATCATTTTTGATGGCTTCTTCTTCATCGCCAACATCGGATTCAGAATCCTGTTCCGAGTCTTCATTAAAGTTGATCTTTTGACCTAATAGGCCAGCAAAGAATTCATCAATTTGTTCATCGGACCATTTATAACCGGAACTGACAGGAGCTTCATAGTTCGCAATTGGTTCCTGGATGGAGTAGTTTAATTTTCTACCTTTTGATGCCTTGGTGTCAACATTCTTTTTGAGTTTATAGTTTGATTTGGAGACAATGATGGCACTGTTAGTAGCTGAGCTGGTAACACCCAAGTTTGCACTGGAAGTCTTTTTGTCAATCAGATCATTTAGTAAAACTCTATAGAAATCACCGTCGTCAAAGATGTATGGATTTGTTGATATGTCAATAGCGTTATTATCTTTCCTTCTTGGATCATAGTTCTTAGGAATATCGGCATTTTCATCTTCGTCATTGTTTTCACCTGTATTAGACGTGCTCTCAAACTTGGTCAATCTTCCTTGCTCCATATCCTCAGTAAAGTTTATTGGTAGAACGTTTCTTCTGTTGAGGCAAGTTCTCTTTATTAGTCTAGGAGTATCAGCCAACTGGTTTTCAACCTGTGCATCGGCAGATTGGTTCACTGCTTTAAATTTGGATGATTTCATAGCAGAGGAACCGGAAGCACTCGACACCTTTGCGGACCATTTTTGTAATACCGCAGTTCTATATTTCTTTAGATCTTTGTCTAAGGCATCTGTACTTTCGTTTAGATCTGTAATATCTCTTTTCTTTGACGTTTCAAGTTTAGAGTCAGTAGAGATACCTTCTTTAGCTTGTATGTCTATTCTAAAGTTTATTACTCTGTTAAGTAGATTTTCAACCATGGAGAGATTTTCTTCCAGTAATTTTTTGTTTTCAGAGTCCTCTTTTAATTCTAACTTCCAGCTAGCTTTGGTCACTGGCAACACATTTGCAGAGTTCATTGCTTTTTGTAATTTGATTCTAGTGTCCAAAATGTTTTCAAAGAACTTATTCTGTGACAGAATAGAATAACCCTTAGAAGCATCCCTCTTGGTCAAATCAGATATTCTATTCATGGCTTGCCTGGTTTCCTTCTCTACAATCTTCCTCAGGACTTCGCCGTTGTCAGACTCACTTCCAGATTCGTGGTCAGATTCTTCAGACTCGCTCTCGACGCTCTCGGATTCGTCATTTGACTGTAAATCATTGGCAGGTGCATCACTCTCGTCATCCTCCAGTTCTGAATCCGATCCGGAATTCGATCCGGAAGATGCATTCTCGCCGTATATGTCTTCCCTAGAGCCCACAGACCCAACATACTTGGTATCCAGTTCCTGTAGGTTCTTCTCAGAGTCCAACTGTTTCCTCAATTTAGACTCTCCAACCTGAGCATAGTGCGCTTTCTTCAACTCCTCATCTCCAGAATCCATATCAGAGTCACTTCCTGACTCACGGTGCTCAAACACTCGGTCATCCTCGATATCAACGTCTCCGACAACCGGCTTGTTCGCCAACTTGCCCAGCTTGTCTGCCAATAGTTTGCCCATACTAGTATTAATACAACAGTTATATCAACCCTCTCAACAATGATCTTACAAGTTATCCAATTCCGAAACACAAATACAAGCTAATATACAGCGGGACCACTCCCTCCTTTGTCCTTTGTATAAGCTCATCGCATCACTTCAGAAGCTCATCGCATCGCTCGAGAAGCTCATCGCCAAATTTTTTTTTTTTTTTTCAGAAAATATCCTGCAAATATACAGTCGTACGTACTTGTCATGTGTGTACGTATATAAGTATGTATTATAATATATAACGACATAGTCATATGACTATATCGTAATATCGTATAGTACCTCTTTCCGTGAATAGGAACAAATTTATGTCCGCGGCGTGTCTGTGTGAGCCTGCATATACAAATCAAAGCGGTCCTCTAAATACATTATGCTTGTTACACAAGATAATCCATCTGTAATTGAATAAAGGTACTAAGCGACTCTATCTACTTCTGCCTATATACTTGACTCAGATGGCTACAGAATACATGCCTATTTCTCGGGTACACGTGACTTCCAGCCAATGAAACCCATGAAAATCCTGGCCCAGAGGGGGTTTCTGTCCCTCTCTTCTCTGCTTACCCCCACACATAGACACAACACAGCAGAGCATTGAGAAGCTGTATACCTCTATTTTTAACGTATATAGCGACACCAATCCCAGTAATAATCCTTTCAGCACACCAGTCGTGATGAACAGACTCTCCCCCAGGACATTGTGCTCCCAGATACCTTTTCCATTGCTCGAAGAATAATAAGCATGTATTTTGAGAGTGTTTCACCCAATCCCAATCAGCAAACTGGTGTTCTTGCAGTTTTGTGTTCTCTCTTCTCACGTCCCACACACATCCTCTTCTTCTGTATCCTACTTTACTGTAACTTTATTGAGAATAATATTAAAAGCATATTTTCAACTTTACATTTGAGAGCAGTACAAATAAAACATAAACTACAATAAACCAGATATCCCCATCAAGATGTTCTCCAGAGTGTTTGTACGTGCGGCTTCTAACGCTGCCAAGGCCGGTGTCAAGCCGCCAGTCAAGTTGTTCGGTGTGGAAGGCACCTATGCCAGTGCTTTGTTCACTGCGGCCTCTAAGGAGACCAGCGTCGAGTCTGCGTCTTCCTCATTAGTTAAGTTGTCCTCTTTGATCAAAGAGGACGCCAAATTGAAGCACATCATGGAAAACCCAGCTTTGTCCACCAAGGACAGAGCCGTTGTGGTGGATTCCCTAGTGAAGAGCTCCGCAAACTTGGACAAGCCAGTCGTGAACTTGTTGAAGGTTCTAGCCGAGAACAACAAGCTGGGCTTGTTTGACAAGATATCATCCCAATTCTCCATCTTGAATGACGCCCACAACGGATTGATCAGGGGCTCCGTCACCACAGCACAGCCTTTGGACAGCAAGAACTTCAAGAGATTGGAAAAAGCATTACAACAGAGCTCTCTAGTTGGCCAACAGAAGACCCTGAAGTTGGATAACGTTGTCAAGCCTGACATCAAAGGTGGTTTGATAGTGGAAGTTGGCGACCAAACCATTGACCTAAGTGTCTCTTCAAAGATCCAAAAACTAAACAAGGTGTTAGAAGAAACTATTTGAGGCAGCTACAGCTTTTATGATGTAGCAAAGTTTGGGATACAGCTTTCCAGCTCATCCATCCCCCCCATCACCCCCAATCACCCCGTTCACAGTCTAACTTCGATTTATATTCCATTACCTCATACACGCGCAAATTGTTTGTAAATATATTGGCAATCATTGCATTTTGAAAAAAGAAACACATAAGGGGAAAACTACCGTCTGGTCTTTCATGTACTCCTTTTGATAGCAATTGTGGCTATATTTGGACCTTTGTCTGACGACAACCTTGTTAAATGAGAACTTCTGGGCTTATCCATAATAAATCACATTTCATACTAGGGAGAAAACCAAATCTTAGACCAAAAATATATATACAGTATTTTATATTCAATAAAAAAAATTTTAACCTCTTTTCCAAACAGGTTACAGTAATGTAGATATATATACGCGCTGATTTAAATTGATTAAATAAGGAGACATATCATGTATTTTTTTTTAAAAAAGTAAAGTCTATCATAAATATTTTATAAAACACAAATTGTAAGAGTAAAAAAAGTTGGTGTAATACCGTCAAACAGGGTTAAAATGAAGTCATATCATCACTAAACATTTCAAACTCAAATTTTATCGAATTATAATTTCTTGCTTTTTGGGTGTATAGTAATTCCCAAATAAAAAAATTTCATTAAAAAATAATAATCAGACAATGGTGAGAAGAACTAGCTTAACCATTGAATGACTGATGGTCTGAGCCCAGGTCCCTTCATCAAACTGGAACCGCTCAATAATTATCGGAGCAAAAAACGAAAGAACTCCATTTGAAATAAGGTAATGTACAGAAACTCTACACTTATTTCTCCTTCTTGTTCTCGTTCTTCTTGGAGAAGTTCTTGATCTTCTCAAGCTTTTCAGCTTCTCTCTTGGCCAAGAACTCCTTGTACTTGTCAATGGTGACTCTTCTTTGCTTCTTCTGGTACTCTTCAAAGCCCTTGAAGTTGGTACCGAACAAGTTGTCCCAGAAGGTGAAGAAAGGTTGAGCAAAGTTGGTCTTTAGACCGAATTGCTGGTGGTGAATATCGTGGTAGACAGCGTTGTTTGGGAAGACGATTTGGAATGGGTCGAATGGCAAAGCGTAACCACAGTGGTCGTCGATGGTCTTCATGGTAGCGAAGGTGAACAAGACGGCTTCTTCTCTGTGGGTCAAGCCTGTTAGGAACATAGCGATACCAGTTCCCAAGGTGTCTAGGATGAAACCTTCGACTGGGTTGTTGAACAGAGCACCGTAAGCGTATGGGACGTAAAGTTCGTGGTGGATAGAGTGGAAGTACTTGTACATGAATGGGGACAAGTGCATGACTCTATGCCAGAAGTATTGCCAGGTGTCGATGAACAAGAAACCTAGGGACAGCTTGATCAAGGAGACACCGTACATGTAAGCGTAGTAGACAGCAGCATCTGGAATGAAACCTGGAGCTTGCTGTCTCCAGTGCCACATCTCATTTTGTTCGAAACCGGTGACGGACTCGTCAGCGAACTTCAAGAAGATTAGGCCAACGACGGTTTGCACAATGTGTTGGAAGATGACTTCACGCAAGACCTGTAGTCTGGTGGCTCTGTTACGCTTCTCGATCTCCTCACTTGGGTGGATTCTGTACTTCTCAGCCAAATGGAACACATCGATAATGTGGAAAAAAGCGGACTGAGCCCAGTAGGCAATAACTGGAGCAGCCAAGGCAAGGATACCGTCAGAACAGTAAGAGGTCAAGTCCTCACGAGGAGTCAGCTTGATCTCTGGGGCAGAGACAGTGTGCATGTAGTCATAACCACCCTTCAAGTTGAACGATTGTTCAAACAAAGTCCCATTAACAGACATTATTCTTTCTTTTTGTAGTTGGTATGTTGTTGTTGTTTTTTTTACTGGTATACAGAAATCATTATCCTGCGCAAGAAGGGAATCATGCTACATATATATACGTTTTTTCTCCCCCCGGTCTGTGATTCTCGTCCTTGAGCTTTTCCTTACGTGAGAGAAATGGCCGAGGTGGAACAACTTTTTTCTCTTTCTCTACAACTATAGAATTCCTTTTTTTTTTCTTTAGCCCGCGTCCATAGTTCTTGTCTATGTCGTTCATCTGAATCACTGAGTTGTTCAGTTCTAATAGATTACTAATCATATGGCAGTTCACAAGTTTACATAGTTTGCAAGTTGATTCTTGTGTTTGAAGATACCTGTTCAGCACTTCCCAAAGCGTGATGTTTTGGGATGCGATGAGTGTCTTCCAAGAATATGAGTGTCTTCCAAGAATATGAGTGTCTTCCAAGAATATGAGTGGTTTTCCCCTGTCAAGGACGTATCAATGAGAAGTTCCCATATCCACAAACCAAAAATAAGTTATGCTGCCCCTTCACCTGTGGGCAGGACCGGTGTCTATATTAATGTCTATAGCCAATATCAGAGGAAGATATACATTTTCCAGAGAGCAGTACAAACAGAAATACAGGGACTACGGCTCTGTCTAGCAGCTTGTCATGCACTCCTACGTCCTGGTCTGAGTCCTCCCATTGTTCTCATGCTCTTGCTTTTCCATCAGTAACCCCCACTTTCTTTCTTTTTTTCTCTGCAGTCTCGCACAGAAGTGTACGTACAGGAGCTTGTCATCGCTGTTGCGCAGTTTTCGCGTATCTCGCTGTCTCGCTGTCTCGCTGTCTCGCTGTCTCGCTGTCTCGCTGTCTCGCTGTCTCTCTCTGTCTAGCCATTGGCGTTGACCCTCTCTTTTGGAATTATACGAGATTGGACTGCCCATAATGGACTATACGAGCTCCTTTCTCGGATGGTCTCTTTTCCCGGTTCTTATACCACCTTATGCCAGGTCCTTATACGGGTACCCGTTGTTTCCTTATCCGGTATATTGATGCTCCTATAAACAGCTGACAAATAGAACTCCTAGTCCCCCCCATACTATATACCGCGGAACTTATTTGCCTCTAAGATATACCGGTGTATGCCTTGACTGGTACTCTTGCGCTCTGCTGCTTCGCTTTGCTTGCTGCGGCCGCGGAGAATTCGATGGATGCGTCCGTAGTGCTCTTATTGTGGATGTCACGTTACTTTACGTAGCACAATACATCTATAAAGCTAATAAACGCAACGCATAATGGTGTAAGATTGTCATTTCTTAGCTATGTACTGATGGTATTTACATGTATATATATGTGTGTGTGTGAAGGGAGTTATGTTGCACTACTGAAAGAAGGAATATTTAAGTTTCTCCACTGCCGATTCACTCCAGAGATTCCAGTTGCAACTGTTTCAGCATGGCGTGCTCATCACGGATAACATTGCCCAGCTTAGGCAGCGCCCTGTGTTTGATCTCTAGGTCTAACTCTTCCCACACAGACCGCTCACCCATCCGCCACATATCCTCCCACACTAGCGTAACAGGTCCCGCACTGCCGCTCTTGTCAATGGACTCCTTCAGGTCTGCAACTGCCTCCTGCGTGTAAGTCGGTCTGTACTGGCCGCTGTACCACACTTGGCCCTTGTCGTTAAGCTTCCTGTGCTTCTGCGCCTCCTCCCGATACAGCACATCACGCATATACCTCAGCCTGCACAGGTTCTGGTACACTTGCACGCTGTCCTGGTGGTTCGGCATCTGCACAACACACATCACACGCCATATGTCTCGGCGCAGACTCGGCGTCTTGTTCTCCCACTGGTGTCGCTTGAACTGCGTCTTGATGTTGCGCTCCCCATACTCTGGTAACTGCGAGTACATCACTTGGCCACGCTCTAGGTTCCTGTACAGGTACAACCACGGAGAGTACCCGGCTTTCTCCAGCCACCCAGCAGTCCTGAAACGACTGACCGCTTTGTTCATCAAAGACATCGTATTGGTTCCTTATTGGCGCTTTATACACTTGTCTCTCACTTGTCTCTCACTTGTGCTAGCTACCCCTTTGAGTCTCCTACGTAACACTTGGCATCCCATTTTCTATAACTTCTTCCAATCCTCTCAACGTCTCCTCTCGCCAGAATCATGGGAAGTGGACCCGTGCGTCTCGGGTGATATTTATCAGACGATATATACACTTATTATATGCAAGTATAGTGGAGAATATTGTTATATAGCTTTGCAGATGTAGCAGTTGGGTGTCCCTGTCCATGTGGTAGTGACTGTACTACATCTACAAAGTTTTGTCCCTGTAATACTTACAATTGAGTCCCCCCGCACAGGAGTTTACCCTGCAAATACCACACACAAGTGCAGGCTCCCTCATTAACATATATAATATGGTACACGATTGTGATACACTAAGGTCCCCCCCTCCTCAAACCACATCATAAAGGTCGACCTTCACTTACAACTACACCTTCGTTGATTTCTAGTCACTATATATGATAAATCTGAAAGTTCATCTAACTTTGCGAGAATTTGTCGGTTCTCTTGTCACCAATCCTCGGGTTGTACAGAAAAATAAATGTTTCTTTGTTTCTGCTCTTTGTTTCGTTGGTTTCCTTTGATATTCATTATTAGGATTGACCCATTTCGTCTTTCTTTCTTTTTTCTCAAGCTTGTTGGCACTATTAGCTTTCAGATGGTTCCTGTATTCCTCTGTTTATTCTGTTTACTGTTCTTAACATTCCAATCTCTCTCCAGCCTGTGTATCTTTTTTTTTCCTTCATCAGCTTTAAATTATTGCTTATCTTGTGTTCTGTTCTAATTTTTTGTTATATTCTTGTTAAATTAGATAATCCTTTCCATTTTAGCATTTTGTTTAATTTATTTTTTTTGCTACTACAGTCGTCTTTAATAGATGTTTAGCCATTTGATATAATCCATTTTTTGTTTCATTTTTTATTATCCAGTATTGTAATATTGATTAACTCTCAATAATATTTTTGAAGAAACCCGCTCTCATAGTTCCATCCAGTATTACCTTTTTAACATTTAATATTCCGGAGGGAAACAAATTAAACTTTATAGATGGATAAGGCCAATATTCATTACTTGCCCATAGGGCTGACTACCTCACAGGTAGACCTGATTGAGATTTTAATCTCGTTGCATGCACACTCGCTTCTGAAAGAATGTGCTAAGCGTTACAATAATGACAGCAAAGGTGCCGATGTCTTGAAAACTGAGGACCACCAAGGCAAGTACCCAATCATCCCACAGAAACGTATGACGTACATGCTGGACGCTAACATCAGGGCCATTGCCAACCACCCGTCTCTGCTGGTAGACCACTACATCCCAAGGCAGTTCCTGAGGATGGAGCCCACTGAAATATCTATAACATCGAGCGATAAATTCAAGAAACTAAACACAATACTGTCTATGATTATACAAAGAGACCGCAAGCAATTCCCAAAACCGTTGAAAGTTTGCCTGATCTCGCACTCCATCAAAGAACTGGACCTCATCGAAGGCCTGGTCCTAGGGAAGTACTTCAAGATTAAGAGATTCTCGGGGACCCCTCTATATGACGAAAAGCATGACCTCCCTTATGACATGCCGCCAAAATCAGCTGCATCTTCCCGCACTAGCAACACTAGCGGAGGAAAACGTGGAAGACACTTGTCCACGAGAAGCACCGAGAGTAGTACCACCGACGTTACCATCAACACGAAGTCCACAAACTCAAACTCAACAAATACCGCATCTGTTGCTAGCTCGCCGAATGATTCTGATTCAAAAACAACTGACTCAACTTCAACGTATACTGGCTACACAAAGGATACTTACCACTACTCAAGGAAAATGAAGAAACAACTACATCCCGATATATACATTGACGATTGGTTATTCTTGACAACCACCAGACATTTGACACACGACCCAACGCTACTGAATAACATCAATGTTGACCTCATAATATGTTTTGATCCACTCCTGGACCCATCTCTGCCAGGCGTCTCGTCCATCAGGAATGTCAACGGTAAGTCAAACCCTATCCCGCTAATCAAGTTAGTAGTGTGTAATTCTCCAGACCACTTCATGCTGGAGAGAACCCTTTTGAAGAACGAAGAACTCATAAAAAGCAAACAAGCTGAGGATGGTAAGTTAGACGACGATAGTCTCGAGTATGTGAACACAGTAGATGGACTAATGCATTTCCTACTCACAAGAAGCAAGTATTATAGGAGTATGCATGGATCAGATGAACTACAAACTGATGTTGATTACCAAAGACTAATTACTTCACTGCTGAGAAATGAAAACTGTAATAATGTCGTTCCCCAATTGAGAATTGAATCATTTGATTTCAAGAAAGCATTCAACGAGCAGGCCTCTATTTTCGAACCTAGACTTTCCAAACTAAAGTACTCAAACTCAGAACTGAAAATTTTCAATACAGTATTTGATATTAAGAGCTATCAATCGACATTGATGAAGCAAACTGTAGAAAGACTCAAGGACTTAGAGAATGAAAAGGAAGAAAATGAAAAAGTCATTTTAAGGAAAAGATTGCACAGTACTGAGACTCAAAATGAGCTAGATGGTTTGAAACAAGAGATCGGTGTATTCTATAAAAAATTCAAAGACGATGAAAAATCAATGATAGACTCTGAGAAGAGACTTGAGAGGGCTAATGCAGAAACTTCGAAATTGAGGGAGCGTATATCTGCAGTGGAGGAGCAAAAGGCAAAATTAGAAAGCTTAATTAACTTATCTACAGATCAGGAGATGAGTTCTCAAATGGAGGAATTGAACGAATTGATAAGAAAAACTAGGGTGAACCTGAAGGAACTGAGAACACAGAATGAACAAAGCAGCAATGAGAATGACGAACTCAGGTCTCAGTACCAGTTAGATTCCTCTAAAGCTGCGGAAAGCGCCAGTACTCTGTCAGCTCTCAGGACCGAGCTGGAAGATCTAAATAACCTATTGTCAGGCCCTGCCTTGAAATTAAAGGTCAATGCTCTTACTGCTGAAGAGAAACGTGTGAGGAAAGAATTGTATCAGATTCAAGCCAAATCAAAATACTTGAAACACTATATCGAGCTGATGGAATCACAGTATTCACTAAAAACCAACGGAGCACCAAACTCATCGGTTGGAGGTCGTACTTCCAATAATAGTACAAGGATCAGAAGCACTAGATCTGCCACACCTTCATACACTTGAGCAACTCCACTACTGAATCACACCAATTGCATATTTATAACACTTTTTTATTACGTTTGTACGTACTTTATATGTAAAACATCCATGTAATAATAGAACTGCATTTGAATATCTCGTTCTTTTTATGTTTTGGATGTAAACTCACTGTACCCCCAGTATTAGACTTGACATATTACAGAAACTATATAAGTATGATAGAAGTCCTCAAAGTAACCTTATCTAGGTTTGATATATGTGTAGTAAGTTACATACATACCATATATATGAAATACAAGCCATTGTGATATAGTTCCCTCTACTAACTATGGTGAAGTTCAATATATTAAGCTTTCTGTGAAATATTTCGGCTCATCTTGTTAACGAAAATTCCGTATCCGCATCAAAGGCACTTTCCCCTTAACTTGTCACATTTTTAAAAGACCCATTGATCAACAGAATTGGTTTCATTCTTAGTGACCATCTTTAATAATGGTCACATATATATAGAAGTCAATTATCCCAGCAGCGATTGAGTTAATCAGCTTATCATTAAAAATACAACCACATTCGAGGAACTTTGCTAACAAAATCGTTATAAAGTGGAAGCTACTTTCATATATAAGAGACTAAGCTACAGGATGAATATCAATGACATCAAGGAACTTGTTGATCAAGTTTCTGTGGAAGATGTGGTGAATTGCGTAGTGAATAAGACTACACGCTACTTGGATGACACCCCGTGGTACAATATCTTGAAGGACTATGTCTTCTTGATTGTACTATACAAGTTTGTCAAGAAAATCTATTATTATCTGGCTGGCTATGGTTTATTGAAGTCCATGCAGCTATTATACAAGAGTGTTGCGAATTGGATATTTCAAAGATTACTGGAATCACCTTTGCTGAGAGGCTCTGTTAACAAAGAGGTCTCTAAGGCTGTCGCTGGTATGGAGAAAGAACTGATCAAGAACGATGATCAATTGGCTGATTTTGAAGTTTTACCTAAAGAGGGTTTATCCAGTGAATCTATCAACAGTGAATTGGATAAGTTGAATTCTATACTACCTCATACTTCCTGGGAGCAAGGCAGAGTATCAGGTGCTGTCTACCATGGTGGGAAAGAGCTCATCAAGTTACAAAGCGAAGCTTTTGAGAAGTATTGTGTTGCTAATCAGTTACACCCCGATGTTTTTCCTGCAGTAAGAAAAATGGAAGCTGAAGTGGTGTCCATGACTTTGAAAATGTTCAATGCCCCTGAGACAGGTTGTGGTACTACTACATCAGGTGGTACCGAATCGCTTCTATTGGCATGTCTGAGTGCCAAAGTTTACGGCCTGAAGCACCGTGGTATCACCGAACCTGAGATGATTGTCCCCGTAACAGCGCATGCCGGGTTTGACAAAGCTGCCTATTACTTTGGTATCAAGATACACCACGTTGATCTTGATCCAGTTACGTACAAAGTTGACTTGAAGAAAGTCAAGCGGTTAATAAATGGGAACACAGTCATGCTCGCTGGTTCTGCTCCTAACTTCCCACACGGAATAGTTGACGACATCGAAGGCTTGGGCAAGCTGGCTCAGAAATATAAGATTCCACTTCATGTTGATTGCTGCCTGGGCTCATTTATCATTGCGTTCATGGAGAAAGCCGGGTTCAACGACATTGGGTCTTTCGATTTCAGGGTTCCCGGTGTGACTTCCATCTCGTGTGACACACATAAGTACGGTTTCGCCCCTAAGGGTTCCTCCGTGATTATGTACAGAAACAGCGAGCTCAGGAAGCACCAGTACTACGTGGACTCCAAGTGGACCGGTGGCCTGTATGGTTCACCCACGCTAGCGGGCTCAAGACCCGGCGCACTAGTCGTGGGCTGCTGGTCTACCATGATACACATGGGTGAGTCGGGCTACAAGGACTCCTGCACGCGCATAGTGTCCACAGCGCGCAAGTTGAAGGACCACATCCGCAACAAGCTCCCACAACTGGAAGTGCTTGGCGACCCCAAGCTGTCAGTAGTGTCGTTCTCCTCCAACAAGCTGAACATCTACGAGCTGGCAGACCGCCTCGCCAAGAGCGGCTGGCACCTGAACGCGCTGCAGAAACCCGCCGCGCTGCACCTGGCCATCACCACACTGAGCGTTCCTACGATCGACACCTTCATCGAAACACTCACGGAGGCCGTCGAGCAGATGAGCGCGGACCCCACGAGCACACCAAGCACCGAGGGCACCAGCGCCCTCTACGGTGTCGCAGGCTCAGTGAAAACAACAGGCGTAGCAGACAAACTGATCACAGCCTTCCTCGACACCTTGTACAAGGTCAAGTCCGACTAGTATGTATAATATATTGTATACATTGTATATATTGTATATGTTATAGGTATACAAATACACGTACGAATACATGTGACAAGCTACAACGCAACACTTCTAAAAAAAGAACTCATCACCGACCACGGAATGCGCCTAGTTTTCCCCTTCTTCCCACAGCTCATCTCCCACACAGACGCTGCAGCAGAATAACTCAGGGCACCGCCATCGATATCGAAGTCGAAGTCGAAATGGATATTCCGCTCTTGTGCAGCTGCTTCTAAGACAAGAGGCTGCGTACAGCGTGATACAGCAATAAAAGTTTGTGGAAATGGTCCTTCGTACGGGCCTCTCTCTCTCTATAAGCAAGATCCCCTTTCAGAGTCCCTTGTTGTACAGGTGTCTCTAAGCAAGATCCCTTCTTTCCTTACAACCAACCCTTTCCCACATCCCACAGGGGATTCTCTGCCCGGTCTTTCCATTGGACGCCCCTTTGCGCCATTCGTTCTCCCAAATTTTTTTCAGCGTCTTCCCTATCGCTTCCCCCCTCCCGTCCAAAGTATTTAAGCAGCGCACCCTGGGCTTTCCCTTCCGACCCTTTTCCCCAGAACAAAGGACAGAAGTGTAAGCGCCGAGGGTCACTATTCTAACTGAAAACCCCAAATGTCGAAGTTTCATCGCCAGGATGGTGCCAGTGGCACCACCAACAACAACATGTACGTAACCACCACGGGTGGCGGGAAGAACGCGCCGAAGCAGATCTTCGTGGCGCACAGGAGGTCGCAGAGCGAGCTGACGAGCCTGATGATAGAGCAGTTCACGCTGCAGAAGCAGCTCGAGGCAGTGCAGGCGCAGCAGCAGCAATTGCTCGCGCAGCAGCAGCAGCTGGCGCAGCAGACACAGATGTACGCCAGCCAGGCACAGGCACAGGCACAGCCGGGACAAGGACAAGGACAAGGACAAGGAACAGGACAGGGTGTGGACGCTATGCTGGGTGCTAACACCACGGCGGCCGCCGTTGCAGCCGCCGGCATGGCCAACCAGAGTGGTCAGAACCAGGCCCACCACACCATGGGGGGCGGGTTCCTGCCACAGCCCCCTAACCCGCACTACAGTACTGGCAACAGTGGCAACAGTGGCAACGGCGGCAACGGCGGCAACAGCGCCAGTGGCGGACTCGGGAGCAACCAGAGCCTCGCGTCGCCCAACAACCTCATGGCCGGCGGCAACAGGTCCAGAACGCACTCCAGGAACAACTCAGGCTACTACTACTCTAACACATACGACGGCGCCTCTGTGACCACGCCTTCAGGCCCCAACGCCCACAGGAGAACGGGATCTCAGTCGAGCGTGTACGGCCACTCCAGGAGACACTCCCTGGGGCTGAACGAGGCCAAGAAAGCCGCAGCAGAAGAACAAGCCAAGCGGGTCGCAGGCATCAATGACTCCCTGAGCGGCGTGAACGTCAAGATCGAGCCAGTATCTCCAGATCTCGGCTCCCAGGAGCAATCCAGCTTCGAATTCCCACAGAAGACGCATCGCAGAAGCAACTCAAACTTGTCACCAGCATCTTACAAGTTCCCAGCTAGCACACCAACGAGCTCTGCAAACACTGGAAACGACGACGATTTCACACCTACGTCTTCGATGAACAGGAGATCGAGAAATAGAAACTCGGAATACAACATAGGCATTAACTCCAACTGGAGAGTACAAGCACAACAGCAACAGCAACAGCAGCAGCAGCAAGGCCAACAGCAATACCAGAATACACAACGGTCACCTTTCCGCCACAGAGCTTCAAACTCAAGAGACTTTAACTCCTTCTCAACACTCGAGCCACCTGCAATGTTCCAACAAGGTCACAAGCCCCGTAACTCTAACTCATCCATACACAGCTTCTCCTCAAACAGCGGAGGTGGAAACAACCAAAACAGCAGGAAGTCATTGTTCGCACCTTATTTGCCTCAGGCAAACATTCCTCAATTGATCCAGGAAGGACGCTTGGTAGCAGGTATACTGAGAGTCAACAAAAAGAACAGATCAGACGCCTGGGTGTCCACTGACGGTGCACTAGACGCTGATATCTACATTTGCGGTTCAAAGGACAGAAATAGAGCTTTGGAAGGTGACTTAGTGGCAGTGGAATTATTGGTAGTGGATGACGTGTGGGGATCCAAAAAGGAGAAAGAAGAAAAAAAGAGAAGAAAGGACGCATTACAACAAGATATCATACCATTGAACAGCAACGATGACTATCACAATGACGCCTCTGCCACTCCAAATACAGGTGCACCATCTTACAATTCAGACGATGTAGTATTATCTATGAGATCTGATGGCGATTTAGGTTCTCCAACGAAATCTAGTATCAAGAGAAAGGGCTCATTGAAACAACGTCCAACTCAAAAGAAAAACGATGACGTCGAGGTCGAAGGTCAATCTTTGCTTTTGGTGGAAGAAGAAGAGATCAACGATAAGTTTAAGCCTTTATATGCTGGTCATGTGGTAGCAGTCCTGGACCGTATCCCAGGTCAATTGTTCAGTGGTACTCTGGGCTTGTTAAGACCATCTCAACAAGCTAACAACGAAAACGCTAAAGCTCCTCAAAGCCCAAAGATTGCCTGGTTCAAACCAACTGATAAAAAAGTACCTTTAATTGCTATTCCAACTGAATTAGCACCAAAGGACTTTGTTGAAAACGCTGATAAATACACAGATAGACTATTTGTTGCATCAATCAAACGTTGGCCAATCACTTCGTTACATCCATTTGGTATCTTAGTTTCAGAACTGGGTGAGATCAATGATCCAAATACGGAGATCGATTCTATTTTGAGGGATAACAACTTCTTATCCAATGAATATTCTGACCCTAAGGATCCTTCCAAGGAGAAGACCACTTTCCATCCACTGGAAGTTTCTGACAGTGCTGTAGCAGCTAGAAAACAATTTGATAATGCGCATGGTTATTCCGTATTATGTATTGAAGAAAACGGAAGCATTTCTGAGTTTGCAACACACTTAAGAAGGGATAACGAAGGAAATCTTGAACTCGGTTGTCATGTTGTTGATGTAACTTCCTATATTGAAGAGGGCTCCTCTCTAGATAGAAGAGCCAGAAAGAGATCGTCAGGTGTTTACATGCCTCAAAAAGTAGTCGATCTTTTGCCGGAGACATTGAACGATGCCATTAGCTTGAAGCCAAACAAGAGTACATTGGCTATATCTGTCGTATATACATTAGACCCATCTACATTGAAGATCAAAGAGACATGGATTGGTACTAGTAACGTGACCCCAACGGGAAAAATGTCAGTTAGCGAACTAGACAAGCGCTACAATACTGGAAGTGCTGATCCAGTAAGTTCTGCCCTAAAAGACATTGCTACCAAATTTTACGCTGATAGAATCAACTGGCCAGAAGCACAGTTATCACCTGCCCTATCTTTACTTGATAGTCTTGACGATGAAAAGGTTAAGGCTGACTTGAACCTCTTCTCTTCCAGTATTGGTGGCTCTGTAATTAGTGAACTACAGAGAAAAGTTAACGCAACCGTAGCTGAAAAACTGTATACTAAGCTAGGTGATTTGGCATTCTTGAGAAGACAAACTGCCCCTGTAGCAACAAAGATCGCATCTTTTATCAAAAAGGTGGAACATTTTGGGTATGAAATCGATACTTTCTCTGCAGACACTATTCTAAAATCAATTTTGAAGATTGATGATCCTGATGTCAGAACTGGTGTCGAGATATTATTGTTCAAGACCATGTCTAGAGCAAGATATTTTGTTGCAGGCAAGCTTGATCCTGACCAATACGGCCACTATATCTTGAATTTACCACTGTACACACACTTCACTGCTCCAATGAGAAGATATGCTGACCACGTTGTTCATAGACAATTAAAGGCAGCAATTTACGATGTTCCTTATTCAGATGATATGGACTCCTTGAAAATTACGTCCGAATATTGCAATTTCAAGAAGGATTGTGCAATGCAAGCTCAAGAACAGGCTATCCATTTACTACTCTGCAAAACAATTAACGACATGGGCAATACTACAGGACAATTGTTGACCATGGCTACTGTCCTTCAAGTTTATGAATCATCATTCGATGTTTTCATCCCAGAATTCGGTATCGAAAAGAGAGTTCATGGTGACCAGCTACCTTTGTTAAAAGCAGAATTTGATGTAGTTAGTAGAGTTTTAGAGTTGCATTGGCAACCAGGCATCGACAGTGCTACATTTGTTCCACCAGATGAGAAGAATCCAAAGTCATACAGAAATTCGATTAAAAACAAGTTCAGATCAACAACAGCTGAGATCGCCGACACTGAATTTGATAGAATGTTAAACAATGATTCGTTGGTTAGTGACTCATTAAGTAAGGAGCTCTCTAAGTTGAGTTTGTCTGTTCCTCAGTTAAGACTACCGGAGAGAAAAGATGGTAAGAACGCTTTGAATAATTTCCTAGCAACTGTAAATACCAGAACTGAGAATGATAATTACATTCAAGAGATTTACGAACTACAAAAAATACCTATTCTCTTAAGGGCAGAAATCGGTATGGCATTACCTTGTTTGTCAGTGCGTGCTTTAAACCCCTTCATGAAAGTGGAACCAAAACACTAAGCTCATTCCTTAAATCACTATGAACCTTGTAAGTTTTACGTTGTTGCTTTTTTGAGTAATTATAATATCTCGGGTGCTAGTTACCTCACTATTTGTTATATTTTTTTGTTGTCAATAATGAGTTCGATAGCTCACTCATTTTGTAATTTGCATATTGCCCCAACAGGTGTTATAGAGAATAAGACAAAACTTTTTTGTGCAAGATTACACTAATAAAAACTCGGCCATAACCACAATAATTAATTGATGTATAAGAACATTTATTCAAATAAAAATAAAGACATTCATTTCACTGCTTGTTATCCTTTATATTCATCAACATATAGTAGCATCATATATCACGTTCCTCCGATACAAAGAACTGCTGGAAGTTCTAAAAATTGCTGAGTTTCCTGGTAACATCGAAAGGCTGAATTAAACTCCTTCAAGCATCTAATATTATCATATAATTTTAACTATTCTACACCGGATTGATATCAATAAGAGCTTAATTTCCTTTTACAACTGGTATTGAACTTCATAGGTTATTTTTTTGTGCTTCGATTACTACCTAACACAACTGAAATATACAACTATTTGCAACTATTTCAAATTGAATAGACTATAAATCCATATCATGTTTGAGCAGTTGACCATTTTCACTCCTCAAGGTGAAGTGCTTTACTATTACAATTGTTATGATAGAAAGTTTGCTGAAGCCCAGGTCAATGCAGTTATTTCCCATTTGCTGACTTCGCCAATCTCGAGAGATCATGGCAGCTCAAAATACAAACTGTTGTCCATTCCTAGTGTTTCAAAGAACGCAAAACCTTTTACAGTTTTAAGTCATGTGTCGAAACAACCTGAACTGTATTTTATTATAACTTATCCTGAACCATCTATGGAATTAAACAACGAAGCTCAAGAAGTGCTTGATGTAGCCATTGCCTTATGGGATTCTCTACCGATTAATGATATCATAATAAAAGCTGCTAAAGGCACTGGCAAAAAGAATGCATTCAACTGTATAGACATCTCTGGGGAAATAAGTGAGGATATTGAGAAGTTTGATAATTACCTGAGGACAAAATACAATGAATCCATTAAGGTAGACCAGGCTAATACTAATATTAACTCAGATGAAATCAGAGCTGAAAGTCCTGGTGCCAAGAAGAAATCGAAGGCTAAAAAGCCTATTAAAGGTGGCAATAACCGTAAATGGGGTATTGACGGTGCATTAGAGGAAACTGGTAATGATTCAGGAACTCTTGATTTTTCTGATCCAAACGCCAAGCCCACTGGGGAAATGTCACAGAATGTAGATACCAATATTGATACATCAGATTTTGGTAGCAAGAGTAAATCAGGTGATTTCTTAATCAAAGAAATTGACGATATTTTAAGTCAGCAGCAACAACAAAAGTCTTCATCAGGATCCGACAATAACGGTTACACAAAATCTGCATTTGGATTTTTGCAGAAGCATTTACTTGGTAATAAAACCATTACTGAAAAGGACATACATGAAGTTTTGGAGAAATTTAAACAGAAACTGATTACTAAGAATGTTTCACCTGAAGCTGCTGACTATCTATTAAAGCAGGTTTCAAGAGACTTAGTTGGTTCAAGGACAGATAATTGGACAAGTGTTGAAAATACAGTGAAGCAAGCGGTATCTAAATCTCTGACTGAAGTGTTAACACCAGGTGTCTCTGTTGACTTATTACATGAGATTCAGAAAAAAACTGGAAACAGAAGTGCTGACGGGAAAAAGAATCCATATGTATTCTCAGTTGTTGGTGTAAATGGTGTAGGTAAGTCAACCAATCTTTCAAAACTGGCTTTTTGGTTACTACAAAACAATTTTAGAATACTAATTGTAGCATGTGATACTTTCAGATCTGGTGCTGTCGAACAATTGAGAGTTCATGTAGAAAACTTGGCACAATTGATGGATGAGAAGCATATTAGAGGTTCCAAAAATTCTAGGGGAAAGAGTGGAAATGACTATATTGAATTGTTTGAAGCAGGTTATGGTGGCTCAGATTTGGTCACGAAGATTGCAAAACAGGCTATAAAATATGCCAAGGAGCAAGATTTTGATATAGTTCTTATGGATACGGCAGGTAGAAGACACAATGACCCTACTTTGATGTCGCCACTTAAGAATTTTGCTGAACAAGCGAACCCTGATAAAATTATTATGGTTGGTGAGGCTCTTGTTGGTACTGATTCTGTTCAGCAAGCCAGGAACTTTAATAATGCCTTCGGTAAAAATAGGAACTTAGATTTTTTTATCATATCAAAATGTGATACAGTCGGTGAAATGCTTGGAACTATGGTGAATATGGTATATGCTACAGGTATACCGATTCTATTTGTAGGTGTTGGCCAGACATATACCGATTTAAGAACGCTGAGTGTAAACTGGGCGGTAAATACTCTAATGTCCTAAGTACATACGTATGATATCATATTTATAGATCTTATAGAATTCTAATGAATTTCCTTGTAATTGTTATTGACAGTTTTGAATCTATGGCCTGTGAGTCCTCTTGAGTGTCTGTTGAAATTATCCTAATTGTTTATCAGTGACATATTTATCAATGATTTATTGTTTCTTCCTCTTTTTTTATATACAGTTTGTTATTTTCATCCTCATTGATAATATATCCTTCTTCCTTTTTTATGTTTTTAATGTCAAGGATCTCGAAATCCGGTGCAAAATTCACATGCTCTTTGACAGGGATTACTGTTTCCACTTTTATTTCAGGCATGTTAGGTTCAGGACCATCCTTTATGAGATCAATATAATCATCTTCTTCGTGGCCCAGAATGCAATGAAGGATGACTAATGAACCAGGCTTTGATAGAACCAAACTATTTTCTTTACAATAAGATGCTGCTACACATTCCGGACATCCATCTTCACATGGACAGTCAGTAATTCTTTGTAGTGTTCCATTTAATATTTCTTGTATATGTTCAAAAGCCTTGCTAGATAATCCAGACCCATATGAGCCTCCATGAGAATCAAAAAAAACTAGTCTAGCTGGTCTCTTTCTTTTAGTTTGCCTTTCTGCAAACTCCTTCTCTGGTGCTTTACATTCTGTTTGTATTTCGTTGGAACCAGCGACAATAAATTTTGGTAGTAACCCCATTATCGCGTGCTGTGCAGCATGAATAGCGCCAGCAGCATTTAACTGTTTGGATTCCAATATTTCCAGAGCTCGGCTTGGGATGTCAATCCATAGACCTTTAGAATTTATTATCACAGGTGGATTATGAACTTCTACAGCGTCAATAATTCTTTTAAATTTATCCAGTTTAAAGAACCCAAACACTATAATAGTAACTTTTATTTTACCAAAGTACACTGGAACATCAGTACCTTCCATTGATCGTACATATTCAATTTCCTGTGGATCTATATCTGTAAAGTCACGCTGATTAGTAACCCAATCAACGTCAACTCGTTGAACGGTGGCATATTTCTCTTCTGGATTGAATTCTTTTACTAGATATGGATAACCTTGGTGAATGAATATACCACCGTCATATAAAGTAAAACTGGTCCTCGATGCTTCGACTTCTTCAATGACTTTATTTCTCCCATTAGTAATATCTACAACGGCAAACTGATCTTCCTCGGCTCCTCGCAAATTTACATGTTTGGATGGCCACGGCAAAAAACGAATATTACAATGATAACCGTTTTCATCTTTTTGTAATCTCTCATGGCATATAGTTCTTAATAACTTGTCATTAAAATATTTCTTATCCCTTTCTATGTTTACTGGAAGTTCAAACGAAGCACATTGAACATGCCCTTCTACAATTAGCATATTCGTGAAATCCAATACTAAGTCTTGAAAGGAATCAGGATCTTCACTATTCATCAATAGATCTGGATGGGCAACATAATGCTGATCTACGGGAGAATCACTGGCAACCACAACAGTAAGAGAATCTTTTGATCTTCTTCCTGCTCTACCACTTTGCTGGTGGAAATTAGCTAATGAAAGTGGAAAGCCACACATTAGCACGGCATCCAAACCACCAATATCTATACCTAATTCCAAAGCATTGGTTGAAATGACCGCCTTCAAATTACCGTGAAACATTTCTCTTTCAATTTTACGACGATCTGCTGCCGAATATCCACCTCTATATGACATGACATCTGTAATTAAATCCTGTCTTCCCATCTCCTCAAAAATGGATCGAACTTCTTTCATCAACAGCTCACAAACTCTCCTGACATAACAGAAGGCAATAGTTCTGACATTGGCCAAAATTAGGTCAACCAATATTTTAGCAGATTCACTAATGAAGTTTTCTCTTTTTCTATCATGCTGACTCAGAACTGGTGGATTCCAAACGACTAAATGCTTTGTGCCTCTTGGGGAACCATCATTACTAATTAGCCTCACCTTATCAATACCAAAAATGTCCATCATATGTTTGACTGGATTTTTCAGTGTAGCAGAACATGAAATAAATCTTGTAAAAAAATTATCATAATGTTCCCTGCACAACCTCAACAATCTCCTCATTACTAAGGCTACATGGGAACCAAATAGCCCTTTATATATGTGAAGTTCATCAATCACAACCAAATGTAAGTTAAAGAGAAATCTTCTCCAATTGACATGATTCGGTAAAATACTGGCATGTATCATATCTGGATTAGTGAAAATAACTCTTGCATTATTTCTAATAAATGATCTCTTTTCTGGATCGGTATCACCATCATAAGTATCCACAACAACATTTTTCAACGATGGAATTTTTGACAATATCACTTGAAATGCCCTCTTCTGATCTTGCGCCAGCGCTTTAGTAGGGAAGATATACATGAATGTCGATTCAGGGTTGCGAAACATCAGATCAAAGGCTGATAGTTGATAAATCAATGACTTACCTGATGATGTCGATGTCGTAATAATTACATTTTCACCATTATGAACAGCGTTAATTGCGTCAGCTTGATGGCTATAAAATTGAGAGTAGCCGATGGCATCCAGAATTTCGGAATCTATATCAACGTTTAATTCTCCGTACTCGGCATGTCTTTGTGGAATTTCCATGTGGGTTTTTATTTGGCCGTTATAATGCTCACTTTTTTTTAGTTTACTGACCATTTCAGTCATTAAAGGTCGGCTTTCTCCAGTTTCTTCGTTTACTACTTGTTTTTCTTTCTCTTCTTTAGCTTTCAACATAGATGTAATTGGGTCTTCGTAATCCTTAGGTTTCGGCATATGCTTCAAAGCTAGCTCATCCAACTTTTTCATTGTAGGTATCCCTTCATTTGACGCTTCCTCGATAAATAAGCTTAACCTCTCATTAAAAAATGCTTCTCTCTTTTTAATCATCTTCTTCATTTCTTCTGGGGTATATGTTGGGAGGAAAACTTGCTTATTTGGGTTATCCTGCCCATTTCTGTTCCACGTTCTCTTCATTGTTCCATCCACAAATTCAAATATTAATATCTGAGTCGATCTGCTCTCTTCAAACTGTTTTTCTATCTCTTCCAGTTCAAAGATATCGTTATCTCTTTGTTGGTATCCACCTTTGTTGAAATCAAACAACTTTCGTTCCGTTACTATCTGGTTCTCATCGATGTATTTGAACACTGTCCCTCGTGGCATCAGCGCAACTACACGAGCAAAGTCCATTTCATTCACCTCACGTTTCATACTTGCATTCAATGGCTTACTCAATGTCTCAAATGATGGGACGACATGCTTGCGACATGAAAGAAAAGTATATAAGGTGTTCAACTTGAAGAAGAACTTCTTGAAATCCCTTAACTGGAAGTCATCTTGCCCAGCTGATTCTTCTCTCTGTTCCTCAACTTTAGGTCTTTTTAACACAGGCTCATCCATTTTTATTCTGTAATGGTATGGGAATAAATCTTCGCTTGATTAACCTGAAGTAATTACGAGCATATGCATCTGGCATTCTCTAGCTCATCGCAACTTTTATTTTTTGCTAAATCAAAATTCCGAAATTTTTCACCCAAATTGAAGGAACTTCCCTTTAATTTTGCAAGATATAAATAGTTTTAGCATCAGGGTGGAGTAACTCGACATTAGCAGTTCAATTAAACTTGTCGACTGCAAATCTGAGTAGAATATTGAAATTTTGGTAGAAGCCGGGGTTACTTGCGATTCTTCAAATTAACGTTTCCGACCACTCTAGACTTTTCAATTGAGGATAGAGTAGTTCTTCAGAGTTCAAAGTGTATTCTTTAGGATAGGTAGTTATTGGTTGTGAGAAGCCTTAAAGTTTGTTTTTTTTATTAGTTTGTGCTGCTTTGTGGAACTTAATATAAAGAAGATGTCATTTTCTGCCAGTCAATTCATTGGTAAACTAGGGACTTTGGAAGACAGCCAGGAATCTATCAATAGTGCGTCCAAATGGCTGCTATCACAGTACCGAGAGGCTGATAACGTTGCAAATACCTGGAAAGATTATATGCTAAAGGATTCCGTTAAGGCAAGGAGGAAGCTGTTAGGGATATATTTATTAAATCACGTTGTCCAACAGGCCAAAAGCCAAAAGATAGACCACTTCCAGAAAGCCTTCAGCAATGTTGTCTACGAGGTTATCAAAAATGTTTATCCACAGTTGCATCCAGAGATGCAGAAGAAGGCTAAAAGGGTCGTTGATATATGGTATGATCGTGGAATTTTTCCCAAAGATATCCTACAAAAGCTAAGAAATTCCATTTTAGAGATTAATAAAACGGCTAAGTTAGACTTAGAATCTGGTAAAGACAAGAAAACAAGCTCAAGTAGGTCTGGTTCGATTGATAAGGATCGCACAAAGTTGTCGCTAGAACTACCGGATACAATAGAGCAATATGCAATGTTACACAAGGAGTTGCGAAAACTACAACAGAATGCTGTTTCGCTAAAGACGAGATTTGATAATTCTGCCAGCGAATTGGATCCATCGAGTCATGTATATGAGGACAATTACAATACTGTTTCAAAAATAGCTAACTTAGCCGTCGATGCTGTACAAAAAAGTATGGACACTAGACAAAAGGCGATTGATATTATTCAATCTGTCTTAAACGCAGAGAAAAAACAATATGAAGCTAGCCAGACTATGCTAACAGAAATAAACTTCTCGCTAATGTCAAAAAACCCAGCTAAAATTCAACAAATCCCAGAAGACAACGTTCTACCGACATACACATCTGGGAGTAATGCAAATGATAGTAGTAGTGATGATGATTCTGATGCAAGTGACAGTAGTGAATCGAGCTCGGATGAGAAAGAAGAGAAACAATTAAGTGATTTAAATGACAGGAAACGTTCTCCTGATGATAACTTAAATGAGAATGACTCTTCAAAAAAAATGAAAGCAATTGAAAATGAAGAGAATGTGGGAGAAACGGAAAAGAATGAATTAGATGAAGCTGAGAAGAATTCTGAAAACAATGGTGAAGATACTGGAGGAAATATAACCTCAAATATTCAAGATTTACTAAGTAAATTGGCAAACTAGATTATCTTATTCTATTTGTTTGGATAACGACGAAGTAGGCCTACTATGTAAAAAGCAAATTATATAAATAATAATACTAATAACTGCTAAACATAAACACGCAGTTAAATTTGAACTTACATGATATATATAAAAATATTAAAAATATTCGGATAAGAGAAAGATAATTGAATATTATGTAGTAAGAATCTTAATTTAAGTGCAAAATAATAACAATATAATGTCTTTTTACAAGAAAATATCTTATGAGGAAGTAATAATAAACAAATGCTTATCTCTGTAGATCGACAACACAGGATTTATTGTTCTTATGGCAGTATAGAATAGCCCATTTGTGCCCTTTTGATGCTTCCTTCGATAAATTATTGTAAATACTTGTAGCAAAACTTCTAGGAGTAGAGTTATTGCCCGATCCAAAAACCTTCCGTAGCCATTCATCTTTTTGTGCAAGAGAGGTGATCGCAATAATATCCATCGCCTCATCCCTTAATGCATCGACTGCGATTATAGGTGCATTTGATAAATCATTTATGATTGCCTGAGATGCATGTCTCGCACCATCTTCATAGACCCATTTTTCTCTTTTACTGGCTTTCTTTGAACGAGTAGCCATGTTCGGAACGTAAGTAATCTTCCTATTAGCATTCCCATTAAGAGGCTCATCATTATCATCCTCCTGACTGCTTCCTGCACTGCTACCATCATCCCATCTTTTGGTTTCCTCATATTTCTCAGAAGCCAGTAATTGATTTTCAACTCCTAACTTGCGGGTCGTCTCTTGCCTGTACAAGACGAGAAATTCTTCCAATGTTACATCAACATCAATATCACTGCCCAGATGTTTCACCTTTAATGGTTTGTACTTTCTTTTTTGACTGTTTACAGTGTAGGATTGTTGCTTAATTAAGACAATCCAGTCAACTCCATCTTGCTGGGCGCCACTTACGACATCATCGACTGTATAACAGTTTCTCAAAAAGTCGGCCTTGATTCCATTTTTCCATAGTTGGTTTAGAATATTTACTCCAATTGTATCAAAAATACTGTTCGAGAAGCTGGATACAAGGACATCACAGCGACTAGGTTTCCAGTCAATACTAACATCTTTTAGAAATTCCTTCCTCTTTTTAGTTCTATTTTTGGAAGCTAGTTTGAAATAACTTTGCGCTATCCCAAATATTGTTTCCCAGGCAAGATTAAATCCAACTGCCCTAAATGCAGTGCTAGATTTTCTACCGGATGGTCTTGCAAAGTATGATATTAGATTATCGTATCTACCCCCTGCAGCAATCAGGTTACGTGATGAACCATCATCATATATTGATTGAAACATTATACCACCTTTGTAAAATGCACTATTGTAGTTTGAGAGTGGGGAAAGAACAATATTTCTTGTAACCTCCAAAGGTTTCAGATAATTTAAGACTTTTGAAATATGATTTAAAGATTCCTCAATTTTCCTCAAGTAAGGACTGTCAATCATTAGTTTTTGCAGCCTCTTCTTAGCGCCCTCGAAATCCAATTTAAAATCAAACATTTCGAGATCATTCAAGGCAGTTGATGCAATATTCAATTGAGATTTCAGTTCCGCTTTTATCTCCCTGAAAGACTTTGCAAAACCTATCTGAGAGAGTAGTCGTGAAACAACTGGCCTTTGCGCTTTATCGATGTTTAGGAAGTTAAATACATTATCCAATATGTCAGCGTGATTAACTACAAATAAAGTGTTAGTCTTTTCATACACTGGGAACACAGTCAATATTTCATCTATGATTTTTATGCTTTCGGCATCATAGAACGATGACTCAGATGAAGAAGTAGAAATAATGTCGAAATCAATTTCACCAAATCTTCTGGGCTCTAAACTTGATTTTGAATTTTCAGGTGGACGATAGACATATTGCATCCGATATTGTTTGTTTATTGTACTGGTTGTTTTCGAAAGGTATCGAGCCATGGGATATGTTAAATCATATTGAAGTTGCAAAACTGTACCGCCCAGATCTAAAACCTCATACACATTTTGAGTTCCATATATTGGCGCTTTAGGGAATATTCGTGGAGGACCATTATTCTCAACACCACCATGTTTTCTAAATATTTTGACTACTTCTTCCGTCATTCTAGCACGTAAAATTTGAGCAAACTTTCTAGTAACTTGCTTGTTATTATCATATAGTATGTCATTTGTTAAACTGTATGGCTGGTCAAATAGTGTTTCTCTCACTTGCTGTTGCCAAGGAGAAGAAGGGTTAGATAGACTTTTTAAGGCTTCTTTGATTACTTCATCAGCATGTTTTGCTGGTAGCCATCCACTGTTCAAAAGAGTTTTTGCCCCAGGCCTTTTTTGTGGGTCATGATCGACTAGCAAGGTTATGATTTTCTTTTCTGTTTTCATTCTATTGTTATCGAAATCATTTGGAAACTTTACATTAGATGATCTTAAATCCTTTAAAATATTGACTCTTTCCATACCTGTACTAAATGGATATATCATTTCAAAAAAGATGATACCCAAGGAGTACATATCTATTTTTTCATTATAGTTTCCTTTTCCGGTTAGTACTTCCGTTGCAACATATAGTGCAGTGCCGATTGCTGAAGTCAAATCATCTACACTTCCTGTAGACATCTGAGAGTCCAATTTCAAGGCATCCAATGATTTATGTACATTCTTTGCCAGCCCAAAGTCACCAATCTTAACATTACGAGATTCGTCAATGAAAATGTTCATAGGTTTAAGATCTCTGTGAATGATACCTTGGGAATGTATGTAACTTAAGGCCTCTAGTATTTGTCTGAATAGTCTCCAATATTCATCTCTCTCTTTATTGAGACCTTCATTATGTATTAAATCATATAAGGTGCGATTTTCACAGTATTCCATTTGAATAAAGAGAGTACTCCGCTTCTTAGTTTTCTTCATGGAATCTTCTCTAACAAATTCAATGCCATTGCTAGCACTTTCAGCATCCGAAAAATCAGAATCCGTTTCGTCTGATTCATTCGATTCATCTGATTCATTTTTAGAGTTATCATCACCACTATTTTCAAAAACTATATCGGGATAGCCAGAATTAGAAATGAAATCAAAATTACTCTCGTCCAAATCTTTTGTGGACAATCTGCTGGTAAAACCGCTAGATAACAATAGGTCATCCTTGGATATTTCGGAACTTTCATCTGAATAAGACTCATCATCACTTGATTCAAAAACGTCGTTATCGACAATATCTTCCTCCAGCCAGGCAGCATAGTAACGTACAACATACTGATGATTTAAACTAGCAAGCAACATTACTTCACTAAGGATGCTCGATAATTTTTCTTCAGAGTGTCTAATTTTCTTAATGGCATAATATCTACTATCAAGCGCATTTCTGGCTTTAACAACTTGACCAAAGGCACCTTTACCAAGAACAGCAATTTCTTCAAAATCGGTGGCATATCTAGACTTAGTAGATGGATTGACAGAAGAAAATCTTGATCCAACATTGAAAGATCTTCTTCTCATACTACTACTTGAAAGTGTTCTATCTTTAGTCTCATATGATGAGCCCATATTTTGAAAGTTTTGGAATGATTTTTCTGTGTGAATGAACAATTTGTTAGCTGAGGAATCAATGTTGGTTCTGAAAAATTTCATAGGAAGGAGTTCCAGTGTGCCCAATCTTTTCTTGGGATCATTATTAAGCATTTTTGATAGAACATCGTGTAAGCTCTCATCCATGGCGTATGCTTCAAGAAAGTCAGACGGCGTAGAAAAGTCCACTACAGATTCGATACCATTAATCATCTGAAGAAAAATGACACCCATTTGCCAAATGTCCGTCATCCTCGTCGGCTTCATAGATGGATTTTTACTTAGCTCAGGTGCTGGCCAAGCAAATTCAGGTAATTCTATATTGTTATCATCTTTATTAGGATATCTTGATAGCATATTAATTATGATGTAAGCATATGAAGGATGGGTAAGTTTTGGTACTGTATTACCCAAGTCGGTATCTTTCAGTAACAATACGGTCTCTAAAGATATGCATCTGTGAGGTATACCAGCCTTGTGTAAGGATTCTAGACCTTCCAGCAGTCGAATTATCCAAACTCTAGCAGTTGCTAAGTTCACAAAGTTGACAGATTGAACAATCTCGCCAACTGAATATGCAGGGGAATATTCTGTCAATATCCTTATCTTCCAAAAAAAACTCGAATGGTTTTTCCCCATCCTTTCAACTGTAAATGAAAATACTCTCAAGACGTTATCATGCTGCACTTTCAAAAGTGATTCAAGCTCTTTCTCTAAATTTGCTATCTCTTTTTTACCATTACTTGTATTGAAATATGGATTTTTCAAGTGAATTTCGGTTAACAAAAAATAGAAGTTTTGCATCATTTCTGATGACATTAAAACATCAGCTAATGGAGAATCAGACGGTACGTATGGTTTCACTAGATACTGATTGGCAAACGATAAAATGTCATTTTGCAGAAAAATCTGCTTTGGAGCTACAACAGCACAAAATTTGAATTGTGTATTATTTGGTAGTTTTGCCTTCATTACCTTAGGGAATAATATAGCCTCACCTGATGATATCCAGTCCTGGGGCGGCATGAGATTTACCTGGCTTTTATGTTGGAATATTTTCTCGTCATCCTCATCGTCTTGTCTCTTAGCTAACTCTTTCTGCACAATTTCATCGATACGTTTTTGTTCATTGATTTTCTTTTCCTCTATCCGGCGTTTTCTTTCCTCTTCTTCTCTTATCATCTTCTCTTCTTCCTCTTTTATCCTTTGTAAACGCTCATCTTCTAAAGATGATGTAGTGACATTGTTTTGGAATTCATCTAATTTCTCTTGTATATACGATGTTATCTCAAAGACCATTTCTTGACCTTTCAATTCTTTAAATATCTCCTTCAGCCTGTTTTCTAGTACCTTAATCTGGGTATCTGTGACATTTGATCGTTCACCGAAGGATATTTCTGGTGCAGTATGTGGATACATTGGTGTCATGGCAAAATGGACTACGAGTGATAACTCTTCAGGATCTTTATCCATAGATCGGAGACTAATATCAAACTGTATTTGAGGTTGCTTGTCCCATTTTGATTTCTTCCTGGTGCGATCTTCAAAGTCATCCATATATATCGATTTTATCGCTTCCAACTCATTGCATTGAATTTCATAGTATTCATCCAATGACAGATAGCTTCTGGACATCTTGAGTTATAAGTAGAGTAAGTCTTGATGCAATGGTTTCTTTTTATAATTTTTTTTTTTTTCAAGATACTATGACAATGCTCAGATTAAAGTATTTATAGGGTATCAATATCAGGTTTAAGTGAATGTGCATGAATCAATTGAAATATCTATGGTGGAATAAACTATTTTCTGTAAGATGTCTAAAATTCTCGTCTTCTAGTGTTCAAAAGTTGTTTCTTGTGATTCGGCAGAACAGTAAGGTATATCAATTGGGTATTTTGCTAATAGCTAAATTAGGTTTGAGTACTATATTAATATAGCTGTGTATAAGTATTTTGATAGCTCTTTAATTGAAGTGATATTTTTTTTGAGTACCTTATCAACATTGGTACATATAGGTATTATATTCAGATGCCTATGGTATAAACTTTCTTAGCACAAACTCAACAACAACTAGCTATGACACATTACAACCAGGAGATGAGCTGTTGTTATTATGGCTAAATTCCAAATTTGATGTTTTCCGTTAATTGTGACACCAACGCTTTCCATTTGAATGTGCAATTCATTAACTCTCAGATAGGTGATCTTTCTCAGAAAGTAGCCTAGAGAGATAGGTTTAGAACCCTTTTTTTTTGGTAAGATTGGGATTAGCACCCCTCAGATTTCAGTGTACAGATCCACTCTGTTTGGGAAAGAACTGTCAAGAAGCACTTTTTAAATTCAATTATCAATAATAAGAGCAAATCACATGATTGTATTTATGAGTTCTGTGGCCAGCAAAAGCTTGAAAAACTACAGATGGTTGGGTAGAAAGTATCGGCTAAATTTTAGTGCCAACAGTAATTTACATAATTAAATTCTAGTTCCCTCTTTACAAAAATATTTTATTCAAATGTTATAATTCACTTGCCGTTCCCGACAAGCTTCAACAAGAATGAGTGATTTTATTTGAATATCAACACATTTAATATTAAGGTAGCGGTAATTTAAGTATACAGTGAGAAGTATTAGACTGTTAAAAAATGTAAGTGGTATAAGCATAACAGAAAAAAAAGAAAAAAAATAAAATCGAAGTGGTAACGTCAGAAATCTAAAATCCTGTAAGCAAATAGGAAATTCATATATACTAAAGTCACATAACAAAAAAGAACGACCAAAAGAAAACAATTGAACATAGAGAAGATATTAAAAGAAGTATAGGAGTCATTAGGTGTTTCTCACAATTGCTAGTGTAACAGCTTGCATTTGAAATAAAAAGAAATAAAAAATTCAGAGGTCTTAAAGACGTGATTGAGAATAACAGAAATATTATACTGTTGGTAAAGAGACTTCTTCGTTTGCGCTAGAATACAAGTCGGTGCCAACTGTTGAATCATCGAGCAAAGGCTTGAACGGTAGCTCGTCAGTAATTGATGGGAAATAGCGTCTGTAAGTAAAGTGTGCAAAAACCATCCCCAAGATCGACCCGATGATCACATCAATAAAATGGTGTCTGTAATCCTGAGTACGGGATAGAGCAATTAGAGAGGCTATTAATAGAGGTACTAAGGCTAACGTCTTTCTCCATAGACCTACGTACTTCTTTTCTGTAAGGAGTTGACCACAAAGCCAGTAATATAGGTAGCCCAGGCCAGCAAAACTTTCACTTGAGTGGCCAGAAGGTGTAGTCCTGAAACCATCTAGCAATACATCGTAATTTTCAGTGGTACAAACCTCATCGATAGTGTAGTACCTATCGGTTGGTAGATCTGATCTTGGTTGGCATCTAGCCAAGAAGTCAGGTCTCAGTCTTCCAATCCAATTCTTAATGAAGTTTGTGAACAGGCTACAACTAAACCAAGCAAATATCAAACCCAGCATCGAAACATATATTAGGTAGTATCTATGTCTAGGGTCGGCAAAAAGAAGCCAAACCACGAATATCGATAAAGCAGGAACAATAAAGCTGTATATGAATAACATCACATCATTAACTCTTTCTACCTCCGCATATGGATGGGAAATGGTTCTGTCATCCAGGGAAAACTGCCTTTGAAAAGGTTCCTGGTAATACACCGGATAATTGACTACCATAATTATCAATAGCAGGCATACGTCCTGTATACGCCATTTTGAAGATGTAGTGGTGGCCAACCTCTCTAGGCGACTATTGCTCTCACGTTCCCCACGTGCTAGCCCAAATGTCAATCTGTCAATGTTCATCTCTTTGTATATAATGTCGACAGTCCAATAAATTATACTGGTCAGTGGGCACTAACGATAAATTTAAAAAGCTTTGTAGTGTTGATGTATTTGTTTTAGCAGCAAAAATATCGAAAATTGAATTTAACCTGACTCAATCACCCAATTTTGAAATCTTCTGTCTTTTTATACTTCGATGAGCTGTGTGACTACCTTTGTTGTCTTCTAAGTTTAATTTTCTTTTGTTTTTTTCTTTCTTTAGGACTTCTACGGGGAAATTTAAGGGAGTTTATCAAGCGTAATTTGAATGAAGAAAATAAGGAATGCAAGGTTATGCAAGAGGCACTAAATGCATGACAACTAATATTAGGGTACAGCTCTGTCATGGAATAACAGGATGAGTGTTATCAAAACGTCTCCTTCATATTTTTGAAGCTAAACATTTTTATACCCATTTATTTTTTTTACTTTGGGATCTTTCAGAGCTGCTAAAATGTATTCCGAAGTATAGAGAAACTAAACCAGAAACCCAACTGGTTAACGAAAAGGGTTAGAGTAACTTTATACAGTTAAATATTAGGATGACTGCAACAAGATGTGGTGAAGGGATATATTCTGTGGATAACTGTAGAGCATGATTTTCATATTGTAGGTTTTCCAGTGCTACCTAACAGCGCAAAAAAAAAAAAACTAAAAGAGTTGTACAGAAATATATAAAACCTAGTTCATAT
>ERZ1036435.59-NODE-59-length-101412-cov-12.073364_pt1 | contig 101412 bp, 50 predicted proteins | sample MGYA00514223_ERZ1036435 | MGnify/ENA primary metagenome ERZ1036435 (study PRJEB33795, sample SAMN09464927) | human gut metagenome | host: Homo sapiens | place: USA: Stanford, California | collected 2016-08 | study: EMG produced TPA metagenomics assembly of the...
ACAACGTCGGTGTGGACACTGCCGTCAGAGTTGGTCACGACGGTGGTGTAGTCAGCACCGGCAGAGGTAGGAACAGTGGTGACGATCGTGGTAGGCTTGCCTGCGGCGTCTGTGGTGGTGATGTGGGAGACAACGTCGGTGTGGACACTGCCGTCAGAGTTGGTCACGACGGTGGTGTAGTCAGAAGCTGTTGCCGGTTCCCCCAATGTTGTTATAATAATGGTTGGAGAACCATTTTCGTCTTCCGTTGTTATGTGAGATATAGATTCAGTTACTACATGGCCTTGATCATCAGTTACTGTTGTCACATAATCAGGACCTTCATTTGGCAATCTTGGGTAAGTAGTTACTATAGTTGTTAGTTTGCCGTCAGCTCCTGTCGTTGTAATATGAGAAATGATTGCAGTAGCAGGTAAAGCGTCGCCATTTGTGTATATCACAGTTTTGTCAACACCATCATCGTATGCATAAGTGGTAAAGATTGTAGTTGGCTTACCATCTGAAGTTGTGATGATAGGAGATATGATATCGGTGACTTCCATACCTTCACCATCAATATATGTAACAGTTTCAACTGATGCTGAAGGTACTGACGATGTGGTAGAAGACGTAGTGTCTTTAGGATTTATCACTGAAGTTATCGTGCTCTTACTACCATCATCATTAGTTATAGTTACTGTTTTTGTTATTATATCAGTTTGTATTTCTTGAGCGGTAACAGTAGTGTAATATGTAAATGGTGAGCCATCATCATCAATACCTGTAACTTTACTGATGATATCTGTTTCAGTTCCTGATTTACCAGCCTTTGTTTTTGTCAACACATCTGGCGCTGAGAAAATGGTAGTTGTACCAACTACAGGCATATTACCTTCATTATAGGTAGAATAGAATGAAACAGTTTCAGTAAAACCCATTTCATTAGTGGTTACATATGGATCAGGCACCTTGAATGAATACAAAGGAATATCAACACATGGCTGACATGTAGCTGGTGCTGGGTTTGGTGGCGGTCCGTTATAGATAACAAAATTATTACCATTGTAATTCTCACCTTGAATGTTGATATTAGCGATTATTTCAAATTTGGATTCATCATAACCTTTACCAATGATGGCAGTAAACCATTGTTCACTACCGTAACCAGTTGTAAAAGTTGCAATACCTGTTAATGAGTTATAACTAACCTTTTTGACCGGGAAATGGGGGAACAAAAACCCATTCCCATTTCCAAGACCAAAGACATTCACATTTTGACGATTACTTAACGCAAGAACGGAAGATGGGTGCGATAAGTAAATAGACTGTTGTTGCATATCAATGTTATAAACGTTGAAAACAGAATTCTCACCAACTGTTATACAACCTCCACCTTGTATAGCCTTATTCAAAAGGTATGTTGTGTTTGCTAGACAGACGGTACCGGTATTAATCCAGGTATTGAATCTATTACCCAATTGAAATTGTTGTGGTCTGTTTGCATTGGTACCTTTAGAATAGATATAACCAGTGTTTGTGATAGAGCTTGAATAAATTGTAAATGTGTCACCCTGGCTGGAAGTGAACATCATACGACCGGTATTAGTGAAAGTACCATCTTTGATAGTCCATGAACCGGGGCTTGTACTTTTTCTATCGTCAACAACAACCGTACCATCATTTTGAAAAACAAAAGGTACATAAATAGGATGGCCAGATGTAATAGAGAAGCCGCTTAAATAGTCATTAATATAATAAAGCGCACCTCCTTTGTTAACGCGCACAGTTTGATATAAGGGTACAGTATTCATATCTTGAAATGCCAGGTAAGCACCCTCTAAAATAATATAACCATTGGAATAGCCAGATGGGTTATTACCCTTTACAACAGTATCAGTTTGGATAATAGCTTGAGCAGAAACATTCACTATAATGAATAAAATTCCAACTAGCCACAACTTTATCATAGAAAAAGGTGGTTTTCTCTTCATCTTTAATAAATTGACTCTGGTAAAATCGATCTTACCCTATTTGTATGACTAAAACCTCACTTTACCTGAAATACCTAGCAGTGAAAATATTAGTTCTGTTAGGTGTTGATTTGGGGTTTTTAATGGTAAAATTTGTTTATTGTAATTCAAAACAGGTCGAGAGATCTTTTTGTTTTTTTAGTTGACCTTTTATACTTATTGAATAAAAATTTTTGTACCTTTGAAACAATTGAAAAACAATAGCAAAGTACTCAAAAATTCTATCATAAAAAAAAACAGAAAATAACTAATATAATAGATATTTTAGTTGCATTTTCTAGTAAAATAATGAAATATCTCTCAGACATTGATATTACACTAAAGCATCTTAATCATATTAAAGAGTACCATCGATATCCGATATTAGCGGTATAGCGAAAAACGGGGTCCGTGGTATTCTGGTTTTATCTACTGAAAATAAATGGATAATTTGAAAACATTACTATTTCTTCGTTGTTTTGTGATTACTGCTTATCAATAATGTAATGTAGCGATTAATTAGTGGTTAATAGTTTTCAGCTGTTTCATATCGATATCTTTTTTTTCAAAATATTTCTTGCAATTCATGAAAAATACAGTGCATCTAGTGGGCAGTACGATCTCTCTGAAAATATTATTTGAGGATATATTCTCAATTACTTCTTATTATGAAAATAGTTCACACTTTGTGCAGCATTTCTGTAGATAGTGCAGAAATATGGTAGAGAATACCGGGGAATAATAATTGTTAAAAGTGAACAATTTAAGAAAGAAAGAAAATTATTTTTTGGTGGTTTCTGTGCAATACGTGAGAGCTAAAAATTCTCAATTAGCTACTTAAATTCAATAAGACATTTTATGAATGATTGTAAGAGATAATTGGAATGCAATGACGACTAAAGATGAATTGAAGTAGAACATCATTTCGAGTGTGCAGAATTTTTAGATTTTCTTTCTTTTTTTGTGAGATTTTGTTGTCGAATATATTGGTCAACAATATATTAATAAACTACTGTTTAGTGATATTTAATATTTTTGAATATCTTTGAAAACTGCAGTACCTGTTTGAATACAAAAGAGCAACTGCAGATAGTTAAAAAATACAACATCATTATTTCAGAATTTACTTGTTAGTTTAACAAATATATGCAAAAACTTATTAGTAGTAGTTTACCCACGTTACAGTTACATCCCCCAATGGTTACCTAGTGTCCTATTTCCTAACTATTAATTAATTATAATTATTTTTAATTAAATTCTATAATTACTTGAGGACAGATTATATTGTATGACCTTAAGCAGCACTTTTTTATTATATATTTAGTTCTCTGCACATAATTAACAAAAATAAACCCGATATTAATTAGCCTTTGCTTAAAACTGTATATGGACTACATCGTTATTGGTATTCAAATAATGTTTTCTTAATCCAAGATATTGTATTGTTCCATATTTGCTTTTAAAACAATTATAAACTTGCTAGTTTCTACGTTTCTTTTCCATCATTTAGCTGCAATATTATTGAATATTCGAATATTCTGTTTGAAAGTAACTAATTCGTTCATGAAACAGTTAATAATTTATCTCCAAATATGTTAAACTAATTCACATAATCGTGAAACAAGTATAAAATAAAATAGAAGCTGATATAATCAACTAATTCCGAACAAAAATTGATCTTATCGTCAGTTGCATATTTTTATTGACTTAGCTATTTTCATTTGAAGTTTTCTCTAATAAATTGATAGAGTTCTAAACATTTATTGCATAGTCCCTTAATTAACAACAAAGGAATATAAATTTTTTTCATTGTTTTCTTTAGTTGATACTATTTTACCATGTCAATGCGTAACTAATCTATTGCAACTTCTGTTATGTACTTCAAACAGTTATGTAATACGCTCTAGTAGGCAGACGTTTTAAGGAGAAAGCCTTTTCTAAAAAAAATGAAAAATGTACTACTGCAATTTTGATCACTTTACTCTTACTATTCTATTAGTAATAAATTTAGTAGTAAATAAATTGATTTATTTATGAAGAAGGTATATTTGTATCACATTTGGTATCAAATGAAATACACACTTCCTAGAGTGATTGTTAACTTCGGGGAAATTATTAACTTTTATTGGATGTTTCAATTGTTGTTACAGGTTGTATATTTTATAAAGGTTTGTGAAAGCACGGACGGAAACTATTATATCCCAGGTCAGATAGAATTCTTTTATTTAAAGATATGGATTACTTGATAGCAGCTATGGTGAAACAATGAAGGATTGTCTAATTTTAATATACTGTACTTGATTCTTATGCATTTCGATACTTGTTCTGTAATATGGAATGCCAGTTGAAATTTCGTAGTACCGAATTTATCAGAATGTATCAGAATGTATCAGAATGTATCAAAATTCATTATTGATTGAGTAAATATTGCGGAACAAAGGTTTAATGAATATAAATTGTTGCTATGAATCTCTACTCTTGATATAACTAAATTCCGATAAATTATTACATTCCCAATTATGTAAAATTGTTTCTTGAATATAGACGTATAATTAAAATTTGCATGAAACCGTACAAAAGATGTGAGGTGGAACTTGTAAGAGCGTCTTAATTTGCTTTTTTTTCTTCTATAGTAAGATTACAGGGCAACAAACTGTCGGATTTCTCCTCTAATCTCCGTAGATTGATGGTACTGTTTAAAATGTGGGTAATTATCAATCAGGCATTAATAGTTTTTTTACATAAAATGGTTTCATCTTTCCTTAGTGTATTGCATTCATACCACCAGTGACGATATTAGCATTCAAATTTTATTTTGCTGGTTTTCTTCTATGTTTACTTTGTTTCCATTTATGTTCAGGAACAATATGCTTGATTGTTTGGAAATTAAAAGTAAAGTATCTACGGCAATAATATGTTGCAAAACATGGTAGAGGGTAACTATATCTTGTCTTCAAATATTATTCAGCCTCTTTATTATGTAAGTTGTAGTTGCTCAAATCAAATTATGTAAAGTGATGAGTATTATTCGATGTTATGCATAAATTAGATGTCTCTAACTGAGGAGAAGTTTTAATTATTATGGTTTAGCATCTCTATCAAACCAAAATGGAATTGTTTATGACTGTAGGATCATTTTCTTATTGTGTTTTGTCGGGTTTAACGTTCGTCAGTCTTGTCTACATAATAACATACTTCACGGATAATTTACAGGCTACATATTATGTTCTTTTCTTGTGCAAAATTTTAGTCTGTTCGATTTGAACAAATTTTGCCTCATTCTATGAAATGATAATTTTGTTACTGTTTACAATTAGTTAGATTCGTTAAGCTATTAGACTTATGAGCCGACCTTCACACGAAAGATGAAAATTTTTTTCAAAAACACAGCTTATAGATGTGAAAATGATGTCAAAAGAGTAGCCAATGACGTCATTCAAGTGTGAGATGTTAAAACAAAGAATTGAATGCGAACAAGTATCGCTTGATTAGCTAGGAAACAATTTTAATCGGAAACTAATATCCCGATGAATATCATTCAGTGCTGTGCTGTTTTATCTAATGGATATTGATAGCTATGTTTTTGTTGGCACAATTAGTGCGGGAATAAATGATCCTTTTTAGTTACAATTGGAGGGAGCCAACGTCTTTTCAAATTATCTGTATATTGACCAAATTACGGGCATCTTTAGAATGAATTGGAATTAAGCTTTCATGAACTTTTTGCCATTATCTACTTAGAAATATGCCTTTGAGCACCATCGTATATTAATTCAGTCTATATAGGAGTTTCTTTTCCTATAAGGAAAACTACATTTTTACGAAATACAGAGTTAAAAATCGTACATATTATGCAGAGGAAATATGGGGCTCACAGTTAGAGTTACTTCATAATACGATCCATAAACTAATTTTTGGTTTAACTGAATATTGACATCAAATTAACTCAGTTGTGTAGTCTACTTTTTTCTATAGTTAAAGTATAGTTAAATTACAAGTTGCTTTTTTTGTATGAATCTGTTATCATGCAAACAATCTTTGTTTGATGAAGCTCTCCTTTTTAACTGATATAAGTGTTTAATGTGAAAGCGTTGAACAAAAAAAATAATAAGTAACATTTGAAATGCATTGATACTTTGGTTTTCTTAAAACATACAATATGTTAATGAGTTGCTAAATAAAGAACTCTGTTAGATAAAGGACTATTTTTCTTGTTTTTTGGGATTAATAAAAATCGAACCGTGAAATAGCGATATAGCCTGTTACAGCTAAAAATATATCAGTGATATGCATGCTCTATGAATTCAGCCCATGTATACCCTCTTACACGGTACCTAAATAGGACAAATTAGTATCAATTAACATCAAGTTGAATCTTTAGTGTTCTAAATTAGACGACTATAAAAATTTTATGTTACATATATTTGAAAATAAATGTCATTAATTGTAGATACATCATATTAATAGTGTAACATATAATATCAACTACTTGATAAACGAGTGTTTTGTTTTTTACCCTTTTTCAATTATTACGATGTTTTTCAATAGAAAATAAAACAAGCTTTAAATAGAACAAACTACCTATTACCTCAGCATTAAACCCTTTTTCAAGATTTTTATAATAAATAAATTATTGGTAATAGTATTAGTATTTGTGTTAGTGTTGGTATTAATATTAATATTATTTATCTTATCATTACTATTGTTATTATTAGTAGTAATAGAGCATATAATACTTGTTTTGTAGTTGCAATATAAATTCTGCACTGAAATTTGCTAAAAATGAAATAATTAACGTGTTCTGTATGTGTATATCTTGTAAATATCGTAAAACAATAAGTTTTTTATTTGATTAGTTTCTGAAATATATTATTGAGGTTTGGGTGAAGGTAAGCAAGTGTTGCTCATTACTTTGTCTATTTCAAATACCTATCAAATATTAAACGTGATTGCACTACTGTTACGTATTTACAAAAAATTATGAAATAGAAATCTTTTATATCATGTATACACTAATTGTGCCCCAAAGGTCATACAAGGACGTATAGGGTTTAAAGGCCATATGATTTGCATGAAAAGCTATATAAAAAATATGAAACAAAATTGTTTCTAACTGATATTTCGATTATTAAGGCTCACCTTGGCATAATTTCTATGCAAAAGAATAAATAACAACTATGTTTAGAAACTTCAATTTAACAAGTTGAGTTTGAGAAATTTTGTTGATAATGTAATCGTATTGTAATGATACAAGCCAAATTAGTATCTTTTTCACTGAAATGAATATGTCGCATTTTATCCACAAGTTTTCTAACAAATGATTTATTGCTGAGCCGTTTTAGGTATGCAAAACATTAGCCTCTATTTATTAGATCAAGTATAGTTTCACTAAACTTATGGGCATAATAAGGATATTTTGATTAGAATGTTTACAATGAAAATTCTACTCCACCGAATATCAATAACTAAGCAGATATTTACAAAGTAATTCGATTGAATTTTAGATGCTTAAAATCATCAATGCGTATGAAAGCTTTGTAGCAATTTACTAAAATTTTACATTAAAGTGACAAATTTTGGTAGTAGCTAGAAGAAACTTTACAAAAGCTCTTAATATCTTTGTGGAGAGACTTTGGTTCCGGTCTATCATAATTGTATTTTCTTTACGTATTGTTTATCTTATAAAATATAGCGATAAGTCAGTTAAAGAATATCATCTATAATTGGGTAGTTGATACTGATTGTAGTAGTTTGAATTTGGATATAATAAGCAATATAATTAAAGAAATCAAGCCAAAATCCGTATCCAAAATTCGTCAGTGTGAATTTATAACTCTCTTATAATTTCCTGTAGCGTATTCTTCAGGACTTGATATATTGCAGCTTTCGATTATGATGTTACAATTATTATAATCACTTATTCTATTATCTGAATACTCATGCAGCTGTAAGTATGAAAAAAGGGCAAAAAAGAGTTGTGGTATGATATTATATCCTTTTGATTAGGGGTAATTTATATTTGCGTTACTCTCTTGTTAAAATCTTGTTTTCTGCCATCGTATTCTAGCCTTAGGGAACCCCATATTAAATCAGACAAAATGGATGAAAGTCCTAATGCATAGACAAATGTCAAAGCGAAGAAGAAGTTACTATTTCCTGAGCCAAGGTCGATCCATAAGTGATAGAACAAAGGAGATAGAATTACTGCGTGCATCAAAAGTAAAAAAGATATTACAGGATATTTCATGTAGCCATAGATCTTATCAAATAGAGGTACTAAACTTATTAGGAAACCATATGCCCCAAGTGTTGGATAAGGGTTAATCAAAACAATCCAGCCAAGTGACAAAACGAATGCTACAATAGGCAAACGATTAAATCTAATAGTGAAAGGTAAAATAAAACATACTAGTAATAAATTAAAGACCCCCTTAAAAAAAGGTATGAAAGAACTGAACATTTCGATGAAGAAATACCACCATAGGCCTATATTTGGAAACGATTTAGCAAATGTCATATATTGGAAATAGCATGCGCTAAGAAAGTCAAAAGATTGATAGGATACCTTATAACTCCATAATAGTAAAAGACTGAAAAACAAAAGATATGATTGTAGATTATCTCTCAAGAGCATCTTAAATTGTTTGGAACCAGCAGCTTTCTCTGAGGAACGCACATTTAGTGCTAAGAATGGAATCACTAACAGTATGGAATATATAGACAACGAGCTTGCCAGTGCCATGAAAAATGTTGAAGTCGTGTACCTACCCTTAGAAGAGAAATATAATGCAGATGATATTGCAAAATGTGTGAAAATAACAGTTGATCCGCTAATGTTGGACAATACCAATAAGGGGTTCAATGCGTAGATGATTCCAATTAGGATATGGTCTTTCTTTTGCAACAGTTGTAAAATAGTCGCATTATTAGATTTCACAATTTCCATAAGTTGCCAGCATATTATGCAATCGATAACGGCGTAGAGAAGACCATCCAGCCTAAATTTCATGATGACAGACATGAATGCGATGAGCAAGGGCGAGTGGTGCACCACACCACCATTATATAAAGGGAAACCATTGTCATATAGAAAAACACCTTCTGATAATGATTTGAAAGAGGTAAATGGTGTAGAGAACTCAACTGTATTATCCAACTGTGATCTGAGTGATGGAAAAGTCGCTGAAATTAGAAGCCGCAGTGCACCACATATCACTACAACCACATTCTGATTAGTCATAATGTATTGTTATTTGTTTTGGTTTTAATGCACAAAGAATTATTGAAATCTTTTTTAAAGATAGATTTCTGTTAATAATGCTTTTCCGTTTTGACTTGTATTTATCTGTAGGAAAAAGAACAGTAGGATGTAACTCTCGCTACCTTACCGAACTTCAATTGTATAATTGATCTATAGTATACCAGTTGGGATTTGTCTTCAAAAATAATGTCTATAGCTATTCCTATTCCCTCCTAATACACTGGAATTAGTTCTTTTGTTTTGTTATGTCTTGTGTGTGGTTTGGTTTTTCACGCGTTATTTTTTCTCGTATGGAAGCGATAGTGAAAAATTAAGGATCTTCCAAGCTATTATGTGTAAAGACCCACTATGCTAATGTTCGTGATGGCAATTGGGATTAGCCAAGGCAGTTCAATTTGCAATAAGGGACTGTGATTTTTCAAAAGGGACACATTTTCGTAAGGGGGATTGCAGTCGTGCGTCCTATCAATTTTAAAAGAAAAACGAAAGCTAAACTCCTCTCTTTCTCTCTCTCTCTCTCTTGTGGAGGCAAGAATCGGGTAGAATGAACGACAAGAAAAGTCGAAAACGGAGAAAAATTTTTCAGCTTTTGAGCAGACAAGTTAAACTAGACGAAGCTGTAAGTCATTGGGTTTTGAATACGAATGAAACCTTCTCATACACTTCGTTATAGTGACACTAATGAGATTTTCTTGGTTGCAGAGCTACACCATTCACTTTTCTCTGGCTTCGCAAAACTCACAACGTTTACCCAGCCTTCAAATTGGAATACCCTTTAACTTCTAGATTACGCAGAGCAGGAGGGCCAAGTGCGAGAGTCGGAAAGAGAGAACACGACTTTCACAGTTGGCAAGGAGTGCAAGACAGCGAGTTGTTCTGGCAAGTGATTGTTCGTATAGCAGAGCACACTTGTTGGGTTTGTTTTAGTTATTCTTTTCGAGAACATCTTAACAGCTTTGAGATATTGGGTTCCAAGGGAAGAAGACAAAAGCAATGGATTCCCGATAGAAATTTTTCTGAGAAGGGCAATGTGGTTCGTAGATTTAGAGTCTTGGTTCTTTGTTAACGTGATCACTAAACTCTTTCTTTGTATTTGCCTCTCTCAAAAGTCTCTTTTCAATCTTTCACGATTCGTCTTTCTCTCGTCGTGTGTCTTTTGTTTTTTTATGGCTTTTGGCACAATCGAGTTGAGAGGAGAGGTAAGTAACTTTCTGCGTTTCGATTTTATAATTGTTCAAAGTAAGGCTTTATTTACCATTGATTATTCGTCAGTTGAATATATTCACATACAATATCTTGATCTTTTCATAGCTATTCTCTTCCTTGTGGAATCTTGGTCACTCAAAGCTTGAAGGGGGAAAAAAGTGAAAAAAAAAAAAAAAAAAAGCCATTAGCTGTTAAAAGAAGGAGAGAAAGAGATCGGCTTTTTTAGAGATCAATTATAGTAAGTTTACACACCACTGATCCTGTCTAAAGTTGTTTAATATATTTAGAAACTGCCCTTCTAGGAATTAAGTTGAAAAAGCTTCTACTAGTGCTGATTATAATCATCCATACAATAAGAAACTGGTGATATATTATTTTGTGAAAATACAGTACTCTTTTCGGTGCTTTTGTTTTATTGGATTCTACTGTATTTAACCTGCTCTTAGGATTAAATTGAATAATGGATTTTGAAGCTAATGAGGATTTGAACGGTGTTCGCTTCTCTTGGAACGTGTTCCCATCATCTAAGACCGATGCCAATAAAAATGTCGTTCCTGTTGGTTGTTTGTATACACCATTGAAGGAAATTGAGGATCTACAAATTGCCTCCTACAATCCAGTAGTATGTGCAGGTCCTCAATGTAAAGCTATCCTGAATCCTTACTGTGCCATTGACCCAAGAAGCAGCTCGTGGACATGTCCAATTTGTAACTCTAGAAATCATTTGCCTCCTCAATACGCAAACATGACCCAGGAGAACATGCCAATCGAGTTGCAACAAACCACTGTTGAGTACATCACAAACAAGCCAGTTCAGATTCCTCCTATATTCTTTTTTGTTGTGGATATCACAGCAGAACAGGAAAACTTGGACGCTTTGAAAGAATCTATCATAACCTCATTATCGTTGCTACCCCCAAATGCATTGATTGGTTTCATGACTTATGGTAACGTTGTTCAATTATATGATCTATCCTGTGATATTATCGAGAGGTGTAGTGTGTTTAGAGGTGATAGAGAGTATCAATTTGACCAATTGGTGGAAATGCTAACTGGTCAAAAGCCAAGCAATACTATGGCGCCTTTAGCAAATGGAAAAATCACCCCATTGTCTTTGAATAGATTCTTCTTGCCATTAGAACAAGTAGAATTCAAACTTAACCAATTGCTAGAGAGTATGTCCCCAGATCAATGGTCTGTACCAGCTGGACACAGACCACTGAGAGCCACAGGTTCGGCATTAAATATTGCCACATTGCTACTACAAGGCTGTTACAAAAATGTTGCATCTAGGATTATACTGTTTGCATCGGGTCCTGGTACAGTAGCCCCAGGCTTGATAGTCAATACCGAATTAAAAGATCCTATAAGATCCCATCATGATATTGATTCAGATCGTGCTCCTCATTACAAAAAGGCTTGTAAATTTTATAACTCAATTGCAGAAAGGGTGGCAGAAAATGGTCATACTGTTGATGTCTTTGCTGGTTGTTACGACCAAGTTGGTATGTCTGAGATGAAGAAGATGACAGATTCTACAGGGGGTGTCTTACTTTTGACTGATGCATTTTCTACTGCCATTTTCAAGCAATCTTATTTGCGTCTGTTCTCTAAGGATGAAGAAGGTTATCTAACTATGGCTTTCAATGGTAATCTGGCTGTTAAAACAAGTAAGGATCTAAAATTGCAAGGTTTGATTGGTCATGCTTCGGCTGTCAAGAAAACAGATGCTACTAATGTCAGTGACTCTGAAATTGGTATTGGATCTACATCTGTATGGAAGATGTCTGCATTATCGCCACATCATACCTACGGTATATTTTTTGAAATCGCCAATCCTAACGCTGTATCTCCAATTACTACTGATAGAGCAAATTTGGCATACACTCAATTTATCACTCAATACCAACATGCATCAGGAACCAATCGTGTTAGAGTTACTACTGTAGCAAATCAGATGCTACCTTTCGGTACACCTGCTATTGCTGCATCTTTCGATCAGGAAGCTGCTGCTGTACTGATGGCTAGGATTGCTGTTTTCAAAGCAGAAACTGATGATGGTGCTGATGTTATTAGATGGTTAGACAGAACTTTAATCAAGCTATGTCAGAAGTATGCCGATTACAATAAAGATGATCCGGCTTCTTTCAGATTGGCTCCAAACTTCTCGCTTTACCCACAATTTACTTATTATTTGAGAAGGTCGCAGTTCTTGAGTGTTTTCAATAATTCACCTGACGAAACGGCCTTCTATAGACATATCTTTACTAGAGAAGATACTACCAACTCACTAATTATGATACAGCCTACATTGACTTCGTTCTCTATGGAAGAAGATCCACAACCGGTTTTGTTGGATTCTATTTCAGTTAAACCAAATACAATTTTATTGCTGGACACATTCTTCTTCATTTTAATTTATCATGGTGAGCAAATAGCTCAATGGAGGAAAGCAGGGTATCAAGATGATCCTCAGTACGCAGATTTTAAGGCTTTACTAGAAGAGCCAAAGGTGGAAGCTGCTGAATTATTGGTTGATAGATTCCCATTACCTAGGTTTATCGATACAGAGGCTGGTGGGTCACAAGCCAGATTCTTACTGTCAAAATTGAATCCTTCTGATAACTATCAAGATATGGCTCGTGGAGGTTCAACGATTGTTCTGACAGATGATGTGTCTCTACAAAACTTCATGGCGCATTTGCAGCAAGTTACAGTATCAGGTCAACCATAAGTCCTCAAGGTTTATAAATGGAATATATGATGAATATTATGTAATAGCAATATTGTGTACATAACCATTTTCTAATAAACATTTGGTTAAAATATATGTAAGTTTAGTATATGCTGTTCGTCACCTCGTATTCTTAGAGATCAAATCAAATATTTGGGTTATTAGGCCGAGTGCCGAACATTATAATCATATTTTACGTGTTAACGCGAAATTCGTTGCCCAATTTACGCTCCTCATCTTAATTACACATAGAACAAAATTGATCAAGTTAGTTTTGAATAGTTCCAATATCATCAGAGATTATATTCATCGGTTTTAAATATTATATTTCCATCGCATTTAGAATACAATTACACTTCTGGAGCTCTTCATTCAATCTTAGCTAAGAAGCAAAATCCAGTAAACTTTTTTTAACATCATCAAAGCATAATAAAACCTAGGTCATATTTAAAGAATAGATAGATTAAGTTCAATACACATGTTTGAAACTATAAAAGACTTATTTGCTGGTGTGGTCACTACATCTGATAGGAGGAAAAAGGAGCATGGATCTCTTGCTGATATAAAACGAAGGTCAATGAATAAGAGGAAAAGGGCGTTAGGTCATAACAAATCAATAACAAACACCGACCAAAGGAATGCAGAATACTTAAATAAATTGAAGATGAGGAATTCTAGAAGGGGTAAGGTTGGTAAGCCTCCCTTGAGGGGGGGATATATGAACTCAGTGGATATAAAACCTGATACAAAAGAGAGCAGGGCTAGAATGGTATTAAACGCGGTGAAGTCTATATTCTCAAATGAAGACCAAACACTGATGAACATGGCATCTACTGATATCAATAAATTGTTAAGAAACCAAGGATATGATAAGAATCAAGAAAACTTGAAAGATAGTATACTTAGGAGTAATGCCTTTAAAAAGAAAGTAACGGAGTTGGAATACAACAAAAGGATGTTAAGGGATCTAAGAAGGTCTGGTGTTAGTGGAAACTATAATATTATTAGGGATGATGATTTGGAGGAGGATAGATATTTGCTTTTACAGAAAAAGTATCAGAAAATTAAAAAGAGACTGCATGAAGTTGAACAAGAATTGAAGTCTGTGCAGGATTCTTTGAGATACAGCCAAGAAATGAATGCCTTACTTCAAGAAACTCTAGATAAAGCTAATATTGATGATGCATACTTAAAATCAAGAAGGCAGATAAAAAATTTGCAGAAGGAAAATGTATTACCTGAGAGGGAGCTCTCTCCCTCACCCAGACGTCCTATTGACCCGCTATTCACCTCTAGTCCTGTACGTAAGTCTAGAAATGGTGAAGAAAATGGAAGTAAACCAAAAACTGATTATAAGCACTCCCCTATAAAGGAAACTTCTAATTTCTATGATAAATACCCTAAGCTGCCTGAAACCGAACAACTTGCGCAAGACAAGGGTAATCATTCCTTATCTCCAATCAGAATAGATTATTCGAGATATTCATCTTAATGAGACGGTACGACTTGACTTTTATTTCTTATTCATTTTTTTTATATAATGTTGGTTTCATTTTGGAGTTTGGTTTTTGTTTGTATTTATTTGTATGATTTGTAGCTACTTTTAATGTGCACTTTTTGGGATATTGGCATCGAGTGAGTTAATAAGATAATACAGTGCTTACTGAATACATAGTTTGTCAAGTATCACACAGATAAGAACACATGATTTCATTTATTAGTTAATAAATTAATGTTTTGTCAACAAAATATACATTTTACCAATTTCAAAATTGACCAGTTGGCGTCCAATACATTAATTCTATAAACAATTCTCTTTAATGCTTAGACTGATAAATATTAATAGTTACCTAATCCAATATCTATTCACTTATAAATACCAACATTGTTTTCATTGTCAGAAACTTTAGCATCTAACATCTTGACTATAACAATTACGGCATTTTCAGCTAAAATAAAAATATCAGCATCTGGGTTAGCACCTAAAAGTAATCTCATATAGTATGTAGATTCATCTGAATCACAGTCAACTATTCGTGCATGCCCCGTAATTGTAGCACTCATCTGGTTCAATTCATTGTCCTCAAGATTATTGAGAACATTTGATATCCTATTGCCGTGACTGTATTGCGGAGAAAACTCAATTGATCCAGATGAGTTCAGTAGAGGATTACCTTTACGAAGAGAAAGGTTATTTGCTGATATCCAATCGTGGAACAACAGTGATACTTTTGGGTTTTCTCGTATGTTGCCGATTTTCTCCGTTTCATCAAAAGTAGCAAATATAATATACCCATTATCTATACCATCGGAGTCTTCATATGCTCCTTTTAAATCAGCACAAAAGAATTCAGAGAATAGCTGTGGTTTTTCCAAGTAAACGTAGTTCATCAGTGATACCGATGGCTCACAGAATTTTGAACAAGTAGCAACATGGACATACTTTGAGGAGCGTATCAAAGCTATCAAGTCATCTGGAAACTTCTTTGAAATTATCGACATGCTAATTTAAAACATTTTGGTCTGCTGTGATAGCAACTTAACCACATAACAGTTTCAGCTAGATAGAAAAAAGTAATTATTTTATTGCAGATCACCATACATTAGCACAAATAAGTTTTTTTGAAGTACTTTTAAAATTTATGAACCCTTGACTCTGGAACAAAAAAAACTAAAAAAAATCAATACACAAATGATTTTTAAGATTTCCAGACCCGTTTTTATTTTACTTCTTGCCATACAAAAAAAGCAATGGCTAATTAATTTCGAATATAATACAGCATCAGAGGTAAATATTGTTACATTCACTATGTAGGTATATAGTATTCTTAAAGTCCCACTAAAATCGAAGAGGCTAGAACTGTAGCATTTTTGCCAGTATCCAGACGTTTCTATTCACAGGTAGTCATTGCATATCAAGGCCTGACTTTTAATTTCAAAATTTTCATGAGGAATGGGAGAGATGATTCATTCCTACCATCTAAAGCTCACTCATAGTACATTGATTAGGGAAATATGTTAATCTAGTCGTTACAAAACTAGAGAAACACCTTATAGTTATTATCTTAAATCACAAAGAACTAGGTAGACGCTATGTCACAACGCAACCCTGTAGCAACTGGCTAATGTTTTTCTCTTTCTTAGGACAAGCTTCTAACAAGCGCTAAACTCATTTTGGCCACACTTTAGCTCTCACGTAGTGAGAACAGTTATTCCTTTTTTGATAACACCATACTTTTCAAGATAATTAGTATTTAACAATGCCCAACTAAATTATCCACCATCCTACTCATAGGAACCAGTACATTAGGATATGCTTTCATGTCAATCAAACAAGATAACTGGAATAAAACATTCACTGAACCTCTTTTAATGACGGATCATCACGGTCAGTTGTTTCACTCTGATAAGCTTGCTTCAGATGATTCAACTTTTCAGCTTTTAAGGTTGCAATTATATCAGACCAATGAAGAAGAATGCTTTTACAAATATCATGAAACTCTTTCAAATCCGAATTATTAACTATAACTTTTAAAAGCTTATGAAGTTTACTCTTTCTTAAGGTATCAAGATCAAAAAATGGAGGCTGATCATCCAAATTTTCTTTGATTTTGCTCAACAGCTTATGAGATTCTTGAAGCTCAACATCAGTCGGTGGTGTGTCTCTCTGAATCAAGTTTCTCTGAATTCTTCTTCTCAATAAGAGAGAAATTTCTTCTCTACGTGATCGATCGAGCTTATTAGACTTCTTTTTCTCCTTGTCCACACTATTATCGATTATTAGCTGATTATCGGAGCTCTTAGCCATACTTGTGATGTCCTTCGATGCCTTTATCTTTTTACTGCTTGAAACTTTTCCATCATCTTTGCTACTGCTTTTCCTTTTCCGCGAATTGGTATCTGGATCGGTAATGTGCGGATCTTCTCCAGATTTCAACTTCCCATATAGTTCTTCGTCCTTCTCTAGATCTTCAATCCTATCCTCTGAGCTAAATCTTTCAACCACGAAAGAGCGAAGATCACCAAACTGATCGGCTTGACTATAGGCTTCAACAAGATCAGCCTGTGATTGAGACTTATGCTCCTTGCTTAAATATTCCGTTATGATATTCTTTTCCAACCTTTTCAGTTTATGTGGCTGCTCCCAATAGTATGTAGGATCGTTGAGGAAACAAACTGCAATACAGTTGTTCCGCTTTTTCTTAATAACATCCTTTCGGAGTAATCTTTGGGGGAAGACAACGGCAGGCCATGGCGGAAAAGAACCAACTTTACACAACACCAAATCTCCAGTTTTCAAATTATTAGATGTAGTCATGTTTGGAACAATTAGTGAACACCTCCAAAACAAAAATACCCTTTTGTTAGTATACCCTTAAAATATCTTATTGGTAGCCTCCTTATTACAAAGGATTGCACAGATAAACAAACGAATATCACAGTAGGAGTCCCAATGTGTTCCTGTAAGGCACTTATCAATTAAGTAACGGCCAAGACAAATGATAACTATAATGTATGCAGTTACTCTTATCTTAAATACTATTTGTTAATAAGAACAACATGCAACCAAAATAGCTTCTCTTCCACTATTTATTTAACCCAAAGAACAATGCACTTTATATCTTCCTTATAATAACTAGGTGATTACCTAAGTGAACAGTAAACAATTAAACGCGATCACAATACACAATTAAAAGAACTTAGATCAATAGTATTCCACAAATATATGAAGAGTTAGTGACTTAATCCAAATGTTATAAAATCCGACAAAAGAATCACTCTTCAAGATCGCAGAGTAAATCCAATTGAACAAATTCCTTCACCAAAATTTTAAGGATATGATGCTTGTTTGCTAAATTGTTTGTTTTGAAATAAATTAAGCTTCCGAATTTGCAGCAAAATCAGAAATTGATTGTCTCACTTGTCATAAGTCCCTTTGAAACAATGGAAAGTCACTTCGTGTAAACTGATTTCAAGAGGCAGTGTATATTAGCCTTCGTATTATTTTGGTACTTTCTGCTATAAGTGATGTTTCAAATCAGTAAATGAAACACAGCACTGAAATCAATATAATATGTAATTCTGAACCACAAAATAAAAACTATACCTAAATTCTAATGATTGCAGCTCTAAACTATATTTCAGTTAGGAAAATGGATGACATGGAAGGTTGACGTCGACTATAAAAACATCCATTTGAAATATATATTTAAGCTTCTATCGATATTTAAAACATGATTTTAGGGTCACTCTGTGATATCCTTTGATCCAATTGCATCTACTGTTGGACCATTTTCCACCGTTTTCGTATATTCTATCATCTTTCGATCATCTCCTTTAGGCTGTTCTTTTGATAAATCTGATGGATGGTTCTTCAATTTTGTGCCCAAAAACTTACCTGTATGTTTTATAAGCACCTTTATTAAAATCTTTTTAATTTTTATCATTAAATCAGCCAGTGTCATAGTTTGGTTTTCAAATATCAATGTAGGGAAAGTGAATAAAAAGTTTGTAACATTCGCTAATCTCATTTTACCTTTGCCTTTGTAACTTATCATCAATTTAAAACTGTTAATCAACATATTTTCTATGGTTAAAAAGTTTGTAGATCTCTTAAACATCTCATCAATATCTTTTGTACCAGTAATATGTATGCGGGTATCTTGACTGAAACTCATATCTGATATGGACTCAGAGCCCATGGATGAATTATCAGAGTCTTCGTTTTCTGGAGATAAATTCTTCAAATGTTCTAAAGACAACCACGATATAATTCTATTGATTGTCTCTTCCTCTAGAGTTACCACTAAACCGGTTATATTGGTAGTCACTGACTTGACTATTCTTATCCCACCAACTGGCTTGTCAACTCCCCAACGAATTGCAACAACAGGCTGGTCATCGTATTGCGTATCCAGCAATCTCCTAGTAGAATATGGCTTTACCAATGTTGGATATATAGCATCCTTGTCACGATTGAATATGTTGATATTACGAACAGATACCATATTATCTGTAAATCCAGTATCTGTCTGCAAACGTTGGTAGTTTACATTATTCACAATAACATCCAAGAACGGTGTACTCGAATTGTGCAACATATGCAAAACAACTTCTTTGATTTTGAAGTCCCATAGTACTGTACAATTACTCTCATCACGATTACTTTCAGTAAAAACACGTAGAATAACATATAACTGAAGGAGATGATTCATACGCTCATTATAAATATTGGAGAGATCAATCAAATCCACATCCTTCAACAATCTTCTCTTAAAAATAAATTCTTTGACAATACGTTCCAGCACCTGTTCTGCATTAGTCAAGTTGCCAATCAAAGACGTAATTCTTTCAATATCATCAAAATCAAAGGCTAAGGAGGCAGTTTCAATCTGCTTCTTCAACGACTTATTATCTGGTTCGACGTAAAGAATTAAGTTCGTTACGATCTTGTAAATTGCCAAATAATCCTCAGATGTAGCTGATACAATAACACGTGGTAGACAGGCTGAAATCTTATTCTCAATCACATCTTTCACCATGTCGTACATTGAAGAGAAAGGAAGTAGTTTTTGCAAGAAAGTGAATGCGGAAAAGTTTTCAATAACAGCAAATTTAGATAGAGGAGTTGGATGGAACGCAACTTCTGCTCCCAGCCATGGAGGCCAGTCACTTCCTTTCTCTTGTCCATACAAACTAGCATCGAACACCAATTCAGGATACTTATCAAATCTTTCCTTGTGGAAAATGAATGCATTAGCGTTAGATAAAAATAGGCCGTATCTTTTCAAAAACGTATTTTCTAGATATACATTATCCGGTGTCTCTTCATCAAATGACAATACTTTCAAAAGAATTATTGGAGTTGAAACTAACACACAAATATTTGGGTCATCATCACTAATCAGTTGAATTTGAGGACATATAAAATTAACAAAATGATTTCTCGAGATAGAATGGTTAATGTCAATGCCCAGTTGAGACAATCCCTCCTCGAACATCTCCAACAAAGCGGCCTTAACATGCTCATCGTCGTTTGCGTTGTCGAACTCAACCTCCGACTTCACCCTTTGTATCTTTGATGAAATATCCTCCTCTTCATTAACGTTATCCTTTTGCTGTCTTTTGTTAATAATATCGTTAAACATCCTATTTGTCTTATGGGACGCCAGCTCCATAAATTGGTGTGTTAGGTTTGAAAAGTGTAGAAATTTGAACGCTATATCTCTGACACCTTCGTTCCATTTCAATAGCATGTGATAAACGTAGTATTTATTATCAAAAGATTCTGAATTTGTATCTTGAATCAGTTGAATTGCTGGGTAATTATATGCCTTACTGCTATCAATCTTTTCCTTTAGGCCCGTCATTATTTCTAAATCTTCTAGTAATGATTGCACATTTCTAACACTAGCTTCAGATCTAACGAGGTATTTTTCATGAGCCTTCTGTTCTGACTCTGAGTCCATTCCGTAGTGATTACTTTCAATGGTAGCTTTCACATGCTTCAGACGCTCCAATCTATCTCTTATAACCTCAAAATTTGGAGTAAAAGGCTTTCTGATAGCACAATCATGCGAAATTGAATTATCAAATGGCTTAATCGGATTGTAAGTTTTTGGATCAACTTGATATTTATCACCATAGCTTGCATGCTTGCTATATATAAACTTATGGGCACTTAACATGGGAAGAATTTTAATATTTGGCAGGAAGTTATCGATTTCAACATAGAAAGCTTCTTGGAAATCAGTCAAATCAATCCATTGCATGTCATTGTCATGAATGTCATACTTGGCATCTTCTCTTTGCTCAGTATACTCCAGTTTAGTGAAAAGACCATGAACTGCTCTTATATCAATATCAAAAGTTGCAACTAGTCCATCAAGGAACTTCAATTTTTGAACCTTCTTTATTCTGTCCAATTCTTCCTGATATTCTGTAAAAACTTCCTTCCTTTGATGCAAATCCATTAAAAAACGCCCAGCCTTAGCCTTGATACCGGCGTATTCTGAGGTATCTAGGAAACTCTTTTTCATAATCTTATCAGCATCAAGATTATGGTACATGTGTGTAATATATAATGGTGATACATCCGCATAATAAGTAAGAGTTTCCAAATGTTCACCAAACTTAGGAGCAATACTCTGTAAACCAAATAATGGCCCTCTTCTAACAGGGAAATTACCACTGAACATTTTCCACCAACTGAAGAAAGTTCGCAATCCTTTAGGGCTCAATTGAAGTGCGTTGTAAGAAGTTTCGGATTTAGACGTAAGCACTAAAGATAGATGGATAAAGTCACTTCTAAAGTCATTAAATGAATCGTGATCATGCAAATCAGAGACATAGATAGGGTTACAGAGACGGACATCCCAGTGATTCCGCGAATCATATGTTCGATCACTTGTACCTCTTATTAGTCTCTCAAAGACGAACCCAAGTTTTAATTTCATCCCACCAGTTAGTTTTATTCCAGTCTTTTCGATGTACGCCCCTTTCATGGAATGAATATCTGAATTCTGATTGACCTTGTCTTCCAAATTTAGTAAATAATAAAAGGATGCAGACTCTTGTAAGTTGGTATCACTTTGATTAGGGATAAAAATAGCATCTTTACTGGGACTTGACCAAACTAATAAAGGCTTGGCAAAGTGATTTGGAATACTAAAATGTACACGATCAGCTGAGCAAGTCAAAAAGTCTTTTGGATCATCATTAGGATTACAGATAATTTTAACATCATCCTCAAAACCAATTACAAAACCCGCATCTTGGCCTCCGATCTTATAAGGGCTTTTAGACCCTTTCAAAGCTATTTCAAATTTACCGTTGTTTTTCAGATTGATATTAATTCTACCATGGAAGATATATCTAACTTTATCCCAGAAGCCCACCTTAGGAGAAGGATCTAATGGAGGTTTTGAAAAATTATCTAGGCATTGCATTACTTGTTGAATGGCTGGAGAGTAAGATCCGCCCCAGGTTACAGTTAGGGTATCTTTTGAATGTAAGTCAAATTCCAGGTTGGTAAATAGCTTGATACTAGTCATTGTTCTTGGAACCAGTAGGGAATATAACTTATCCTTGTTTTCAACAATGATTGATGGAACTAGGGGAACAAATACAGTTCTTAGTTCCTGTTCAGAATATATCATATCTTCGGTTACCATGAAGTCACCATGTATACGTATTGACTGAGATTCCCTCGATTGAGATGGTAAAAGTTTTGGCATATATACAAATGGTAACGGGTAATCTCTTAGATGCCATCTTATTTCACTGAATTTGGCATCTAAATGCATTGGCACTAATATGGAGTATTTTGTATCTTTTGGAACACCTTTGCCAACTTCATAAATAAAGTCTGGAATATGTTCAACCCCACAATGAGGTTTGGCTATGTCAACATCAATATCCTCGATAATTAAAGTAGTTAGAAATGGGTTAGTAGAAAAGTCAAGTACACGCTTATTGATATCATCAGGGAGTTTAGAATAGTTGACGCGACCCCATACATATGTGAAGTCTGAAAGAAACTTTTTATGCTGTTTCTGTTTGTGACTTCTAATCCTTTCAATCCATGAGTGAGAAAGTTGTTCTTGTAATTTATCATATTCCGTCTCTAACTCAGCTGTTATTAAGTGATCAGCTGTTTTATTCTTGTTTTGTTTTCCATCTATGTTAAATGGCGTATTAACTAGGGGCATATTTTGTTTTATTAATTGATCAGGCGTATTTTTTTTGTTTATTTTCAACCTCTTCTTCCAAATCAACTCTTCCACCGAAATATCAGTATGAGAGGTAGCACCTGCTCGTCCATGGAGGGACTTTAGGGCTTGCTCATTGAATTCTTTCCTTTTCTCCAGTCGACTACGTTGTTCCTGTAATCCAATTTGGAAAATTGAATTTAGTTCAGCTTCAAAAGGATCATCATCTACAGTGAATAACAGTCTATTAGATTTTAATTTTATGTTTGGTAATATTGCTGCACTCACAGGCTTGGCAAATATTACAAGGTCATTTTTAGAGGACTTGAATGAATAGATTAGCTGTTTTAGTGTCTTAGCAATTGTGGAAAAGTTATCAAATATTCTAAACATTTCAAAGTCATATGGTATTGAGAAATGCCAAGACTCGTTTTCTAAGGTGACCCCAGGTTCTGAATTCCCACCACTGTCATTGTTCTTCTGAGTTTGGCTCTTGAGTTTTTCAATATCAGCATTAACCTTGTATCGAACAATTGTGATCAATCTAACCCAATAGTGTTTAATAGTAGGTGATTCTATGCAAGTACGGAAATATTCACCAGTAAATGAAATATTGTTAAGGTTTTCAATAGTCAAGAACATATGTGAAAAATCTAAAGAAGTCCGCAATTCATTTGGTAAAACAAATATCTGCTCATATTGTTCTGAATGAATGTTGACTGTCAGCATTTGTTTTATATCAGTCCATCTAATTTTTTTTATGGAAGATTTCTTCTTTACTTTAGACACTGCAAGGAAGAATTTCTTAGCTTTGGAAGGTCCTTTATTTTTCTCCACTGCATTTCCAAAAATATGATGTAATGTATGAATACCGGACAAAATGAAGAAAATATTCATCAGAGAAATAATTGCCTTTATTGATTTATTTTCAATCTGTACTATAACCTTGGCATTTTCATTTGTATCATAATATTCAGTTTCAGGAAATACTTTTATCGATATAATTGCGATCTTGGCAACTGTTTTTATGGTCAGCTTATCACTTAGTTGAGGACATTCACCAATTATTGTGGAAGTGATTTTATCTATCAAGAGAGATAGATTCCAGGGTCTTTCAACTTCAGTTGCATCACTTGTAGAAATATCATCCAGCTCCGATGCGTAGTAAGATTTGTATTTATTCTCATCACCTGACCGCGTCATACCAACATGTCCACCATTTATATTACTATGCCATTGCGTCTTATTCCCAAAAAACGTCACTTGCAACTTATTGATTTGATTGCAGTATTTCCTTAACTTTCCATCAATAAAGTCCTTTCCGCTTTGGGGTTCTAAAGAAGTAAATTTATCTTTCGGCATAAACACAGACCTAATACCCAGTGTGGCTGAAACATTTCTTACAGTCAACAAAAAGTAATCAAAAAAATCGGGAAGTGATTTATATATCATCTCTTTTAGTGGAATCTCATTTTCTACCATGTTTTTTCCAATCACATTGCATTGCTTTTTAGCATTTCTAATCACAGTTGAGAACTCCTCATATAAATTATTGAAGTAAAACTGCTCTACTGCATATATTTCATCATCTAATTTCCTAACAACATCACTTAACATTTTGAGCGTCGGTAATTCTGACAGATCTACATTCAATGTATCAATGATCATTTCACTGGATACGATTAAGTCAGGAAGAAGTTTCAGTTTGTTATTAATTGCAATACTGTCAGAAGAAAAGATTGATTGTTCATATTTCTGGTGTTTGTTTATATGGATTAGGTTAACATCCAGCAATTCAACATTACACCAAGACTCATAAATAATCTCTTTCCTCTTCTCATTAATTGCCACAAGATCACACATAGATTCATAGTCAAAAACAAGCACCGAAAGTTGCGCCATTATTAGGTTATTATTATGATTTATTATAAACTTTGGGTCTTCTAGGCTGAATTTCAAATTAATTAGTGGCAAAAACGTCTTGAAATATGTGCTTAAAATTTGTTTCATCTTCGTATGTGAATTTTCTTTGCGAACCTCATTCTTAAACATGCATCCACTACAAGTACTTGTAAAGACCTTTATGTTCTTTTTAAACGATTTCAAAAAGGAGAGATCTGATAAGGAGACATCTATAGTAGGGGAAGATATTGTACTCTTTATATTAAAAAGAGAATTCTCCGAAACTGCCTCAGTCGTATTACAAGTCCTAAACTTCTGGGACAGTATGTTTGTTTCACCAAATAGTGTTATATTCGGGATAGAGACCAATTTTAGTACCTCAGATGTATTGTTATCAACTCTATTTAGATTAACATTAAAATCAATTCTCGATATAGCAGAACTAATTTTAAATGGCGAGTCCTCCTCTTTAAACAGTAACTTAAAACCAGGCATATCATTCCTGTACTTGCTGGCGTTCAAAGTAAAATTTGAACAACAAAAAGAATAGTTCATATAATCATTCATTTTGAGTAATGCCGGGTGAGATGTTACCATCATATTTTTCACACCAAATTTATCAATAGAAATAGTAAAATCGGATAATATATCAGAATATTCCCGAACAGTATCTAAAATATTCTCAATATTATTCACTGCTTCAAAAATATCCTCATCAGTGAAGCGCAATCTCTCCATTTCCATTTCCATTTCCAGTTTGTTTCTCACCAAAATGTCTTGTTCCGATTCTTCATAATCCAGAAGGTGCCCCACGTCAACAGTTTCCTTACTTTTCTTGAAAGCTGCTAAGTAATTCATTGGTATATTAATACCTCCAAATTTGAGATCTAGATATATGTTTTCCAGAAACTGTGACTCGTTCAATTTGGCCGCTTCAGTAACAGTATCAGCTTTAAAAGAGATGATAGATTCATTACAAATGATTTCATCTTTCCATAGAACCTTCCTTAAATAGAACTGAGTATCTAATTGACCTGTTTTAGGAATTGTAGATATTATTAATCCAATCCCAGCAATGCTAATGCCGAGGTCACTTAATTGGAGATCTTCTAGATGAAATTCAAACCCGTCTAGTATCCTTCTTAATATTGGGAAATACTTTGCATATTTAGCCAGGCTCTTTTTATTACTATTTCCCTTCTTTTCAGCTTTGACTTCCTCCGTCTTATTACTCTTTTCCTTGAGTATTTTCAACTTGAGTCCACTCACAGTAATTTTCTTCTGCCATGGCTTGAACTGGATATAAGAAATTTGGATTTTGTCTTTGTAGGACAGATGGCAAACCCTTAGTCGAAGCGGGTTGATGAATCCTATGTTCAAGCCTATAAGCAACTTAAGCAAAAACTTGACAACTAGAAAAACAACAACTGCATAAAGAATTTGCCATGTGCTGCGGTAGAACAGCTCCCTCATCGACCATTTGAGGATGGGCAACACATCTACCACTGAATCAGAAGCCTGTCGCCACAATCGACCAGACATTTGCAGTGTATTCAAGATTATTATTCCGGTCTTTGAACACTTTTCCTCTTATGCTTAAGTGCCACTCCTGCTTAGAAATATGGTTTACCTCTCAGTAACAGAAAATATAGATACTATTCGAAACCAACTCTCTCTATAGCAAGTGTTATATAATACCAGAGAAGTTGCAAAAGCTGTTGCTGGTACTTCCTGCGATGGGGAGGGGGGATGTACTCACGGGATTCTTCGGTTTTTTGTTTTTTTTTCCCTAGTATTCCTTTCCACTTCCAAGAAGAAGTTGCCACTATTCTGAACTGTCTGGGGAAGGGAACATTTCTTTTAACTTGCTACAATTTCAAAGAAAGTCGATGCAAGATTCGGCAGAAAAATTGTTCTTCCCAAACACTGATGGCTCTGCCTAATAGCTCTACCTAATGGCTCTGCCGGAAAGGTCCTGTTTACTCGTTGTGTGCACTGTATGTTGGTCCTTAGGTTGGGTTAACCTTGCTCGCTGGTACGGACTTTTCACTGTTCACTGTTCTCTACTCTCGTTGTGTAAACCTCGAAGATAGACTTTCCTCTATATTCCCCAGCAAATAAGATAAGACTCCCTCTTTCCTGTACAAGGTGCTTTCCTTTTGAGCTCACTTCCCACAGACAATGCGTGCAGGGTCTGTGTCTGTAATTGCTTCCCTCTCTCTCAAGACAATTCAAATTGAAGAAAGTATGGAATGCGAAGAATTGAAGTCAAAATAGGGGGGGATGCGCATAGAAGCGTGGGAAGGACATGACCTGCTTGCCACTTTCCCCCCTCCCTCCTCCACTGCCGGTGTGCTGCTGTTCAACACCAGACGAAGGTGATTTACAGTTTATCCACCCTTCTGTGCAGCCCCTTTTATGGGAAATGAAGGGTCCACATCACCGTCCTTCCTTCCTTCACCAATCGGTATTCTGGTTTTTGTACGCTCAAAGAAAATGCTGCAGGAAGTCACCCTTTTTTCCTTCTCTCTTTCAATGCATTCGTTCGCTAAAAATAATAGCATACGTCGTGGAACCTGCAAGTTCGTGCAGCAATATATTTACCTTTTCCAATAGCGTGATGGCATAGAGAACTAGTATACCACCACCCCCGATGCCCTGCTATACAAGCTAGTTGCTATAATTGCTTTGTGGGTACGTGGCTTTGCTTTCTTTTCCAGGCAGAGCTATTCAGGTTGAAGGGAAGATAATTGCTTTGTGATATGGACGATGAGTTTGGCCCCATCAGGAAATCGCTGAAGAAAGTTTCGGTAGGGTCCATAACACAATCGAATTACGACACCGATGATCTTTGCACCACTGAAATAATTCCTTTGCAGAAGAGGGCACGACATGCACCAAATGTGCTAGACACTCCATTTGCTATTGTCAACTATCCATGCATTGTGACTGATGATAATCGTAAAGATACATATACTACGGAGTTGTTTTATGAGCAAGTTCTTTTCAAGACATTCAGGTACAAGTTGCTGGACAACTTGCTACAAAACCAACTAGAGTTTGCTCCGGCTTTGAATCAAATTGCAAAGAGTTTGTACAAGCTGGTTATTAAGTCCTTCAACAAGGAATTGACCACTGTGAAAAACTACAGAATTGTTGCACCCGAAGTCTCATCTTCGCGGTTTACTTCAAATATAATTGACAATGTTGTCGTGTTTGATACAGTTGCCTCCAAGCATTTCAATTTGATAAACATAAGACTCGAATCCCCCGAGGGCTTCCAAGCGAAGGATGTAAGCAGAATTCATAGGTTTTTAAAGAAATCGTATCCTATAGATGAGGTACCTATGCAATCAGAAGGATTGAATGGACTTAAAAACATTATAGATTATTTTACAAAACTAAACTCTACAGCAATAATGAGATCAATAAAGCCTCTTCACTTCAAAATTGATATTTTTCAATACAACTACGATGTTGAAAAAATAACAAATATTATCCCTACCAAACCGAATTTCAAGATCATAATATCAACCATCGGTTCTAGTCATAGCCTTGATGACAACCCAATTACCACCATTGTCAATTTATCAGAGCTATCGGATATAAATCTTAGCAGAATGTGCCAGCAAGCATTGCATTGTAAATGTGATATGGGAAAGCATACTGGACTTAAAGAATATCAAGATCTGTGGAATCACTGTGTAGCAGATATTACTCAGAATAAACTAGGTAGCAACAACTTATTTCATTTATTTTTGGTCTCGTTCACAATAGGCGGATTAGGTACCAATTTTTTCTTCTACTTGGAACAAACACTAAATGGTGTCAGAAGTATGGATCAGCTACTACGCAATTTCGGAATAAATCGTTAGTCAATAAACTATGTCATATCTGGTGATCAAAAGAGTGTGATTAAGAACATATATTTTATGTTACATGAATTATTGTTCTCTGAAAGTTATTCCAATTTGAAGGGACGAGCAATCATCTACGGAACATAATTAGTCATTAAATGATCTGATCCGAGGCTAATCAGGAGCAGTTGAGATAAATAAAAGATAGTCAGAGTGCGACGGTCTACATATCTCTTTACTATACTGTTACTAATACCTCAAAAATACCGAATTAGAAACGTACCTTATTCGTATGACATTACTACAATATGTTTCTGTCAATTAAGGTTGCTTTGATAATTGTATCAAAGTAAAAATAGTTGCTATTCCATACACCGTGTTTCAGGTAACGTTTTCAAAGAATACTGGTTTGTTTTCTTTATGGGTATATTTTGAAACTTTCTAAAATATAAAAAAGTGAAAAAGTTCCAACAAAAAAAGTTTTGAGAAAAGGAAAGGAACAAAAATATACAGTTACCTGAACAATTATTGAAAGTTTAACCCTCCCCCTGGCGAATTAATTCCATTAGTTTTTGAGCATCAATATTTTTAATTCCATATATTGATGCTGTATTGAGTCAGTTTAAGAAAAGAATATCGATTCTAAGGTAATATTAAATGGCATCATCGTCAAATGTAAAGCTGGGAAATACTGAATTTAGAAAGACCCCCGCTGGAAATTTGTTTACTAGTGATATTAAGACAATCTTCTCGATACTATTAATAAGGCTTGATTTAAATGCTCATCTTAATGAAAGGAATAAGAATCCATTCATTTTAGGTTCAAAGCAATATGAGTTTTCATTTTCATTACAGAAAGCTATATGCCTTTTACGAAACTTATGTCTTCTTCCATCAGAGAATAGAGCCTGTCTGAAAGTCTGTTATACTATTGAACAACCATTCTCGCAATTTTTAATGTCAGTATTCATGACAGCAAAGCTACTACATACACCAGCAGATAGGACAAGAAAAGGGCCTAAGGATAAAGTCCTATTACAGCCCACGCCCAAGGGTATAGCTATTCTGCAAGCTTTTTGTCGTAGCATTGGATTGCAAAGGCTACCTGATGTACTGTTCTCATCATTAAACACAATGAATCTGTTCCTCTTCGAACGTAGTGAATTTACTGATAAACTACTCATGAGCCGAGTCCTAATATATCTGCTATTTATAAAATTAATGGGACCATTTCCTAATGTCTGGTCTCCTTCAAAGGAACATGATTATGCTTATGTAGCTTTGCCGCAAAATATATCCATTGAAGACATTAAGTTTTCGCTAGACCAGAACGTGATGTTATCGAATTTTGAACCAGACAATATTGCTCCACCAGTAGATACTTTAAAAGGAAGCAATGTATATTTAAATCAATCTAAAATTCTATCTCCACTTGCTCATAAATTTTTTACAAATCCAGACTCTGACTCACACATACAATACTATGTCTCGACTGTAGGTGTTAGAACTAAACCTGATGTCGAAGTTAATTTCAAAACCACAAAAAATTATGTTTTTACTACAAAAGCTATTTGGCAATGGTTAATGGATTGCTGCGATATATTCTATCCCAGGGATGCAGCACACGTTACCGCCAGATTCCTATTCTATGGGTTATTGGAAGAAGTTCCTGCCAGTCCTGAAAATTACGCGGGATTAATTAGTAAAAATAAATATGTGAAACTCACTACGTTAGGAGAAAATATTGTAAAATGGGGGAAAAAGGATGACACTGGCAAAAATCCTCAAGTTGATTCTAAATGTTTGTCAAATTTGGGACAATTAACATCTATTTCTAGAAGTCCCAGTGTTTTTCCTTTTTTACCAAGACTCTCATATCCATCGTCGAGAAAAAATTTAGACAAAATTCTGAAAGAGCCTGGGTTAAGACATTTATTTAGACATCATCTCGAAAAAGAGCATTGCTCAGAAAATTTAAATGCCTACTTAGATATTAGGCGGTTTCTTCATATGATGGGAGGTTTGAAAAATAAGATGAAATTGGATAATTATAATGGTTCTCTGTCTCCGAATTCAATTAATATTAATTATTCTTTACTATCATCAACTGCTAAAAACAATGAGGATTTTCTTTCTCTAGTAGGAACCTGTATCGAGACTGCATGCAATATTTATTCAATCTATATTATGCAGGATTCTCCGATGGAAATTAACATAGATTCGAATCTCAAAAATAAAATTGAGAAAATTATCATTGGTTATGTTCAGTACGATTATGAAAAGACTTGTTCAGTCAACAGCATTGAAGCTACCATAGGCAACACTCTGGATAGCGCGTCTGGGCACACATATTTGTTACACAAAAAGAATGGCATATTGAAAGATACTACGATGAAAGAATTCAGTCGAGAAGCTTTTATGAATAAGTTTGGTAAATTAGAAATCAACAATTTGCTATTTATGATCTCAAGTTTAGGTCATTTATACTTGTTATATGAGCATGTTGAGAACGCAACCTACCATATGATGGAGACAGACTCTTTAACTAAATTCTTAGATTCTGCAGTAATTGACAAGATAGGTTCTGCTTTTAGCTTGATTTCTGTCTAATCTTGTAAACCTCTTATTGTAATTACTATAGTACAATTATTGTTTTAAATCATTAATCATTACACAAATGGTTCTCTAAGTACTTGATAACGTATAAAAATAGCTGTAGGTTAAATGTAACTAAAGTGTGGGATTGAATGCAAATTCATTCATTAAAATATCAACATCTTTCCAAACAACATCTGACTCCCAGTTATCCCAATTAGCCATAATTGAGTTAGGTGAATCATTTGTGGGGGTTGTATTGATATGATCATCCGAGAATGGTATTATGAATTGTTGGTTGGTCAAGTCATTGCTAGATTTAATACCAAGGTTGTCGTTCAGTATTGGAGATTGAGCTGTGGATTTTCCGTTTTGCAATTGACGTTCACTAAACTCTCCAGATGTTGCATTTCTATAATCGCTGGTTATTTTAGGTTTTTGGTTTCTTACAATATCAAACATTGATGTCTCTGGTGGTCTAATTAAGGATTTAGAGATTTCTTTTTTTCTAAGAACATCTGAATTTGGCCGAATGTATTGATTAAATGTTCCATTTCCTCTATTGTAAGATTCTGGTGACATCTTATTATTCGTGTTTGCGTGGACAGATTGATTATCATAAGTGCTACTATTTGGTGTATTTGTGAGACTACCATTACTGCTTCCAGTAGAAACGTTAATAGGATTTGGATCTAGTGGTATAGTTTCTATAATTCTTCTTGCTTTCATTTCAGGGTTCTTAACATGCGATAGCTTTATATCATTATTCTTAGCATCCTTAGATGTACCTTTTTCAATACCAGAATCAGATTCATCATCTTCGTCATTCTTTTCATCATTCTCTCCGGAAATATGAGACCTTTTAGATTCTCTTTCAAGCTTAGCCATACCAGATTTTTCTTTTAATATATACAAGCAATCAAAAAAAACACTAACAGCCATTCTAGATCTTACTGTTATACCTAGATTGAAATTTGTGAATTCTTCTACAAAACTGTTTTCTTTTTTTCTCTGTTCCTTTTTCCAAGATTCATACATGTTAGCGTACAATGACCATATGCTTCTCATTATACCCGACGACCGATAAGCCATATCGTGTTTCAAAACAGAGGCATTAAATGTTAACAAGACTGCATTCTGATATGCTTTTTTCCCGTATGCAACATCAAGCATAGGGGCTAGTGACGAATTTGCTAGTTTACTTATGATGCAGGCTGACTGCCAAATATTAAGAACAAAAACACCAGGAAGATATTTGATTATTGTGGGATTCGATTTCCACATACTATGAGCATGACTTAAAAACTCAATTGCTGCATTGTATGCTTTCACTAGTCCTTTTTTGGTCTCAAATAAAGCTTCTGTTTTATTTGATAATTGCATGAGATTATGGTTACCATCTTTGGATCCCACTTCCGACAAAAATGGATCGTTGAAATAATATGTCAATAAATGTGTCTTTGCAACTAATAACGAAAACTTCCTTATATCATCGATATTGGATTCCCTTAACGATAAATCCAAGTGAACAAGCTGCTGATTTAAGACCTGAATTAGTGGGTGAACAGTTTCTCGGTCAGCTACACCAACGACGTTGGTGCCATTGTTACTTATGGTGTTTATAACTTGATTTTCAAAACGTGCAATCTGTGTTAGCTGCTTCAAAGGCAATGGTATGTTTGTTCCCTTCATCTGATTGAATAACAGAGATGTGGAATTCAAAATGGAATTGTCAAAGGACGTGTAGGATGGGAAGCCAAAAGATGAGGCAATAAATTGTGAGACAATATTGCAGCATACCCACGTACGCAATTGTTCATTTATTAATTCAAAATTCGCTGTCGTGTATTCCTTGGAAAAGTCAGCACAATTTAAACCTACTCTTATTGCTTGGAACATTGCAGTACCGATAGTATTCCAGGATGTGTCTGCACTTAATGAGGAAGTTAACGGTGGCCAAAACGTATACAGCAAAAAAGCTTGGACAGAGTAGACAGATGCAACGTTTAATACAGGCTCGTCTGTTTCCGATGGTGTGTACCTTATAATTGGTGAAATAGTGATTTCAGCTAACACGGACTTCACCAAACCAGATAATTTTTTCATTAGGTGGGTAGACTGAGGCTTCCTTCGGAGACCAATTAGTAATATGACCCAAAAAAGACAAGGTGATAAATTGTATATTTTCTCCGCCCCATATTCTAGATTTACAACAGGAAGGAATATGTGATATTTTGTTGCAAACTCCTGAAATAGTTCAGCTATCTGCTGGCTTGAAACGTATACATCACCTAAATTTTTTGGTGAGCATTTAAGTTGTTCTTCTGTCATTTCTGAAAAGTGAAAAACAACATTTGCACTTTTATCGTAATTTTCTTCAGATATTGTTTTATTACCATTGCTATCTATATGCGCTGCCACTGGGCTATTTTCTTCTTGATAGTTAATTGAATTTATGATCGAGGTTTCTTGGTTTTCTTGCTGCCATTTCTTCATGTTCTCATCTTTCATTTTTTTTATTTTATCTTTGGTAAAATTACTGTTATCTAGTAATTGTTGCTGCTCTTCCTCAATCCTTTTTAAAATCTGTTCCGAAGAAAGATTACTTAGTGTTGCAGTTAGCTCCTTGAATCGTTTCTCAATGGCCTCGTTTCTAGCTCTCTTATATGTTCTTCTGAAATCTTTCTTCAAAACACATGGAACGCCTTTCTTTTGACATCTAGTACATGGTTCTGGCGCTTTATCATGTGCGTCACATTTAGACTTCTGTTGACGGCATTCTACACATGCAACTCTCTTTTTCTTCTTGGGTTTCTTTGAACCGTTGGTTGGTGAAGATTGTGGAGGTAATTCTGGGGTCACACTAGCCTCTTCGGAGTTAGGAGCACGATTCGTTAGATTTATATCGCTTTGAATATCTGAAAAAGGTGTTCCAAATCCAGGGCTTACAGAATCCATAGTTATGATTTGAAAATCATAAAATTGTTTTGTTAAAATCTTTGCACTATCCCGTTAAATTAGTAAGGGCAACACTTGTTAGAATAAGCGAGATTTTAATTTTGAAAGGTGCTGTGCCAAATTACAAGTTTATGAGTCTATATTTTTGCTCTAATGGCTTCTGAAAGAAAGAGTTATATTTGATCAATGACCTCCACAATTATTATTCGGCCTGATTTAACTTGTGCCTATCGCAGTTTTCCTGAGTCTCAGTGGTTTAAAAAGAACTCCGATAATAGACGTATGTCTTTGTATGTCTCTTACTAAACCTTGCTCTGGTATACAAAGAACTCAAAGAATAACTCAAGCACACAAACTTCCATTGTCAGCTTTGCAGATGAGTTCCTGACTTCATCGTTAGCCGTATGCACTATTTTGAATACGAATTTTTCTGATTTTTTTTTTTTCACGATGAGCTGAGTCCTTTTTTTCTTTTTCTTGGAATTATCCTTCAGTGCTATAGGCGTTGCCATGTTGACATAACCCTTCAAACTTCAATATGCTGGCTACGTAGTCGAGCCTTTTGCACCATTGGTCATTCAAGAAAACATATCATCACTCATATATATACTTTCTGTAAATAAGTTGCTCAGAGATGAAATATGAGAAAGATATGTCTTACTGTGTACAAAAAATTGACGTAATAAAATTATTAATGCTTTGCCATTGAGTACTTCAAAAACTTCTCAATGAAATCAGAGTTTAGCTTTGGATTAGATTTAAAATCTGCATAATAAATCAATTGGCTCGTATGTGTGTAATTGTTCTTATCATTGAGACTCAAAATTAATGCTACTCCTCCTTGATATAAGATGTTACAAGAAAAAGTCAAATAGAAGTACTAAGTATCTGGTTGTTCTTGACCTTACTTAATATATAGAAATTGTGTTATATGAAATATGCTGAATTTACCTTATACATGAGTCAGGGTCCTCACAAAGAATGAGAGAAAACTCTTTATTTCCTCTCTAAATTCAAACCTACAAAAGCAATCTGTAGATTAATACTGAAACTACCTTCCCCCTAACTGGAGTGTAACCTGCAGAGAATTACAATAAGTGATTGTGATTGAGAAAAGAGGATGATCTTAGGTTTCCCTTACTAACAGTTTGATGATTATCTTTTATCTCATCACTCTTTTCCGACAGGCAGAAAATGACGTAGGGAATAGATAAGTGGAGGCCGGTGCCGGTGAGATGCTGACTTCGACTATCCACCGGTGACTTGGATTAAAAGCGACAGTCATGATGGATTAATAAGATTTCAAGAAGGTCGATAAGATAATATGATTCACCTGAAGTAAATTGTGTGACGTATCTAGTATGCCAGTAATTTTTTAAAAAAAAAAAGATTTATTAGTTTGGTTATAAAGTGTTTATGTGTTGCAATATAGAAGAACTACTTATCTAAATATGATATGATCGTATGAACAGTATTAAAAAATTGTTTTTGTAGTCATTTAAATTGCCCTTGCAAATGTATAGAAAGTTTTCCATGAAACATGGATTTTGGTGTCAAGATCGTAATTGTTCTCCAAAATCTTATCTATAACTTCATCGATAATGTCCTTCTTATTGGCATTCTTTGGATCATGCTTCCATTTATAATAAATACCCCATGTTTGCAAATATTCTCTCAAGTTCTTGACAGTCATTTCACAAATCATTTTGAATGGTGCAGATTCATAATTGGCTTCACGTGGATTATAGACCTTCAAATCGACTTCCTTGAATAAAGAGTCGTTCAACTTAATGTTGCGGTAATAGCTTGCAATGATGTCTACAGCGGGTTTTTCCCAATATGGAGCCAGTTTTTCCTCTCCAAAGCAAAAGTCATACAAGGCATCATCGATTGCTGGTAATTCCAATACAACAGGCTCTAAGTAACCCCAATAAGCAAGTGTTCCGTCAGCTCTCAAGTTCTTGTGCACTTCATCCTGGAATTTATCGAGGTTGAAATACTGGATGGCTTCAGCAGAGACGACCATGTCACATTGACGCTTGTTTTGTCTTTCACCGAGAAAGGTAAAGTCTTCACCGCCTGCAACATGAAAGTTCACGTTTTTGGCTGGGTTCCCATTGTTGGCGGCCTCGATCATTCTTTCGGAATAATCAGTTCCGATAATTTCGTTAGTATCATTGAAGACCTCACTCAATTGCAACGTAGCAGTACCTGGACCGCACCCAACATCGACAATCAAATCACATTTACCGTTGTGGTATTGTTGCAAGTGCTTGTAGAACTCCAATGGGTATTGTGGTCTGGACTGCTTGTATCCTTCGGAGTTAAAGTTGCTCTTGGAAAAAGAAGACATTGCTATAAGTTTCAAGAGTGAAGCTATAAGATAAAGGCTAAGTACTATATACTAGTTAATAAAGATCGTTGTTGTTTTATCTTAGTCTGATTCTATTAGTATTACCAATAAAATTCGGACTCGCTGTGCTAAACAAAGGGCAGAAATTGTATCTCTGAGATCTGTTTAATATGATTTTGTTATAGTGTCCTGTATTGACAATTGAAATTTCACAAGTAGCACAAAAGGTCGAGAAAACGTTTATTGGTCAAACCTTGGTAAAATGCTCACTATTTATACTTCTTCATTTTCATGATTTTACAGGGGTTTTCCCATATGCCATAACTGAAACCCCTTGGCTAATTGCAGTCTCAGGTTTCTATAATTGGAAGGGCTCACTGGTTAAGCCTGTGCAAAAGAAAGTAAGTGTATATGCCAGAATAATATAAAGTGGGGTAATCAAACCCACGTACAGATTATCTTTTTGTTCTAAAAAAAGAAATTAACTCACACCTAATGCTCTGCGGTATTTTTATATACGAGGATTATACTGTGAAGCCCCGCCCCATTGTTTCTCTAATGTGTGGCCGTGAGTGGCAGCGTGGAAAGAAAATTGTTTTCCATTTTTGTTTGTTTTTCAAAATTACGTCATTTTAAATAGAAGAGGTTTCAACACCATCAGCCCAACAGTTTCAATCGAGATATACTGTATTGGAAGTATTACTGCTGATTATATCCAGCTCATAGCTGAAGCAAAGTATTCTGTATAGCAAAGAATATACGCTCTATGTGATACAGTGTAAATGATATGTAGTTACTATATCGAGGGTTCTTCCAATTAGGAATGAAAAATTATTTGGATGACGTTGTAATGCATAAAACTATGGGCCCATGTATGTGGTCACGTTTGCTTAATACTTTGTTGGCGTTGATGTATCTTAACTATCTGTTATGTAAGATCGAATTGGTCATATGACTATTGTCTTCCGACATTTCTCCATGATAGTGTCTAGCTTTCGTTGACTTGATTCTGTAAACTGCACTAGAAAAATCATAGAGACAAATGTTAACAGAAATGTACGCAAAGTTTGATTAAGGAAAAGTAAAAACTTTCTGAAAAAAAAAAAAAAATAAGAGCTTGCGATGCGATGAGCACGATATTCAAACAGCTAGCAACAGTTTATAAGACAGCACCATTTCTATTTCTTGTTCAGTAGTCAAAAAATTGAGATTAGAATTGGGCTATCCTCACGGCAAAATTAGCTTTCTTCTTCTGATGAGGTTTAGACAGAATGTGGTGGGTGCACCTAGAGATGTTAAGCTCTTGTGGGCATCTGTATTTCTGCGTTTACTATCTTATGGTATAACAAATCAAGTGCTCACGTTGTTATTAAGTGGGATACACATGGGTGAAGACCGTATAGGTCTTTTTATGTCCCTAACCTTGGTTGGTGATGTGTTGTGTTCTTACATTCTTACATGGTATGCTGATTCATGGGGAAGAAGAAGGGTGTTGATCTACGGATCTATCATGATGATGCTGAGTGGTATTGTGTTTAGTTACTCAGAGAATTTCCACGTCTTGCTGATATTTGCCATTTTTGGTGTTATCTCACCATCCAGTGACGAAGTGGGTCCTTTTAAATCGATTGAAGAATCGATGATTGCACATCTATCATCAAATGACAAGAGGCCAGATGTGTATGCTATGCATAGTTTGGTTGGTACTGTAGGCAGTGCTTTAGGTGCTATATCTTGTGGGGTGTTTATTAAATTCATCAAGTCTCATGGTTATGCTACAACTGATGTAGAGAGTTATAAATTAGTTTTTAGACTATATGCATTCATTGCATTTATGAAAGTTATTATAATGCTTATGTTATCAGAAAAGACAGAGTTGGACAGCCATTTTCATGATCATATTGAAGATAATAATTTATCAGAGGCTATTGTACATGATGAATTGACACCACTAGTAGAAACAGCTGCGCATAAAAACGAGATCAATAAGTCGAGAGCACTCTCAAAGGAAACTAAGGCAACATTAACTAAGTTGCTGGTGATCTTCATGGTGGATTCATTAGGTTCAGGTTTTATGACTAGTGGATGGATGGTTTATTACTATAAGAATATTTTCCTACTATCACCAGTTGCATTAGGTACCATGTTCTTTGTTTCTCAGGGTGTTCAAGCTTTATCTACATTGCCATCATCGAGTATTACTAGGAGACTTGGACCAGTTAAGACAACACTAGCAGTTCAAATACCATCGGGTATTTTTTCAATACTGATTCCATTTGCTGTAAATTATTTGCCGCTCTCGATATTTCTGTTGAACTTACATTTTGCAACAATGGCAATGGATGTCACTCCAAGGCAAATAATTTTGACGAATTTGTTCAAATCTAGCGAACTAACTAGAGTCATGGGTATAGTAAATATTGGTAAAACGTTTGCGCGCTGTATTGGGCCAATATTTACAGGTCTGCTTGCAAGTAAAGGCTTACTGTGGTGTTGTTATATCATAAGTGGTTCCTTAGTTATTACCGCCGATGCCATATTAGCATTCTGGTTTTTGTCGATCGACCATAAGATTAAGGCACAATGTTCATAATGTCTGTATATAAATAAGGACAGTATATTTGAATAATATGTTTGTTTGATATAGAGTGAATGTTTATACATTATATAGAAATGTCATTATTTTAAAGATTATATTTCAGCACGTTCATAGTTTTAGATTGAAATCAGCAGACTGACATATCAGAGTAGAGCTAGCCTTGCCTCTTGGGGGTATATAATTTTTAAACGAGAGAAGTATCCTATTGTTAAAATGGTGATAATGGCTTGAGTTGTATTGTATTAGATTATAAACTAAACTAAGATAGAAAAAAAGATTGTACAGAAATAAAAGAAAAAAAAGATGACGTTTCCAGTATTCTTTGAAAAGAAGCGTATATGCTCTTCCCCTCTTTTTCCTTTCTTAACGGTTGGACTTGGCGACACGTTCCAATTCGTCCTTCTTCTTGATAGCGTAAGAAGTAGAAGAACCCTTGGCGGCGTTAATCAATTCTTCGGCCAAAGTTTCAGCAATGGTCTTGATGTTTCTGAAGGCAGCTTCTCTAGCACCGATGGTCAACAAAGCAATAGCTTGGTTAACTCTTCTCAATGGAGAAACATCGACGGCTTGACGTCTGGCAGCACCACCACCACCGACTCTGGTGGTGTCTTCTCTTGGACCAGTGTTGGTGATAGCGTCAACAACAACTTGCAATGGGTTTTGTTCGGTCAAGATGTGGATGATTTCCAAAGTGTGCTTAATGATTCTGACGGCCTTCAACTTCTTACCGTTGTTTCTACCGTTCATCATCATGGAGTTGGTTAGTCTTTCGATGATTGGACATTGAGCCTTTCTGAATCTCTTGTTGGCGTAACGACCGGAGGTGTGAGCAACGAAGATTGGTTGTCTAATTTGGACGTAGTCGACCAAGGATGGGTCCTTCACTTCGACATCCTCAAAAGACCACTTGTTGAACAACTTAATTTCAGTGGAACCTCTTTGAACCTCTTCTGGGATTGGAGTAGCCAAGGTGACTGGAGTGAATTCTTCAACAACTTCGAACTCTTCTTGAACTTCAACTGGAGCTTCTGTGTCAGACATCTTGTTACGGGACTGGTCCTTTTTACGTTGATTTATTCTAAACTTCGGTATAGTATTAAAAATATATATAACCAGAAATAAGTATTAACCCAAACGTTTGCAAAATAATAAGCGTCTGTTTCAGTAATATTGTGCAATCTCTAATTGACAATAGTTAACGAATGTTCAAACTGTTAATTGAGGGCTCAGTGCTAGTGTATTGTGTTACCTCTGTGCTCTTGGTAGTCTATTGCAAGCTAGCAGGATTTTGCAAAAAGAACACAAGATTTGAGATTTTGCTAAGAAACCGACAGAGGGAGCTATTGACAAAAAAGATTTTCAAACTTGGAACATACGGGTCTCTACGGATAGTTTACAGGAAAGAGTGGATGATGGTAAGTGCTAGACGGGGACTTGGAAGGAGCTAGGCAGGGGCCAGCAAGTCCAGCAAGTCCAGGCAAGGGTCATTAGGCAGAGATGTTTAGCTTTAGGAAGAGTATAGGCCAGGCAAGGCTAGGCAGGACCAGGCAGGGCCAGGCAGGTCTAGGTAGGGCTGAAACGGGGTTGTGTAGGCTAGGCAGAAAGTAATCTAGCTAGTTGGTGTGAAGAGTGAAGCAGAACCAACATTTGGGCAAGAGCTTGTTCCATCCCTCATCGCAAGCACCCCTCTCCTCCGTACGCATACTCACTGCGCCTGCCCATAAGAACAGTAGTGAAGGGTGGAAGGTCTTTCACAGACAAGCACAGAGTACCACACTGAAACGCCTTCAGATTGTAGACAGCTGTCTTTCAGGCTGGGAAGCAACACGCTCCTGCAATCTCGTAGTGGGGGAAGGAGCGTCATCCCATCCTGTGTCACGCTTGTGCTCTGGGTAGGCCGGCCAGATAGTAGCCCAACATGTTGGAAAACATAAAACCACAAAAAAATTAGGAACCCCATTCCCTAGAGACGAACATGAATGTATGGGTGTTTTCCTCGGTAGGTAAGGATGTAAAGTGCGGTAGAAAAACAGTCACAAAATAAAATAAATACGTCGTTTGTGATAAAGAACAGGCCACTGTTAAAACGCGACACCACTCCCCCAACGCCTTACTTCTGATGATACTAGTACTTGTTTACCCCTTGCCCAATGGGTAGGACAATGTACTGAAATGGTATTACAAGATCACAAGTTAAGAGTCTTGAACAGATAAGCACTGTTTGGTCCGGGTATTAATGCTATCTCAATGGACTTCCGGTGTGCTTGTCTATTGTGCATGCCGGTTTGGGAGAGAGGGTGTTAGATAAAGGAGAAAGTAGTCAGCTGACTTGTCATTTGTAGTCACCGCTAGGAAAAATAGTGGTGTCCCCTAAATTTAGCACCTCTTTTATTCAGGTTGTTCATCTGCAGTTTCTCTGTCAAATTGATCTTATAAGCCTTCTGCAGGGATCCTCAGAGACATCTTTGTCTGACAAACCGTGTTATATCTCTATGAATCACATGATCTCACATCGGACACAAGGAGTTCATAATATATTTAACTAATACGATAAATAATAACATAATTTATCTACCAATTGGTTTTTCGTTTGTTACTTCTTTTAGATGTCATGTAATATCAATATGAATATAGTTTATTATAATTCCGTTTTTTTTTTATCATAATCCTGATGCTGTATAAATACTATTTACTAAAGTGGAAGAGAGGTACTCTATTTAAATAAAAATGGAAATGGGAAACTGAAAACAAAAATAAACGAGGTAGAAGATAGGGAGCAAAACATCATTCATTATTACTGACTGCTTTTCCACTCATTGTACCAAATTGGTCTTTGTGGTGTAACGTCGATTTTCTCTTGGCCTATAGTCAAGAAAAACTTGGAAGGTGTAGGAGTATCGTAAATATTTTTAAAGTGCTCGATTCTGAAAAGTGCAATACCGTATTTACCATCAAATGATATCAGCGTACCAGCGGCTTTTTTTCTTTGTCTCAGTTTGGTACTAGCATTGCCGAATGGAGAGTTGCCAAATGGTGATGGTGCGGTAGATTGCAGTGGTTCTGGCTCTTGGTTTTTGGGATCAACCTCTACTTCAATGTCAGGATATTTATCACATTCATTTAATAGTTTAACCGCTTGCTCTGACAAGTTTTCGAATTCAATAGGAATTAGTCTTTTCCTCAGGATACCTGTAGAGTATGTTCTTGCAGTTAGTTCTTGTCCCACATAACAACCTTTGTTATTGCTGACAGTATTAGGAAAATAGTCGAAGTTTAATTCAAGTGGCATCAAACTATCCGGTTGGATGGCATCTGAGCCATCCAAAAACCCATACTGAAGCTTACATTGTTTGAAGAAACTGCTATCCTTTTCCAATTTCTCAAATGTAAAAGGGAAAGCTTCAGAATTGAATGCGTCAAATGCATTATCGACATCTTCAGTAGTTACAATCCTGAAGAATTGTGGTGCTGTACCATCGTTGTTAAGTAATGTTTCTGTTCTTCTCTCAATGTAAAAACCCAATATCTTATTGCTGATTTTGGGAAATAGAGATGTTATAAATGATTCCGCAAACTCATTTGATGCTTCGGCGTTTTTAAGATAGGTAAGAGGCACGTAAACGTTATCTATCCATGGATTTGGATCATTTTGAGTTAATCCTGGAAATGATATGAAGAAATCCCATGTCTTAGTGTTCTTAACTTCTTCAAATTTTATCTTATTATGCAGCTTGTGTGACTCAAAAGATGTTAACATCCGAGGTATTATATCCTTGTCAAACTCTAGCAGATATTCTGGATATAGCTTAATCTTGGCTTCGGTTTGATCGTTTACTACACCAGGAGATGGGTATATTATAGAGTCCGTTACAAGTTTGCCTTTACCATTCAAGAACGCACTATAGATACCAAAGCGTGAGAGATATGGCCCGTTGTGACTTTCGGCGTTATAAATTCCCCAGTTGCCTTTCTTCTCATTGAACTCCGGGGACTCGTTATTATTAGTGTCCTTCTTATTTTTTTCATCACTTACTTCAATTGTAGTTAGATTCTTCTTAACAAAAGTTGGTAATAGCTTTGAAGTAACTAATCCATTGAGAAAACCTATTGTGTCTGGTCCTCTAACCTGTAAGTATGATTTATTAGGTATTTCACCATATACCAGAAGAGCATTGTCCAAATTTGTTGCCTTTATAGAACTTATAAATCTCCGACCACATTGTATAGAAACTGCATTCTTACTTGATCGTGTCAAGTCTAATATTGAGCGTGTTAACGTTTTCATCATTGCATTGCACTTCACTGTTCAAATGGTTTTATAAGGGATTTCAATTTCGGAAAAGCGAAACTGGAAGTTGAAAGTAGTGTTGAATGGATAGTGTTGAATGGATTGGTCGGCTTTCTAGACTATGCAAAGAAGCAAATAGCAACTTAAATAATTATCAATCTTGTACATGAAAATTGAACTGGTTAAATGTAGCATTCTCGAGAGAAAATCAGTCTTGTCACTTACTGGTGACTATGTCATTAGTAAGCACGATTTATCCAGAGCGAGGTGACAATAATACAAAACAAATCACATTGACTAGGCAATTAATTACAAATATGTAGAATATTCTTTAAATTTTTGTTTTCTGTATAGAAATCATATTTACTAGTAGATTTGGCTATATATGAAAAATACCCAAGTTAGTAAAGACTATCTTGGATACAATTCATTTTGTGTGGATCTTGGAAATAGAATATAAAAACTGATATGGGGGTTTCATTGAACATCTATGAAACATCAACAAAAGATAATCCAGCTTTTAAGTAGTCTAACATATAGCATATATGCGCAATCTTGTATCAATACAAAATTGAAAGACTTATTCCATCTAAAGCCTTTATAATAAGGAATATTAACAAATAAAGATCGAACAAGATAAATTAAAGGTAACAGTAGAGGGAATATGATGTCTTTCAACATTCGCCAATAATTATTCTGATAGAAAGTTGGATCATCTTCAAAGAGTACCCGGCTAATTCAATCAAAACTCGAATAATTGGCTAATGCGCAGAGGGGAAAATGTCGAAAACCTTGAGATATTCACAGATAATTCCTTTCCTTATGGTATTGTTGATATTATCTAAATCATGATATCAAGTGGCCCTTTAGGTAAAGTAATAAAACTGCAAAAGCTAGGTCAAAAATTGTGGATGCCAAAAAATTTACAACGAGAACAAAATGTACAATAGTCGATTAAAACAAGGGAAAAAAAGTCGAGAGTATAAGTCTCGATTTTCATTCTGTTTTACCAACTTATGAAGCTTCAGCAGCCAACTTTTCAGCCTTAGCAACGACATCTTCAATACCACCGACCATATAGAATGCATTTTCTGGAAGATCATCGTACTTACCTTCCAAGACAGCCTTGAAAGAGGAGATGGTGTCCTTCAATCTGACCAGCTTACCTTCGATACCGGTGAAAACTTCAGCGACAGCGAATGGTTGGGACAAGAATCTTTGGATCTTTCTTGCTCTTTCGACGGTTAGCTTATCTTGTTCGGACAATTCATCCATACCCAAAATGGCGATGATATCTTGCAGAGACTTGTAAGTTTGTAAAGTTTCTTGGACCTTTGTGGCGACGTTGTAATGCTCTTCACCGACAACGGCAGCGTCTAGCAATCTAGACTTGGAGTCCAATGGGTCGACAGCTGGGTAGATACCCAATTCTGAGATACTTCTGGACAAGACGGTGGTGGCGTCCAAGTGCGCGAAAGTAGTGGCAGGGGCAGGATCTGTTAAATCATCTGCAGGCACGTAGACGGCTTGGACGGAAGTGACGGAACCCTTCTTTGTGGTGGTAATTCTTTCTTGCAACAGACCCATATCGGTAGCCAAGGTTGGTTGATAACCGACGGCGGATGGGATACGACCTAGCAAAGCGGAGACTTCTGAACCGGCTTGGGTGAATCTGAAAATGTTGTCGACGAACAGCAAGACATCTTGACCTTCTTCATCTCTGAAGTATTCTGCGATGGTCAAACCGGTCAAGGCGACTCTGGCTCTGGCTCCTGGTGGTTCGTTCATTTGGCCGAAGACCAAGGCGACCTTAGAGTCACCTTCCAAGTTGATGACACCGGTTTCCTTCATTTCTCTGTACAAATCGTTACCTTCTCTGGTTCTTTCACCGACACCTGTGAACACGGAGAAACCACCGTGAGCCTTTGCGATGTTGTTGATCAGTTCTTGGATGAACACGGTCTTACCGACACCGGCACCACCGAACAGACCGATCTTACCACCTCTGGCGTAAGGGGCCAGCAAGTCGACGACCTTGATACCTGTTTCCAGGACTTCGGCGGCGGTGGACTGTTCTGCGAAGGAAGGAGGATCGGCGTGGATAGGCTTTCTCAACTTTGAGTTGATTGGGCCACGCTCGTCGATAGGTTCACCGATAACGTTGATGATTCTGCCCAGGGTCTCTCTGCCGACAGGGACGGAGATTGGGGCACCTGTGTCGACGACCTTCTCGCCTCTGACCAGACCTTCGGTACCGTCCATGGCAATGGTTCTGACGGTGTTTTCACCCAAGTGCTGGGCGACCTCCAGGACCAGTTTCCCCTGTGGGGTCTTGATCTCCAGAGCGTTCAGGATAGCTGGCAAGTTGGACTCTTCGAATTGGACATCGACGATAGCACCAATGACAGCACTAACTTTACCAGAGGCTAGAGCAGCAGTAGAGGCGAATCTCACTGGGGAGTTGAATTTGGAGGCCATCCTAGCAGCTTGCAAAGCAGCACGGGAGGATGGCGCAGCGTATAGTCTAGGCAATACCATTGTTAATAGTTGAGCTTAGAGTTGTTGTTACAAGTCTGAAAAAAAAAACAATTTTTAGCTTATTATGTATCTATGTGTCTTACAAGATAGAGGTTATTATATATATAGTTTATTCGAGGGATTGGGAAGTGAAAGCTAATTGGTCTCAACTGAGTGTCTCTCCTACTTGCATTTTGCACTGGTACTCACACTCCAGCACTCTAAGCACTTCATTGCCAACACCACCGTAAAGCACTTCCCTGCGAAGGAGAGGCAGTCCACATCGCAGTTTCGCAGTTTGTATGGCAGAGAGGCAGAGAGGCAGAGAGAGAGAGAGAGTTAGAGCGTAAACAAACGCAGTGCTAGCTGAAGAGCCCTTCCCAGTATACAGGGCAGAGAAAAGGGTGAGTTGGGAAATCCTCGAATCCTATTGGATGAAGGGCAGAGAGAGACGGAGAGACGGGAACTTGGCGGGGGGAAAGTACGCATGCACGGGTTGTGTCAGTGTGTACGTTTATACCACCTGATATACGTGAGAAAGTAGTTCATATCACTATTTCCTTGTTATCACTCGAGCCACGAGACCCTGTTCGTATACCGCAACACACATCCATTGAGGATAAATGATTTACGTTTCTTTTTGTATTGTGCCTTCGAAAGTTGTCTGTGCGCCCTGTCTGTGCCCTGTCTGTGCCCTGTCCGTGCACTCCATTCTAAGTCGAGGCCCAAATACGTCACTTACTTTGCCATTCAAGGAATAGTAATTAGATGTTAGTTGTTACATTTGTATCTATAAAAGAGTCTACTTAGAGTCTACTTAGACTCTCCTTACAAGCTCTTCACAACCGCTTCACAGCCTCTTTACAACCCTTCTATGTATGCTATGGAGGTGCCTGTGGTATACCCTACTGAGGAAGAGTTCGCCGATCCCATCGATTACTTGAATCAGCCCGCTCTGCGGCGCCTGGGGAAGGTCTACGGGATGGTGAGGATAGTGCCCCCCGCGGGGTTCAACCCGCCGCTGGCACTGGACAAAGCCAGGTTCAAGTTCAAAGTGCGGTGGCAGAACCTTAACGAGCTCCAGCTGCTGAACAGGGCCCGCTTGTTCTTCATAAACAATCTGAACACTTTCAACAGGCTCAAGGGACACCCTGCCCACTTGGAGCACACATATGTGCGCGTCGCCACTGCAAGGCTGCACCTGTACGACCTGTACATCCACATCATGCAGAGGAAGGGACTGCTGCCCACGAAGTCGGTGCTCGTCGACAAACCGCTGTGGAGGTCCTTCCTTTCAAGGAACAAGCTCAGCCACACAGTGTCCCCAGAGCAACTCGTACAGGTGTTCACTTCTTACCTGCAGGACTATTACTCATACCTCTACAAAATGTACAGGAAAACTGGCTCCGGCAGCATATACAATGCAATGTTGTACAAGGAGGCCATACCACACTCTGCACTGCAAACCAATGACCTGGATTCACAGGATGATCAGGATCACCAGGACAACCAGGACAACCAGGATGACAGGAATGAACAGGGTGAAGAAACTCTACGAACTCAGGAACCTACGCCAGACGAACCAGTACACCATATGGCCAGGATGTCCGCCGCTGTGGGAGCTGATGACTCCGAACTGCAGGACTGGTGCCCCATATGTAAACATATCCCGAAAGATAACGAACTAGACGACGTCTCTTACTGTGACAGTTGTAGCCAGATCTTCCACAACAGGTGCATCAAAAATAATAACTACTTGAACAACGCCAGTGGAGAATGGATCTGTAATAATTGTATTATTGGAAACGGATTTTATGGGTTCAAATACAGCACACACTACTTTACACTGAAAGAATTTGAACAGAAGTACGGGACAGATGAGAGCCCCGATGTGGATAAGCTTGAAAAGGAATTCTGGGATCTAGTGGGTAACCAGGACGTGAAGACCACAGTTCCTTATGGCGCCGATATTCATAGCGAGGACCCGGCTGAATTGACTGGCTTTCCAACTAACGATAAAACTTATAGCACACACCCAATGAACTTGCTTAACCTGCCCCAGGCTAGTAGTTCGCTGCTGCCATTCCTGAATAGAAACATCTCGGGTATGACAATCCCATGGATATATGTAGGCTCGAAGTTCTCAACATTCTGTTGGCATTTGGAGGATCAATACACGTTAAGCGCAAATTATCAACATGAGGGTTCACCCAAGGTTTGGTACAGTATACCAGATAACTCCTGTGACAATTTTCACAAGCTACTACATGATTTGACCCCTGATCTTTTTGAGAAACAACCTGATCTATTACATCAGTTGGTCAGTCTTATCTCACCGTATGACCCATTGTTCAAGAAATATAATGTCAAGTGGTATAAGGCGGTTCAGCATCCTAACGAATATATAGTAACATTCCCAAAGTGCTACCATGCAGGTTTCAATACGGGGTATAATATTAATGAGGCTGTTAACTTCACGAGCGAATCGTGGCTACCTTATGGATTGGAAGCCATATCAGACTATCAACTTACGAAGAAAATGCCTGTGTTTGATATGTATGAGTTGATGGTGAATATTCTAGTAATGTATTATCGTGATAATTTGCCGTCTCCAGTAAGCGATGCTTTCTTACAACACTGCCACCATGAACTCTTATCATATATCAACAAGGAAACAAGAAATATTCTTTCGGTAATGCCATTTATTGCACAAGAGAGACTTCTGCATGTTAGTAATCAATTACATCTTGATAGTGAAGATACCAAAGAATACATACAGGAGGATGACGAAGATGGTTTCTTTTGTGCTAGTTGTTCTACTATGTGCTCTTTTGTATTTGTATTACAGTGCAAACTTGATAGGTCTAGACATGCTAAAAGAAGAAAGACTACAAATAACGATAACCACTTATTGAAGGTTCGAGAATTTAAAAAACATCTTGAAGAAGATTCTGATTCCCAAGTGCTTTGCCTGACGCATTTCTTGGAATGTAAAGACAAATCTGAAACTATCAACAGTTTAATCTCTCTCAGAGAATTTAACGAACTCCATCATATCCTTAAGTTATCTGGTAATAAGATGGATGGAATAAAATGACTTTGCGGTCAAACAAACATATGATACCCATTTTCAAATTTATGATTTTGATAATTTGCAGCTTGTAACAATTTAATATTAAAACATGCCATTTGATTGCAACATGATATTCACTTCACTAATATTAATACATCCCGGAATCGAATACACAAATGACACTTTTTTATAAATAATAGTTCTATATAATTTTGTTTAATAATGAAATTTTTTTAATGTTTTGGTCTCACGAACAGCCTATTACATTTAGGTTGGCTTTCATATTCAGTAACCTCTTTCAAATAAATCAACTTAACAGAGGCAAAAAAGCCAAAATACACAAGAGCATAGTATACTTAACAGACTATCATAAAAGGTTAGTGGTATTCAAAGGATACAAAAAGCAGAGCAGCCTGGTTATAGATATATTGCTTTATCAAGGAATAGAGATTCGCATTACTAGAACAAAATGGGAATTTTATCAGCGCAGAACTTAATATTGTTGAGAAGTGCACTACTTCTCACTATTGCATTCTTTTGCATAAAGAATGTTAACAGTATATTACAGAATTCATTTTTCCTTGTGTTATCTCAAGCAATGGAGCTTCCAGCTCTTTCAATGTCCCAATATAGTGGTCAATTAGGTATGTTCAGTATGCTATTCTTCTTTGCTGCTCTTAATGACCTGGTACCGCTAATGGAGGACAACAAAACATACTTCCGTTCAATCGTTCCTGTCAGATTGACAGTCTTCTTCATCATTGGTGCCATTGCATATCTATGGACTGAGAACCTATACTTTCACAACAATGCCGTATTTATCTACTGCTTTATTGAAATATGGATTAATTTCCTTCTACTTAATGCTGTTAGGGAAGAACGTAATGAAGAGTTTAAGAGAGAGCACAGATTTATGAACGATGATTTGATTGAGGAACCTGCCCCTTTCGAAAAAGCAGAGTAGATAAATTGTTATCAAAAAAGATACTATATTGAATGGCCTGCAGTTCTGTATGTCATAATTGCATAAAAAATATTGTTGCATAGAAATTTAAAGGCAATTGATACATCAATATATTATATATATAAATAGAGTCCGATAGCATCAAAAAAGTTAAAATCTGATAAGTAAGCCATAAAACATCGTATACTTGAAGAGCTGAAAACGTCATATAACATTAGTCTTGCTTTTTACTTGGAGATGCCATTTTCTTGGCAATCTTAAGCATCTTAGAGAACCAAAAAACATTGAGTAAACTCATGGTGATATTTAGTGAAAGAACCACTGCACCAGCCAAATATGGTAGCTCATATCTAGCTCTCCAAAACTGTCTTAGTAATAATAGATTACAGCTCCAACCCCAAACTATACGGACACCAAAGAATGTTAGCAATAATAATAGACCATTTATCATATTCAACCAATTAGGAATTACTGGACCGGATGAAGATTTATGTTTGTGGTTTAATTGAATCGTGTACCAGTTCATGTTGACAAATGGGGTACTAGCTTCAAATAGCAAGTACTTACCTACCCATGGTTGGCAAAATGGTGTTAAAATAGCTAACATCACTACCAATGACCCCACGGCATGGAATAAGAACTCAAACCCGTAAATTGAGAAGTGACGTAAACATAGCGCTAGATCCCATACAAAATAGCCACAACTTAGAGCGCTGACCATTGAGCACCATGGATTTACATAAGTAGCAATGTTTAGATCAAATGGTAGAGCCAAGACCGGAAGCAAAATAGCAATAGATATCACTGCCTGGATCATTGACACCGTGTGCACATCAAAGTCCAGTTTAAGCTTCTTATCTGTTATATCAGAGTAGTGTTTGCCAAAAAAGTACCTGTTTATTTTTGGTGCGATAGTATACTGACAGACTTGGTAAAAGATGAAAGCGTATACTATCTCATGTAAATGCGCAAGCCACAGGTTATCTAGTCGATCAGGGTACCACGACAAACCGAACAGAGGCTCATAGTACCCAGCAGCAACGGTATCGTTTAGGGAAGACATAACTGGTTATTGAGTAGAAACTAACAGAAATGGTCAGTAATATTCTGTTAGGATAGCCTTGATGATTGGTATTTCTTTGGGTATCAGATTCTTTCAACACCAAAAAATGCAAAACCAGAATTCCCAAGAAATCACCAACTATTTATATCCTTTTAGGTTACAAAACTACTACTGTATAGAACCTATATATTACCACTTTCATGATGTACCTTGGCAGTGACTGTTTATGCACATGCACTCACTCATCGGTTGAGTTGAGTTGAGCCCGTTGTTACGTTGTTGGGATCAACGGGTTTTGTGTTTCTTTGCGAAGGCAACTTCACAACAAAACAACGCGATGAGCAAAGCAATTCAACAATAAGAACCAAGAAACATAGAGGAGGAGTAGGGGGTGAATCAATGCCTTTGTTGAGTGGATTGGCTTGTGGTGTCTGATCGATAAATGGGTAATTGATAAGTAGTTGCATTGTGGAGACTCGATTGAGTGAGGCGAAGTGAAATACAAAGTGAGATAAAAGCTACGAAGCGAATTGACCTTTGCATGATATGGTGGATACGGATGATGGTACCAGTGTAGGTGGGCTGAAAGGTGTATATAAGTGGACAGTGGACGCGCTGTTTGGTAGTGGGGTATCTCCAAGCGCGAAATATAGAGGGTTGAATCACGGGAGTTCACGGCAGAGGTATTCACAGGATGACACTAATTATTCGAGGTATAAGCCTCTGAGTTCAATGAGGTCGAGGTCGAGGTCCAATTCTTGGTCTGTTCCAGTGCCTCAGGATCCCTCATTTTATAAGAGGTATGATCTTTTACCTCCTATTTCAAGTGATGATGAAGATTACAGTGAGGAAGATAAATTACAATATGGTGCTAACTCGAATAGAGGATCGCCAATGGTCAAAGGTCTTATGAACCCAGCGCCAGTGGTACCGAAACAACAAAACAACGGATATGGAGAATTTGATAGAAGAAGTACAAATCCGTTATTCACAGACCCTACGGACACCTTCGCCAGAAGAAAAACATCAAGCAGTTTGATGAACAACTATCGTTCAAGTACTGAGGGTATCGGAGATACAGCATTTATTGAGGAAACTAGAAATATAAACATCAATGGTAGAGACCCTCTTATTGCCAAACTATTTGGAAGGATTACATCTCCCAAGAAGATGGCAAATTTGCCTGGCAAATTCCCTTCTCCTGCTAAGGCTACTCTTGACTCGAATAGAAGGAGAAAAAACTCTGTGCTTCACTCAATTGGATCAGGCCGCGTACGAGAAACTTCTACTAGTTTAGATGACAAAAAAATCCTTAGTGAATATATGGACATCATATCTGATCTGGATAGAAACAATGAAAACCTATCAGCGCTAAGTGAACAAGTCGAAGATAGAAATCAAAGGTATGAAGAAATTGATACTGAGTATAAGAAGAAGTATTATGATATGCGGAACGAATTGATTAAGGAACTAAAACAGTCGAAAAAGACACATGACAATTATTACCTGCTCTACAATAAATACAAAGAACTAAAAGAAATGGCAAGTGAATCCAATAGACTAAAATCTGCGATATATAATTTGGAGTCAGAGATATTGGAACAGGGTGTTTCGAAGAATAGAGAGATTCAGAATCTGAATGAAAAGATTTTGAAGCTCGAGAGTAGATGTCAGGAGCTCGAAGCAGAGAAATTGTTGGAGAGAGATAAATACGAATTACGGATAGCCAGCCTAGAGGCCAAGCTCCGTGAACAAAACATCTCAAATGGTAAGAATTATTTCAGTGATTACAGCTATTCCCATAGATCGAGAGAGTTTTCACCAGACAACTACCGTTATCTTAATAATTACTTTTCAGAAGAGATGTCAGACTTTGATGCAGACATTCCATATAAGAATGGTCGCTGAGTAAACTGAGGTAAAATATCGCCATATTCTTTATATTTGAATCATCCACGCTTTTACAATAATTGGATATATATATTTCAAATATAGTTGTAACAATAACGTAACATTTATAATACCAATGTAACCATATAAAATTGTTAGTTTGCTTCCTTATAATAGTTGCCATACCAGTAGTATGCAGCGAATATTGGGTTGATGATTAGAGTTGTTTTCATCATTAGTATACACATATTTTTGAACGAGTTACCCATCTACAGTTCAGCATTCCCAAAGAAACTGGATTTTGAAAAAAAAAAAAAAGTGTAATAGCTAAAAACACTAATAATAGGCAATTTGTGATGTGATGAGCTTTAAATTAGCAGCTATATTTGGGAATAAGAGCGTGTAACTGATAAGTTACTGATATATTCTTATTTCTTGGCAAGTGTTAACTGCTTGTTGGCTTTCAATTCACTCTTTCAAGGGGTATTTCGGACTTAACTTGGCCTTGTCAAGGATTTGGTTGGCGATACTGAACTCTCAATATATTTTGCTGGCAAAAAAGTTGTGAGAAGGACAGCATAGGGTCACAAGTATTTTCGTTTATTGGCTTAAAATTCTACCTGACGATTCAAGAATAGGCAATTCATTTGGCATTAGTGACTTAACAACTTAAATTGATTAGGCGTGTTTGATCAACTATTATTCATTTTAAAGATTATAAACCAGGAGTTTTGGATCACCAAATATTTTATACGATAGTTTAAGTTGGTGTGAATTGGTGCATATTATAGCGAACTTTCAAATATAGAGAATGACGGCAGTGCAACCGCAAATGAGAGCCATGACACCATCTTTTACAGGTTCTGGAGGGACATTGACTAATGGAAATTCAGCATTATTTGTGAAAAATGCAGTGGGTACACCAATTTCTATGATTGATAGTAATCAACTCAATGACATACCCTCGGCTGGTAATTACAACAGTAGCAATTTGACATCAAACCTTAAATTAAAAGAGTCATTAATTGAGGACCAGCGAGTTGATATTAGCTCTATGATTGAGGAAATAACTGGCATACTTGGAAGAGATCAATGGACCAAGTATGCACAGATTCTAAGTTTATTTATCTTAGGGAAACTTTCTCGAAAAGAACTAGTTAATGAATTGGATATTTTATTTTCGGGTTCTAATAATATGAAACCTAAAATGATGAGGCTTCATAATCATTTACTATTAGGAATACTTGCCAACTCATTGAGAGAAAATCCCTTGACTATGATTAAGAATGGAAGCTGGGGGTTTGGTAATGGGACTAATGCCAATGGCAAACAATCTAAGAAAGGTAACAAACATAACTCTCAAATTGAATTATATAAAAAGATTGTAATGTCTTTGCCAATTGAGGATAGAAATAGGATCAAATCAATAACGAAAGATGCTGGTAAGAGAGGATTTGTATTTTGCTCAGTGTTACAATCTAGATTAAATAATATACCAAAAATTCCGATAGTAACAAATGCAGATACATTAAAAAGGATAAAGAATGACAATATGAAAACACCATTAGAATGGTCACAAGATATAATGAATGGCTTTGGTGCACCTCTAGCTAGTGAAAGTTACTCATTGCCAGATACTGATTCCTTTTATTTAAGAATAGTGGGTATTGCTCGAGAACATGGTATTGTTGGTAACATTGATGCCGGATGTATTGATCTGATATCGTTAGCACTGGATGTTTATCTGAAAAATATAATAGAAATGGCCATTGACACAGTTAGATACAGAAAGAAGAAGTATTCTGATTATTATGACCTAGATGACTTTGGAACTTATCAAGCTGTCTCCAGTGGTACAGATACTAGCAAAGATGCTAAAGATGATATTATGGAAATAGAAAGGAAGAGAACTATTTCTTTAACAAATGAAGATATATATACGTCTTTATCTTTATTTCCAAATATGGCCGATGCTTCGGGAGCATATTACAATGCAATGAACTTGGGTTTGGTCAATGATGATGAATTAGTGATTAAGAGTAGTTCTATTGATGATTTACCGGATTTCCTCGAAGAAAAGCCGTTTTTTACCCCTGTAGATGAGAAAAACATTGGTACGCCTACGGAATTAAATTGGTTGATTCGTGATATACTTACCGAAAACTAAGCCATGAGTTTTCATCATCATCTGCATATATTGGATACAAGGGACAAATTTATGAATACTTTCACTTCTATGTGCATCTGGCACAGGTACTGATGAAACTAGTCATGAAGAAAGCCTTCTTTTTTCCGATGCCATTGTTAATATATTTAGGGACGTTTGTATTATAAACTTATATACTGAAGGTTTTGATTATGATCAAATATTGGACAATCTTTATAATTTTTACTTGCCTTTTGGATTCCTGATGAAAGAGAGATGACTTGAGAGTTTCAGAATGTCATATACTTCATCTGAATGATCTATTTGAAACACAAACGCTGATTTAGTATCATGAAATATTTTCTTGAGAACTATTTCAAGTGGGGAGTTCAAGTTAGATTCTGTACCTGTTGATCTCTTGAGTATTGGATAGATGCTAGGCTGATAAATCTCTATAAAATAGAAGTCAATTGGTATTGGCTCAATGTCTTGCAGACAAAAAAATTGAAACTTAGACAAGCCAATTCCATTTTGGTGATTAAGTTGGGAGTATTTCTTTTTAATTTGTAGTTTGTCGGTGATTTCATCTAGAGTTATCAGAGTCGATCCTAAACTTATTGTGCTTTCTTCGATCTTTAGCTTGATTTCTACATCTTTTCCACCATCCTTATTATTTGATAATAGATCCTGTGAGTCAGCATTATCTGACAACATAACATACTGTAATGTAATGACAAATTTATCAAAATAATTATTTTTGAAGAATGCTAAAAGTTTCTCGAATGTATTCGGAATATTAGAAGATCCAACTGAAAATAAGTTAAAGTTCTCTCTTCTTTTCAAACAAAAGTCAATATAAACGTGTAGATCTTCCTTAAATAAGTCTTTGTTTTGATGAGAAAAATTCTGTATTAATTTTGTAAATTTGTATGTTTTGTGGTTTTTCATGTCCTCTATTGATTCATCCGAGTAGTTAACAATCAATTTTTCACTTATTTCATCTTCAATAATGTTAGCAAAAAGCCGAGCACAACCTTTTAATTCAGTAATTGAATTGAGGAGTCTCCTTCTTCTAGACAGTTCTTCACCTAACGTGTCATATACTTCGTTGTATTGTTGTTCGTTATCTATAGCTTTTATTTTCATCCCTTCAATATCATTTTTCAGAAGTACAAATGAGTTTTGATATTCTTTAATTTTATTTTCAACCGGTTCAATTTCAGCATTGAGTTTATCGACTTGTAATTGCTTGTCCATAACTATGCGTTCCAACTCACTCTGTTCTTCTGCTAGTGTTCGTAGTTGAGAGTTTTTTTCGGTTTTGATATTCTGAAGTTCCGCCATCGTACTTTCCAGATTTTTTGATTGACTTTGAAGCTCTTCAAGAGATGTTGAGTTTTTCTTCTTATATTCTGAAAATGAAACCTGGAGTTTCTGTTTATATAGGATAAGATCGTTATCATTTTTAGCAATTTTATCTTCTAGATTCTGTTCTGTGGAAGAAAGGGTATGTTTCAAGTTGTTTATCTGATTTATTAGTTCATCTTCAGGGGGCATATTCCTCAACTCTTCTATTTTTTCTCGCCATGCATTCTGTTGTTTTTCAAATATCTGGCTAAACTCTGCAGCTTTTTGTTCAATAACTTCTTTATACTTGTTCTCAATTTCTGTCAATTCAGCTAGATTCTTAGATGATAAAGCAGTTTTTTCCTTCTCTAAGGCCTCAAAGTTTAAGTTAATTTGATTAACTGTCTTCTCTAGCTGACTTATCAAACCAGTTCTCTTTTGAACTTCATACTTTAAGTTTGGTATGTCTTTTCGTTGATATTTATCAATCTTTATTTGTAGATTCTTGTCAGTTCTTACAAACTTCTCATTCTCTCTGATTAACTGATTCAATTGTTTCCTCTTCAGGCCACGTTCTAGGGTATTTTCCTCTTTATTGCCGCTAACCTTATTGGTTATGTTTTCCAACTTTCTAGATTTGATTCGATACATCAAATGATTACCAATTTCTCTTTATTACCACAAATGCTTATTCAGAAACCCTATTATAAAGTTGGTAAATAATTTAGCCACCTGAAGCCTAATACAATAAATAAATATTTCTCGACAGGGACATCCAAACCTGTAGCTATGGCGTGAATTAGTTTCCCTAAATTGTTTGAATTTTAGTACATATATAGGCCAGTATTTGAGGGCTGACGGTGTAGGGTAACGCTTTATATCAAGTACAGTCTATCTGACCACTGGTTACTAGTTGCTCATCGCCCTCTTTGTTTACTTTTGAATCATTTGGCGATTTTTCGCGGTCGATATAAGAATTGGTCACGTGATTTAAACTTTACCTGTATATCTTAAATTAAGCTCTTGGTCAAGGTCAGTCTAGTCTTCTATCAAAGTTTGTCTGTCAATTTTATTTTTATCAAGTATTACTTCTCTATCAAGAAATTAGCTTCTTTTTATCATTTCAATTGCAGGGTCCCCTTCCGTTACACTGACTGTGAAGTTTTGGAGTGGTATTTCTAATTATATTTTAGATTATAAACAAGAATAGGATTATACTATATTTAATTGAAAGGTAGAAATTATATTATAGCATTTCGTTTTGGAAGTAGAGTAGTGACCTTATTAGTTGACATGAGGTAAGGGAAGAATTATAAATAATGTCAATTTGTTGTCCTTCTGCTGGCGATATAATTTACAGCAGGTTTTGCCTAAACGTCTATCGAGCATGATAAAAATGAGAGATTCTATGCCAGGATCATAATCTCAAACAGATATGTGTTCTCTCACTTTTTTATTTTCCTTTTTTTATGAGACTGACAGTTCTGGACATACTTGTCCAATGTCTTGGTGAGAAATAAATATGCAATAGTTTTAGGTTAAACTTTTTGATTTGTGCACATTTTGGTGCTTTCATACATATTGTTCAACTTAAACATTTTTTTTAAAGTGCTTATACTGACCAAAGCAGGTATTTCATTGGTTGAAGTCGTTGTTACTAACGTTCCTGGTCATAGCAGGTAATGCAACTCTAATGCCATCGATATCCTTGGACATCTTTACTTGGCATCCAAGTCTACTGGTCTCTGTTAGTCCATATGCTAAGTCAAGCATATCATTCTCGTCATCTTCGGGCTCTGGGATGGCGTCGTAGTAATCTGGATCGACAATAACATGGCATGTTGAACAAGCACATGAACCACCGCATGCACCTTCCATATCCAAGTTATTGGCCTGTGCAATGTCCAGCAATGTGTCGCCATCGGCAACTTCGTATGTCTTCTGCGATCCATCTTTAAGTATGTAAGTGACGTGTAGTTCTTCACCTGGGTTAGGTTTCTTTATATGTCCATGACTCAACATCATAGAAGTAGAAAATAGTCTGGCAGAGCTTTGCCATAGAGGTCTGTCGGCGAATCTTCTGCTCAGACCGATATTTCTGGATATTGGTACAATGCTTCTCCTGAGTATATGCTGCATAGTTTTGCAATTTCAACTATTTTCTTTGATTCGACCCTCAGTTAATTAACACCTGGCAAAGGAAAAAGACAACTTAATCCAGATAATAATCACAATACGTATGCTCTGAAAATGAGAGAGTAATGCCTGATAAAACCGACCAGAATAATACTGTAACAGTTATATATTCTATCACTCGTCCGGACATCTTACTAAGTTAGTTATTAACTAAAACTTGTTATTCGTTGATGCCAGAGCTGATGACTTTTTGCAGAAAGCTTACAAATCGTCTGCTCAGTGCGAAAATGCGATTCTCGGTCTACAATAAGCAGAGAAATCGCGCACAAACGGAGTTTAGAGAAGTCATTTGGGAAATAACATCCAGTTAGCAAGCTGGGTGATGAGCTTTTTGCATGCGAAAGCAAGAGGTGTCTGGTAAGCTGGAATTGTAGTTGTTAAAAATTATACTGAGTAATGGAGAAGGAGAAGGGGTGTCTGCAGATGATCGGTGTGCATATGTGCCAAATTCTCACTATTCAGGCTGAAAGTACATTGTAAAGAAAAAATATGGTGAAACTAACCTTAATGTTGGTAAAAAAATTACGTTGCCTATGTGATTAGTTTGCGTTATTTTGCTACGCCTTGGTGTATTTCTAAACAAAGCAAAAAAATATGATACATTTAACATTATTTATATATGAAACTAACATTGAAATTCTGGGCTACAAGACTATGTATTTGGAAGTAGAGCCCAATATAGAGAATTGTTAACAATTTTTTTCTAGAAATTTAAATACAGCAACTGATTGGAGCCACAGATATCATACTTAGTCGGTCAGTGTAGTATGGGCATTAATCTATCTAAAAGTGGCATGCCAAATCAGAGTTGGCATTTGTAGCTAATTCATCATCAACGATGTCATCGCCAAAGGATAAGTTTTGCATCTTTTCTCTCAACCTCTCCATCAATTTGGTTTCAAGGATATGTTCAGCATTGGCACCAACATAGGCGGTGTAGGCATTTTCAAACTTGTCCTTGCTATCGCATTCTTCGGCTAGTTCCAACTTGGTTGATTCGACATTAACCAATGACTTTGTGCTCTTACGTCTACGCTCGTCCTTCATCTTTGGAGTACCGTCAGCAAATCCACCTTTTGGTACATTTTCCTTTAAGTTCTTCTTATCCAAAGACTTAGTACAATAGATACCAACTTCACTGATCCACTTAGCAACCAATGAAGTCCAACCAGTTTGGTGAGAAGCACCAAGACCTCTACCAGTATCACCATCAAAGTATTCAAAGAAGGGGATTAGATCCTTGAAGTGTGGGTCCTTAGACAAGAAGTCAGCTTCAATGTCACCGTGAACTGGACGCAAGCCAGTCTTTTGGTCAGGCAAGAATAATTTGACCATACGAGAAGACAATTCATCAGCAACTTGAGATAAGTTTAGGAACTTACCAGAACCAACAGGACATTCAACCTTGAAGTCAGAACCGTAGTACAAATGGAATCTTTGCAATGATTCAATGATCAAGAAACTAGTGGAGAACCAGATTGGACCTCTCCAGTTAGAGTTACCACCAAACATACCGGAGTCGGATTCACCAGGTAAGTATTGAACCTTATATTGAACACCATGAACATTCATTTCGAAAGGATGCTTCTCATGGTATTTAGACAAAGATCTGATACCATAATCAGATAAAAATTCAGTTTCGTCTAGCATACGCTTCAAAATTGCTTCCAATCTATCCTTAGTGACCAAAGACAGTAGTAATCTCTTACCCACACCTTCTTCAGACATAGAAGCAACATTTCTACCAAAGATCTCCTTCTTGTTCTTGACAAACCAATCGACACGCTTTTTAAAGCCCTTGAACTGTAAGATAATAGAAGGTTCTAAAGTCATGGATGCATATAGTGGGATCAAACCAACCAGGGATCTAATTGGTAGCTGTTCTCTGTGGTCTCCACCCCATGAAATGGCATCATAGTAGAATTTATCGTTTTCATTCCACAAGTTTTGCTTAATGATTTCACCATTATCCAAGTCCTTTTGATACTCGAAGGACATGGAGTCACTAATCAAAATGAAATGTTCGAAGAACTTGGAGGCAATATCTTCATAGGCTGGGTTAGTTTTGGCCAATTCCAAAGCAATGTTCAGCATTTGTAATGAGAAGAATGCCATCCAACCAGTAGAGTCAGCTTGTTCCAGAGTACCACCAGTTGGCAATGGTTCGGATCTGTTAAAGATACCAATGTTATCTAGACCTAAGAAACCACCTTCGAACAAGTTCTTACCGTTGGCATCCTTACGGTTAACCCACCAGGTGAAATTCAGTAGCAACTTTTGGAAGACACGTTCCAGGAAGTGACGATCTTCACGGTTATATAGAGACTTTTCAATCTTGAATACACGGTAAACTGCCCAAGCGTGGACTGGTGGGTTGACATCATTGAAGTTCCATTCATAGGCAGGAATTTGACCATTTGGATGCATATACCATTCTCTAGTTAGCAAGTCTAGTTGTTTCTTGGCAAAGTCAGGATCAATCATGGCCAAAGGAATACAGTGGAATGCAGTGTCCCAAGATGCGAAGAAAGGATATTCCCATTTGTCAGGCATAGAAAGGACATCTTCGATGTACAGATGTTGCCAGTTGCTGTTTCTACCATTGGCTCTGTTTTGTGGAGGACGAGGCTTAATATTTGGATCACCTTTAAACCATTCATCGAAGGTCAAGTTGTAAAACTGTTTGGTCCAAAGCAGACCTGCGAATGCTTGTCTTTGCACATTTCTCAATTCCTTGTCAATTGGGGATGGGTTAACTCTCCAGTAAAAGTTATCAGCTTCTTCCTTTCTGTTGTCGAAAGTGGTGTCGAAGATATCTTCGTCAATGACAGCCAAGTCCTTGGATGGGAAGATAGTGTTATCGAAGTCGTTAGTGAACTTGTATCTGACAGTGACAGATTCACCAGCTGGAATGTTCTTGAAGTGATAGACGGCACCGGCTTTAGAACCCTTGTGTTCTGGGTTACATAGCTTCTTGTTTCCGTGGACCAAGTATTCTTCGAAAGCGTCCTTAGAGTAAGGGGATGGGTTCTTTTTGTCATTGAACAATTTAACCAAGTTAGGCTCGTTATCTGTGAACAAAAGCTCTGGTTCGACATCTTCGCCTTCCTTGATGTCTGGGGAAGGTTGGAAGACGATTTTCTGTTTTCCGAACTTCTTGTGGAACAAATGAACCAAGTTGTTGGCGTGGGCATCCTTTTCCAATCTTGGCATGTTCTTCTTGGACTCAGCATCCCAAGCCCAGGTGTTTCTGTAGAAGATCTGTGGGGTAACGTACAGCTCGCCTGAGTCCTGGTTGCTTCTGTTGTGGACGGTGATTCTGAAGTTCAAGTCGTCAGGGTTGCTGTCGCTCTTTGCCATTTCGAAGTAGACGTCGAAGTAAGGGGTGTCGCCGGTGGCCTTATCATGGAACAAGCCGTCGACTTCATGGACTTCGAACTCACGGTCCTGGTAGCCACGTTCGGCGTTCTTCTGGACCAATTCTTTGTAAGGGAAGGCCTTCTTGAAAGGGTACTTGTACAGGGCCTTCATGTACGAGTGGGTAGGTGTGTTGTCCAGGTAGTAGTACAACTCCTTGACGTCCTCACCGTGGTTACCTTGGTGTCCCGTAAGACCGAAGAGACGCTCTTTCAACCTCTCGTCCTTACCGTTCCACAAGGCGACGTTCATACACACCAGCTGCTTGTTGTCACTGACACCAAAGAGACCGTCCTCACCCCATCTGAAGACACGGGCGTTGGCGTGCTCGAATGGGAAGTGCGACCAGGCGTCACCGTTCTGGGAGTAATCCTCACGCACAGTGGCCCAAGCTCTCTCACTCAAGTAAGGACCCCACCTGTACCAGTACTTCTCATGCTTGCTGTTCTCTTCCAACCGCTTCTCCTCGACGGTGGTGTTCACCAGCTCTTCTCTCAATTGATTCATTCTTCTCGTGGTTGTGCTTCTTCCAGGAAGGTATATGTATTTACAAAAAAAAATTGATCAGTTTATATAGTCCCAATGGGGAGTGCAAACGATACGAGCGAGTGCATTGCACTGTTACTCTGCCCTGTACACTGCACTGTACACTGCACTGTACATTGTACTGCACAATGTGTAAAGGACAGTGCAGTACAGTGTCCCAGTCTAGAGAGCACTACAATTACACTACCATTACACAATCGTTATGAATTGACGTAATGAAGTTATAATGCTCTGTATATGTTGTTTTGACCAGTATAGGTTGTATTAAATTGGCCTGGGTATAAGGATTTACCGTTTGTCCCACTTTGCAGTAAATCCCACGGAGGGAAAAGGCACCTGGCGCACTTCGAAGTACGTATGGGCCTATGGGCCTACGGGCCTTAATGGTGGGGGTGTTGGACTGGTTGGGAGCGTTATCTTGAGGGCCTTGCTGGTGCTGGAGGGTGGGAAAAAAGGGGGGGAGTCACACAGAAACTGCTGCACAGATGGGTGGATAGTTCCCCCCCCTGAGAGCTTTGGAGTCAGGTGATTTCTCTTTTCTTTTCTTCAAAATTCAGGGATAGGGGTACACTTTGTACGTTAGTCATGTGGTATGTAATTGTATACTTATTATCACATGACATATTACGTATATAATACTTTTATAATACAACATAATATAATATAATATAGTATAATAAAAGCAGTGTTTTTATTAAATGCAAAGGAATATATGGTGTGTAAAAATTTTATATTAGATATATATGTTGTTGTTTTTTTCTATAATATTGGTTAATCAAAAAAAAAGCTTTGTAGATCAAATTTTAAAATCTATTAGAATTCCGATGAGGCAGAGTAGTAGGGGGCTGGAGTGGGTTCAAAATAATCAAAGCAAAAGCCTGATCTTAGACTGTAGAGAGCCATAGCTTGTAGTTGTCCTGAGCGACGTTGGCAAAGTTGTAGTTTTGTCTAGGTACCTCCGCGGTGGTTCTAGGAGCTGTTGTGTACAATCTGTTCTGTATCTTGGAGTAGAAGTGCGAGTCTGTGTCCGCGTAAGCATCGCTTCTGGGTATCATCTCGTCCTCGTACGATAGCGGGGTGAATGTGTAGTTGTTTCCCAAGGTGAACACTGACTCGTATGAAGAAGGTACGCTGTCGCTGTCGCTTGTGTTGTCGTCATCGTCATCCTGATCGAGATCGAGATCGACGTCTTCATAGAGCGGATCCTGTATCACTGGCTTGTACACCACTGGAGTCTCCTCCTCATTTATGCTTATAGGGAAAATAATGTCAGACATTGTGTTTGTGTGTTGTGTGTGTGTTGTATTGTTGTACTGTTGTATTGTAAGGTGTTTGTAATCCTTGCTTTTGTATTTCTAATGGTGTTATATTTGTTGCACTTATAGTTGTACTTGTACTCGTAGTTGTACTTTTAGTTGTACTTGTAGTTGTACTTGTGTTGTTTGCTGTGCTGTGTTGTATTGTTTCGAATGTTTCCAATTGATCTTGCAAACCCAATTGCTTATATATGTCAAAATTTTATGGGTGTCGGAAGAGTCATTTTTTCCAGAGGGGAAATCCACAGTTCAGGGAGCCACATGTCTCCCCGGTTCCCAGCGAGGTGCAGTGTGCAGTAGCAAGTACTGTCCGGGTTCTGGTGCGGTGGGGTCCCCTTCGCTCCGCTTCCCGCATTGTCAGCCCAATAGAGGTTATCACTGTGGTGGGGGGTGCGCATCGTGCGGTCTGGTCTGTGTCTTGGTCTGTGTCTGGGTATGACACATTCTCCTCTGTGTCACTGATCTTGGAACTTCCCGCACCCTCGTGGCTTCCGTGTGCTTCTATTCTTCTCAGTTCACTGTTCTTCTCTGTTCTTCTCTGTTCTTCTGCGTTCTTCTCTGTTCCACGAAGAAACAAATGGGAAAATGACTCAACACCAGGCGTTCTAGAACAATCCAACCCACGGGGAAATCAATTCTCCCTCGCTCTCTCGCTCCCTCGTCACTAATTTGCGCACGTTGGGAAATCGCACCCTCCCGGTTACCCAACCCTCAATGTACACCCACACCCTAGCGGGTCTCATGTGGGATTCACCGGGATTCACGGGATTCACGGAATTCACCGGGACCCCCCCTCCACACTGCCACAGTTCTCTTGCAGACACCAGCCATCAATTGGAAGAAAAACATTTATTTACACATGCTATATCGTTATAGACGTATGTTCGTATTATTCGCTTTTTCGCTGTGGAATTAGTGGTACTATTCGCCACGGGAAACAATGGGAAAGATGTGTCATTGAACTCCGCTCTCGCTCTCGCTCTGGCTCTCTCTCTTCCCCGTGTGTGTGTGACTCACTTGCCAAACACTTTCTTGAACCCTGACCAACTGGCCCCAGCTGAAGAGCGCAGGTTCGTGCCCAGTGTGGTCCCCAGTGTGGTCCCCAACGTGGTGGGCTCTCTGTTCATCCTGTTGGCCATCTTCAGCTCCTTCACAAGCAGTTTCAACTCTTCAATCCGGTCTTCAAGCTTCATGTTCTCCCTCATGACTTCTGTATTTCTATGTGTGGCTCTCTGAAGATCCACTTCCAGGTCATTCGTAGCCACATGTGCTTGGTCCTCGCTCACACCGTGGTCCTTCAACTGCTGGATCTCTGCACGCACCGACTCTATGCTCCCTTGCAGATCGTTGTGCTCGTCCAGCAACATCTGGTACTTCAAGCGGATCTCAATGAGCTCGCTCGCTATTGACTCATGCTCGTGGTTCAGCTGCTTGTAATCGTTCTGTAACTTGTGGTACTCCTTGTTCAACTGGTGGTTCTTGATCCGCATTGACTCATACTGTGTCTCCCGCTGGTGCTCCAGCTGCTGTATCTCTTTGTACTCTTCGCTGTAACGCCTCAACGACAGCGGCGTGATCTGCACATCAGCTATGGCATCCTGCACAAACTGGTCCACATCGTACCGAGTTTCCGCCACATCGTCGACAGCAGGCTGTGAGTCATGGACTATCACCGAACTGGCATCAGCACCATCAAGCTTGTCCTCGCTGACACGGTATACTTCAAATAGCTCCTCTTTCAGGAAACTTAGTAACTGGTCAAACTTGAGAGATAATATCTTGGCCTCGTTCTTCAGCATCAGATTGACAGCAAACTTCAGGATCGACTCTAACCCTTCAACAAATATAACATCCAGAATCCTCAACACAAACGACAACGGGAACTTGTATGCGAACATGGTCAAGAACCACTGAGTAGCATACATGGAAGCTCTGACACCCTCACGGTTCAAATGGTTCGACAACTGTGAAGAATTCTCCTCGATGATTCTGTCAAATTGATACAGCGAAAGCACTAGCCCAGGCATCTCAGGTAAGTAGAAATCTCTGAGTCCATAATTCTTCATCAGACCGACTAACAACCCAAAGGCGTCTGCTTCAGTCTCACAATTTAACAACAGTGGAGCTATCACAAACGCCATACCTTGAGTATAGCCAACTTCAGGATCAAAGATCGTGTACACTTTAATCACATTATATAGAGGTTCAATTTTCTCTTGTGGGATGAAGTTTGTCCTCTTCAAATCTCTTCTAATGGCGGCATCATGGGGGGTAGGTTCGGGAAGTAGTGTGTTATAGATATCTTCCATCTCCTTCGATTTAGAGTTCGTCATCAACTGCCATATTATTCCTCTTATCTGAGTTGGAATTCCAGCAATTACTTGTTGCTCTAACTTTTCCGGTTCTTGACTAGCCACTGCTGGGAAGTCATTGACAACTTCAGTCCAAAATGTCCAATCAGTACGTAGCAATTCTTTCTTTTCATCTTTACTATACTCATGGTCGGCTTCGAGCTGAGCTTCAGTTACATTTTCTTCTTTTAAGTTTTCCAAAATGCTAGTATAATTAGTTTTCAGTTGCGTTTGTCCTTCTTCTAATAACTCTTGTGTGGATGTAGTTTCTCTTAGGACATGGCTGCTAGTCTTCCGGTATCTGTTAGCAATTAAATTGACATCGGCAGCTGTTTCTAATTGAGAAGAACTCTGTCTCATAGATGAACTACTTGGATATCTTTTATGTTTTGCCTTTATTTTCCCCTTTTCAAATTCCTCTCTAAACTTATCAGATTTCAATTCTTCCGCTAATGGTGGTGGCACAGCGTTTTTAACCCTAGTTTTCATTTCCCTACTTGGTAAGGCAGGCGGCGTTCTGTGGTCTGTGTCACTAGTAGTAATACTCATCGGAGATTGAGATATGTGTCTGGTTGGAAGTGCTGGCGGTTTACCACTGTAATGTCCATTATATTGTTCGTCATCATGGTCCGACATCTGTATCCCATTGTGATTCTCATCTTCGTCTGTATAAGTAAAGTCATGCATGTTCCTATTGGAACCTTGTTGTTCAGAGTTTTCGTAGTCATCACCGCTGGTAAACCTATGCTTGATAGGTTTACCAGCATTTAGTAGACTGTCATGGTCCGAATGGTCATTTTCAGGAGAATTGTCTTTCTTCTCAGTTGTTTCTTGGTCTTGTGCAGGTAACAGATCTGTTTCACCGCTGTTCTCTTCGACCTTTATTAGACTCTCTTCTCGTTGTTGGTTGGTGGTTTTATCCACAGTACTCATTTCTGGAGCTGGTAACAAATTGTCCTCGGTTGGGTCTGTATTTGTTAGAGTATCAGATTTCACATCGTCCTCAAGGTTCTTTTCCAAGGAGTTCTTGATCTCTTTAGATGCTTCAGTTATAAGCACCTCATTTTCGGTTGTACCATGATCAATCATATCATCATTTGCTTCGTCATTTGTACCATTGTCTTCATTCTTTGGAGTCTGTATTGGAAAGTTTTCCTTCGATTCTTTGCCCATTTCATTGTGTTCCAGTGTTGGGTTTTCTAGAACCTCTTCCTTTATCTGTGTGTCGGAGATATTGGTTTGCTTCTCTGAATTCACTTTGGTAGAGACATTAGTTTCATTTAATTTTTGTGCTTCATTTTCGCCTTCTGGTAGGTGATCTAATGGTGAACTGTTCAAGTCTTCTTCAGTCATATAGTCATTTGTTTTGTCTGATGAATTTCCGGTTTTTGAGAGATCGTTATCTTGGCTCTTTTCAATAGTATTCAGCTCTTTTTCATCCTTTGCGTCAGTTTGTCCTTCTGCACTCTCCCCATGTTCCTTATTTACATGATCTGTAGTTACTACTAGCTTTGGCTCCTCCAGTTGTGTAGATGTGGCCAACTCTTCATTTGATGGTTCTTGTATTTCGGCAGTGCTCTCTTTTTCGTTACCAGCACTGTCGTCAATACTTTCAGCTTCGTTTTGTAATGCCTGTTGAGACTGTTTCTTCTTCTTGGCCTTCTCCTTCTTCTTTTTATTCTTCTTGCTGTTTTTACTCTTTACCGGACTGGCGTCTATCGACGACACGCCTGTGCTTTCTGCCATATCAGAAGCGGTCTCGACGTTTCCCAAATCGGTACTGGTTGCCATGGTATCTTTTGGATTGTGCAACTTGATCAACTTTCTTCTCGACTATAGTTTGTATTAGACTCGATTATTTGGCCAGTGTAATATCAATAGATTGTGTTCTTCAAAATCAGCCAGTATGTGCTATCCTTCTTAACTCATAAAAGCACTTTTCCTTTTTAGCAACTGCGCATCCTTTTCTTTCCCTTTGAAAGGGCTTCGCTAACTGAAATCGCTCTTTTCGCTCCCGTTTTCGAGGTTACTGTGCCAAAGTCGATCAGGGCGAAGTTGACACATCTGCTTTTAAAAATAGAATTGAACAGATAATTGCGAACCTTACCTAGGATCTCAAAACCAATTGGAGATCCTGTTGATGAAACGAAGGACTAATTCGGACTAACAAGCTCTGGCTAAGTAAAATCAAATCCTGGTCAATTGGTCCTCGAATTACTACTAACAGGTAGTGTCTCAAATTTCTTGTATGATTATGAATGAGAATGATCTCCATTCTCTTTTAGCAAAAAACCACGGATTGTACATCCAGACCAATTGAGCTCAGGGTAAATGGTCTGCAGCCTTGTAATAGTTTAAAATGGTGAGAATTTGTAATGAAATCGCAATAATTGAGCTATGTCAACATGATATATATTGCCTACCGACAGTAGCAAGGTTGGAACTAGTATCAATAGCAACTAGCCTCTCTTCCGGACGTTATTGATAACCATACATCTATTCTAGGACTTATCATAATGTAATTAGAACAGCACTTAGAGAATTCTGCTCCCATGTACATGTAGATTAACGAGACCAAAGCTTTACTATCTTCTGCGTTGAGGAATTACAAATATCACTACTGTTAACAGTCAGTATCAAACCTTTACTCATATTTTAATATCTATAACTACACTGCGCAACTTTTAGCCGCCGCTCATATTTTTCTTCTCAAATATTAACGGTACTCGGCGGTTAAACTGTCGATAATACACACTTTCTGCTTTAGATTAGGTTTGATGTAATTTGTTTCTAGACCAGCATAATTCTTGAGCTAATTCTAAGCAAGAAGGGTCGATATTTTGGAGGAGGCCTACAGGAGGCCTAATCACTTGTTTAGAATGAGCCAGATATCGGAGTACTTTATGAACCACTTGGATCCAACTGGATATGATACAAGTGACTCTTATGGAAGTTGTATTGTATCGAGTTCTCAGAGTTATAAAGGCCAGTCTGCCCTAGAACAGTGCCTATTTGTTTCAAGTTCTTCTTCATTGCCATCTTCTCAGCTATCAGGACTGGTCAATGCACAACAAACACAGCCAGATAGCAAGAAAGAGAACAAGAGTTCATTGAATACAGCAAATCCATGGGATAAGCAAGTACAGAACATTCTAAAGTGTACCTTTCATATGGAGCAGTTTCGTGGCTCGCAAATCGACATAATTAATTCTACTTTACAGGGGAAGCATGTGTTTGTATTAATGTGTACAGGTGGTGGTAAATCACTATGCTATCAGTTGCCTAGTTTGGTAACTTTGGGGTATACAAAGGGAACTACAATTGTCATCTCACCATTGATTTCATTGATGCATGATCAAGTAGAAGCTCTCATAAGTAAAAGGATTAAGGCATGTATGTTGAGTTCAACAAGTAGTTCAAAACAAAAAACAATGGCTTTACAACTTCTTTCAGAAGGAAAACTAAATTTATTTTACATCTCTCCGGAAATGGTCATGGGTTCGTCACCCTGTAAAGGTATCATTAGGAGATTATATCGGCAAAATCGGTTGGCAAGACTAGTTATAGATGAAGCACATTGTATATCTAGTTGGGGACATGATTTTAGACCAGAATATAAAAAATTGGGTCAGTTGACCAAAGAGTTTGACGGTGTTCCTGTAATGGCGCTTACTGCAACAGCGAACGACAATATTCAAGAAGATATATTGAAAATCTTAAACCTGAAGAATGTTGTTGTTTTTAAAGATAGCCTTAACAGAAAGAATTTATACTATGAAGTTGTGCAAAAGAACTCCAGAACAATAGAATACATGACTTACTTACTCAAGACAGAATTTCATGGTCAATCAGGTATTATATACTGTAACTCAAAGGCATCTTGTGAAAAAGTTAGTAAAGAACTAAACCAAGCAAATATCTCGAGCGAATTTTACCATGCAGGAAAGACGGCTAACTCGAGGTTAAATACTCAAAGAAAATGGCAACAAGGTACGATTCAAGTTGTATGTGCTACTATTGCTTTTGGGATGGGAATTGATAAAGAAAATGTACGATTTGTGTTTCATTATGACATACCAAGGTCTATGGAGGGTTATTACCAAGAAACCGGAAGAGCAGGTAGAGATGGGAATCCTTCGAAGTGTATCTTGTTTTTTTGTCTTCAAGACGTTAATCGGTTACAGATATTAATACAGAGAGAAAATGTTTCAGCTTTGCAGAAGGAACACAATTTGAAAAAACTACAAGACGTACTAGTATATTGTCATAATAAAGTGGACTGCAGAAGATTACAGATACTTGAATATTTTAATGAGGAGTTTTTTCCCAGTAATTGTATGAAAACTTGTGATAATTGCAAGAATATTGGTGTTTCGACCATTGAGCAAAAGGATTTCACACATTATGCGAAACAGATACTGTCTCTGCTGCGAAAGCTAGGAAACGAGCGTATCACTACCAATCAATGTCAGGACATCTTTAGAGGATCAAATAACATGAAAACCAGATTTTCAGGTTATGATAATTTTGAAGAGCATGGATCAGGTAAGGACTTAACCAAATCTGAAACGGATAGATTATTTGTTCATTTATTGAAGACGGGATATGTTTGTGAGTATTTTTTTACAAATAGCATGGGTTATTCAACAAAATATCTAAAACTCCCTGATCCTATTAAAGAGATTAAGGGCAAAGTAATGTTAAACTCTTTAAAAAAGCAATATAAAGCCAAGAAGAAGCAGGATATTGACGTTGATAATTCACAGTCAAGGATTGACACATTTAGTAGTTCTCTCAGTCTTTTTAAATGCCATCAAAACTCCAGTTTCCAAAGTGAGGATGTTTCAATGCAAAACTTGTTATCTGAAAATTCTCAGAGTATGCTAGATGACAATAGCAGTCTTATTTTTGAAACTATTAACTCTTGCATTAGTACAAATTTGTATTGCACAGAGGAGAAAGAAAATCACAAGCATCCAAAAAGAAAAAAAAGAAAGTCTGAAACTCTTCCATTTAAAAAACGGAAGAAGAGTTGATTTCTTAATCAATCTACAAATACATATACTTAAAACTTGCTTTGATTTTTTATCCATTATTTAGTTTGGACAAGCTATTTCACTTAGGTTAATAGATAACCAAGGCATCCAAATACACAACTGGTATACAAATCATTAAATATTTCGTTATTAGGTATATAATATAGTCTATATGATTAGTATTGAATTGTAAATCAGTTAGGTACCATTAGAGGCATTCGGTTCTAGATTAGTAAATTAATTATATGCAGTCCATTATATGCCCGAATGTTATATCGACTATGCTAAAGACTTACAACGGTGTTCTGACATTTTGGAACTTCTTCCCACTTACGCATCCAAACCAATCACCTCTTTGAGGTCTCCAAACAATGTTATTAATTTCGTGTGTCTTATTAGAGTAACACATTGTAGGTACGTCAAGATCCTTTGATAGCGGTTTTGTAGCCTTAATCGATGACGTCTTTGATGCACTATCATCGTAGGAATAGTCACCTTCTGAATCAACCTCCATGGAAGCACCACTGGCAGCTGGTCTTGGTGTAGTTGTATGCGATACAGCTCCTTGATCAAAATATGAACTGATATCCCAGAACAGAACTTGACAGTCGTCACTACATGATATCAACGTGTTTTTCTTTGTTGGATGCCACTTAATTTGATTAATTGATGCACTATGTCCATTTAGAACTACTAGTGGAGAGTCTGGATTTCTCATATCCAAAATTAAAATCTCATTTGAAGCAATAGCAAATGTGGCTAAAACATTTGGATCATGAGGCGAAGGTTCTAACCTTAACAAAGCATGAGAGTTTTCATCAGTGCTGTCGCTTCTTGAGCTATTATTGCCCGTGCCAGGTTCACTAGCCGGGGGCTCATAAATAATAGTACTATGAGCTAAACATCTCAAATCAAACACACGTACACTACCGTCTCCACCGCAACTTGCGAATAATTGTGTTGATTGAGTTAAGAATCTAACGTCGAATACCTCACTGTCATGTGCAATTAATTGAGTTTTGACGTAATTGCTACTTTGTAAGTCCCAAACTATGCAGGTAGTATCAATGGAACTTGAGATCAGAATATTTGTGTCGACAGGATTCCAATGGAATGATGTTATTGGAGGGAATTCGCCCAAGACTGATGGATTAACATCAGATGTCTTTGTAGGAATCTGACTCAAACCAACGAATGCTTTATTATTAGGGTGCTGTTTATGAAACTTGCAAAGAGATAAATTGAGTTGTTCTTCTAGTTTGTTTTCTTCAGTATTCAAAGACCATATCCTTAGCGAATCAGAAGCTGTTGCTATTTTCCTAGAACGAAATGCTGAGGGCATCCACTGTATATTACTTACCGGGTATATCACATCACACTCAGCTACATTGTCCCATTTGAAAAGGTCAGGTGAATGAATCACTTGCAATTTGTTTCTGCTATCTTCTTTATATGACCCGATACAGACGTAGTCCTCAATACTCCAATCTACACCGTAAAGTGGGAAATGCGCTCCATACTCACACACAACTCCCTGGTTCATATTCTTCAATGTATTGTTAAGGCCGGCTCTAATCTGATGCAATTGAGAATAGTTAGGTGAGTACAACGGGTGCAAGAAGTCCAAAGGCGAATACATTGGCGACCTATTTGTCATGAACACATCCTCACCATTGGCACCACTACCACTTCCCCCAGTGTTATTGGGAACACCCTCAGCAGTGGTAGCCAAATTGACACCGCTGCTAAACGGACTCGTTGTGTAACTCTGATGCACACTATGGCTGGGGCTTCCAAAGGAAACCGACGCCCTTTTCCCAGGTTGATATTCCATTATTTTCTGATATTAAAGGACAAAAGCACTGTTGCCGTCGATATATTGCTTTCCCGCTCCAAAAAACTCAGAAAAAGTATATACACACCACTGATTACTTCACAGAAGCTAATTATAGACAAGATATAAACTGAACTTCTTAACTTTGTATGGTTAACACTGCTCAAGACTTGCTATTATTCCCAACATTTTTGGCAAAGGGTCCAAATTTGCAAAGACATGAACCGAAGTCCCACCAAATTACAGCAGGAACGGAACATTGACAAGGACAAGGTTCTCCCCCCCATTGTTACCTCACAGTGATCGAGAGTGGAAGAGCGAGTGGATCCTGTTGCTTCGAGTTGGTAACCCCTTACTCACGACCGTTGCAGGTAATGTTTCATGTGACTATAAGGTATAATAGGTAAAGTTAGAGTTATACAGTACACGCTTAGAATATTACTTAAGTGGGTTTATGCCGTTCCAAGGACGTTACCTGGGGTTGTTGTTGGAAGCACTTCTTGTCCGGGGAAGAAAGACCTATAGCCGTCATCGGTGTTGATCTCGGTGCTGCGGTAGAATTTGATGCCGAATGGGATCAAGTTGATCAGTGGGTCGGCTTTTTCTTCTATCTTCTCTATGATCCAAGCAGGTGGGATTAGAATGTTAAACCAGGTCTCACCGTATCCCATAATGTAGCCGACTATCATACCTGCGGTGTGGCCTAGGAAACTGGATTGGAAAAAGACAATCGCAGTGAACAACAGAAATACCACGGGGGTGAATTGGGTTGGTATGCTCTGTGTGACACCTGGAATAAAACGAGATAGTTCCAAGCGTGGGTAAAGTTGTGACTCTTTAACACATAAGTAAGTGATGAAAGTGAATACCCATCCACTGGCACCTGCGACACCAGTTTCAAGGGACAGTAGACGAGACACCACACAGTAGATTATACCAGCAATGACTGCTGACAAGTTCAACACCACACCGGTGTGAATAGTACCGTGGCTGCTTTCGAAGTTGTTCAATGGGCCCACAATTGCCAACGCATTAAACACTAGGTGCAAATAGGACAAATGCATCAGTGGGTACAGCGACAGTTTGCCCAAGTCAACATCAAACAATGAGTTGGGGGTCAGCACAAAATGGTTTTTGAAGTCCTCATACAATTGCGATATACCAAACAAGAAGGTTAGAAAGATAAGCAACCCTGTAGTCAGACCAGCAGGAGGACGCCCCTCAGGCATCAGCATTCTTTGCGGTGCAATCATTTAATACACTTATCGAAAAATTGTTGATACTATTCAATACAGTTACACAAAATTGAAAGATGCAATCAAAGCTGTACAGCTTAAAAGTAAGCTCTTTTGAGCAGCAATCATCGATGCAATAGCGATGGGGCAGTAGCCACAGGCCACAAGCCCTCTATCACTATCCTCTAATTTGTTTTGGCAGTGAATCCTCGAGCTGGCTTGTTGAATGAGGTAGTGTCACGGCGTACGTGATTTTCTTTCCAACACGCAAAAATTTAAAATTTTCTATGCCACCTCAGAACAGCTCGCAGTGTGGTGGTTATAGGTACTACGAGTTCTTCTGTGAATAATAGGAACTGACGGTAAGAACGGACTGAAAGTAAGAAATCGTATATCCTTTAGAAAGAGACGTACAGTACGGATCTTGCTTGTTGTTTCTTCCCTTCAAGATCTCAGATACATGAGTGGACCCTTAGAGGTGCATCGGAAGAATTATGTAATCCAGAAAAAGCAATAAACTATTGATTCCATCCATGGATCTCACTTCCAGCACAGACAAATGCTGTACCACTCTCATTGTGATTTTTTTAAAGCATCTAGTACTTATAACACCGAAGAATGTGGACATCTCTGCGGTTGTTTCTGTTTACACGAAAACATAAGCACAACAAGCTTATTATAACTGCTGTTTGTTTCTATGTGGGACTATGTGTCTTCACAGAACCCCCCCACTCAGGTCTATCCCATACGTCATTTTCTTAGATTGTGGAAGGCTCTCTTATTATGAGATGGCTGCATCTTGATGGAAACAGTATTGTATATATATGACAAAGTATTTGAATATCTTTTTGCTTTTCCTTACCTTTTCAAGCAGTAATCTATATATTTGAAAGCTGTTCATTAGCACAAATTCAAAAGGTTTAACACAGAATATGACAGTTAGTAGAGCTTCAAGATTTAAAAGGGCCAAGCCAGCCAATGTCGTTAAGTCCATTGCCATGGACAAGCTGTCCAACGTGAAGTTATCCGAGGAGCAGCAACAATTGCGCGGACGTATTCTAGAATTCATTCGCCAGAATTTGGCTTCTTATCAGAAAGGTGGAAAACCCGGTATGTTTGTGGTTCAAGGTGATGCTGGGACAGGTAAATCAGTGATTTTGAATTCACTGTTCAACGATGTGCAAAAGCTGGCCAACAATAATCCAGACACCACTGATATTCTTAAAGGAACAAGGAACTACTTGATTGTGAATCACCCTGAGATGTTGAAACTTTACCACCGTATGAGCACCAACTATACATACATCAACAAAGCCTCTCTAGAACGTCCTACATCTCTGATCAACAACTTGCAAAAGAGAAAAGAAATGGCGGATGTGGTGATAATCGATGAAACCCATTTACTTGCAACATCAAAGGATGCTTTTAAAAGATTTTACGGAGAAAATCATTTAAAGGAACTAATGGAATTAGCTAAGGTCTTAGTATTAGTGTATGATGAGAAACAAGCTCTGAGAATGGGATGCTATTGGGATGAAAACACTGAAAATGGCGCAAACCTACAGACGTTTTATGACGAGATACCAGAATCGAAAAGAGGCTGGTATAATTTAAAACAACAGTTCAGAGTAGCCGCTCCACCAGATGTGCTCGATTGGATCAATGACATCAGTGTTGAAGGTAAGATCCCAAAGTACCCCAAGAGTGCTAAAGGCTCTTTGGAACCAAAGTTTGATTTCCAAATATGGGATGACTGTAATGAAATGTACATGAAATTAAAAGAAAAGAATGAGACTTTTGGCCAATGTAGAATGCTATCTACTTATGACTTTCCATATAGACTTGATGGCAAGACATATTATGTTACTTGTGGTGACTTTAAATTGAGATGGGATATGTATGCGCCAAAGGCATTACTTCCATGGAGTGAAAGGGAAGATACTATAGATGAAGTTGGAAGTGTATATACAGTTCAAGGATTTGACTTGAATTATGCTGGTGTGATATTAGGTAGGTCTGTTGGGTACGACAAGGCTAACGATTGTATTAAGTTAAGACCGGAGCTGTATGATGATCATGCAGGTTTCACTAAAAAGAAAAACATATCTGACGCTGATACTGTAAAGCAGAAGATCATCATGAATAGCATAAATGTGCTTCTCACAAGAGGAACAAAAGGGTTGTATGTCTACGCATGGGATCCTGAATTGAGGGAAAGGCTTGCTCGTAGTCGAACCGAATAGGAATTTTCAAATATAGTAAAAAATGCATTAATTCTATCTACTGATAAATATATATACAAACTCGTTTTCTGTTTGAAGGCAGATCATTATTTTGTTTTTCTTTACTTAAATAAGCTTCAGAACTCATTCTGATTTCTGTACTTTTGCTTCCAATGCCTTCTTTTCTCTCCTTTTATCGAGAGCCTCCCATGTGATACCGGAGAAAACAATTACAATACCCAGCCATTGCGTTGCGTTCACGGTTTTACCGAAGACAATGATACTCAGTAGCATTGACATCATCTTCCTAGTAACCGTTATCATGATCAAGACCAAAGAGCCATACAATTCCAGTGTGTAAAAAATGAAACACTGACCGAGAGATCCACAAAGGGCGTAAGCTAACAAATATGAAACAATAATAGGATCTTTCTTTAACATTGCATGAGCATTGCCTATTTGGCCTCTATCAATTACCAACAAGTAAGCTATGTTCCAGATAGCCACAAAGAAGTTTAATGCAAACATCATGTGTGCACCGGTAAGTGTATGGAACACTTTATGCTGTTGCTTTTTGTCCTGTGTTTCAGCGTTCTGGATTGCCATCTGAACACGATTATTCTTCAACATTTTATCCTGGGTAGCATTCGTAAGTCCATCCATGAACAAGCTTAGGAACAATAACAAGAACCCTGATGCTTTCTGGAAGAAGTGCTCGTCGTTACTTCCACTAATTGAACCTGAAATCTTTCCCTTAGAGCCACCTATAGTGAAAATAGTAACACCAATACTAACCAGTACAGCTACAACGGACTTCTTTCTTGAAATAGTAGTACGGTAAATAATAAGATGAACTAGTAGGACTGGGATCATCTTACATGACTTGGCCAGCATATAAGTTAAGTAATCGACGTATTGCAAAGCATACTGGGACAGTGGAGAAGAGGCACTTTGAGTGAAAGATATCAGTGCCAGTGGTTTGGCGTAATCACGAACCATTGCGATGGCACCGTAGTTCCTTTGCGCACCTTTCGCTCTCATGTAGAAATATCCAACACACACTGCTGCGACCGCCTGCACCACAGCAATGACATTGGGGCACTGAAACCTTTTATGAGAGTTCTCCCATACCTGCGTGGTCAAAGGCTCCTGAACTAATGCCCACGTAAGGAAACTAGCATATATACCAGCAGCACAGAATAAAACCGGAAATATTGAATTACTCTTGCTCATTTGATGCGTAGCTTTCTCACAACAAAAGAAACAGTAACCACTGCAACGTGCAATATACTATCTTGGAGACGGTATTATCTATTATACCTTCAAAGTAAGTCTACAATTGACTAACTTCAGTTTGTAAAGTGTGTCCATCGATGAGCTCTGCATTATGGCCAAATCATCTACATCACAAAAAACGTTATGTGATTCTCGATATTTTTTTTCAAAGAATTTTTTTCAGCGAAGAAACGCAAATTCAACCGAGAAATCAGTTGAAGTTAACTTCAAACAGTTCCTATGGTGGGATTGCAATTGACAAGCGGCAAAGCAGTATCAATTGGGTAACAAATTTTGCTCTAAGTTGGATTATTCTCCTATTAAGTTGCTTTTATTACACTTTCTACCCCGGTGAAACCGATAGATTCCAGTTGAGATAGCTTCGAAATAGATTGTAAGGAAGTGAAAACAAAGGAGGGAACGGTTTAGTAATTATGCCTATTTTCTCACCAATCAATGCCACCTACGGTGTAAGAGTGGAACAAATCCTCGAGACTGATCAGGATTTTGTTAAATATCATGATAAATTGAACAGAAAGTTACAGAAACTCAGACACCGCTGTCAGGGTGTTACCAAGGACACCAAGAAGTACAGCGAAAAGGAGAAGTTCTCCAAGATCACTAGCGATAATTATGATAAGCAATCCAAGCTTTATGGTGTTCTTTACCTTTTGCAAGTCGAGAGAGACTTGAGTCTCGTGGAGACGTTAAAATTAAGGGGTCGCCAAAGAGGTAAGTTAAAAAGACCAGAGAGGAAAGTTATCCAAACTAGATTAAAAAAAGTTGCAAAATTAGTCGAAGGTCTAGTTGCTTTAACCCAGAACGAACAAAACTATGTCACTCGTCTTCAATACTTAATATATTCCAAGCTGGCAAAGGCTGAATTTATTTTGAATGGTAAACTAACAACCAAGAAAAAGGCTGAAAGCGACGTTGCTGGGCTTTTAGCTCTAGCATTTGCTGGGTTGCAATACTTAGCTGAACACAATTATATCAGTGAGGATATTTCTAGTTTTATCCAATCAAAATATGAATACTCTTTAATGCAATATGCAGGAAATCTTGTTTCAAATGTGAGATTACAAAATTTCATTATTGAGTCTTTGAAATCGATTGGTGACAAAGATGAGATTGTGAAGCTACTATTGAATAATGGCTTCAAGTTAGACATAAAAGAGGTAGACGATACAACCACAAATTCTTTGACCAATATCAATTGGAGATCCTTCCAAGCTAAAATAACAGATCGTGAAGTATCTCATCTAATAGAATTGGCCGAATCAGTTGAGATCTCGAAGTTGTCTGATTACAGCAGCAAACTACTATATTGGGAGGATGCCTTGTCTAAACAAGAGGCAGTAATAGCGAATTATGATGAAAATGAATCCACCGAAAATGCAGATATTGATGATCCACAAGAAAATAATCAAATCTTACTTTCTTACGTCAAATACAATAAACTTATGGTAAACATCCTACGTGACAATGAGATTTGCAAAGAACTATGGCAGCAATGGGATAAATCTTGTTCAACTCTGTCTGCCAAGGTAGTGAAGTACAAAGAACTAGAACGTATAACCAGTAATCTCTCTGTATTTTTACATGAAGTCATGGAATTGCCAGGTATCTATTCGGATGATGAACTAATGTACCAACTCGAACTTCTGGATTTACACTACAAAACTTTGTTAAGCTCAAAGGCATTGGCATATCTTTACCAATCTAAGGGCAAATATAGAGAAGCTTTGGCATTGCACGTAAGATCATTCCAAGAATTGAACTCTAAACTCGAACAGGATATGCTTTACAGTAACGATGAAATTCTTCCTAATTCACTTTTTGACAAACTTGACATAGAAAAGAACCAAAGCAATATCAAAGCAGCCTGGACGGGTGTTATTGCTCTAGCAGGTTACCAAAAGTCCCTAGAAACAACAGGGAAGAGTAAATACAAGCTATCTGTTATTGAGAAGATTAGTAACCAGAAGGAAATCGAAGCTTCAGATGTTAATATCAGCAACCTGTTCCCATTAACCCCACATATGCAGCCTGTAGGAGCTAAGCCAACTTTATTTGACTTGGCTTTTAACTATATCCAATATGAGAAATTTGAACAAAGGAATATTACAGAAAATAAACCAGCTGAAAAGCAATCTAGTGAACCTGAAAACCATAAGGAAGAACAGCCAAAGAAAAGAGGTTTCCTTGGTCTATTTGGTCGCTAATGAGAAGCTTATACTATACTTTGACATGAATCGAAGAAAGATCATGTAACAGAAATTGCATTATATATTAATATTATATGTAATATAGAACTGATAGCGTTATATCGACTGTCTATAATAGAAAGCCGTGGTTACTAGCTTTAATAATTCAGCAACATTCAGGTCTACTTTTCTATTCAATAGTGTTATCGTACCCTTTGGATTTTTTGCCTGTTTTTCTAACAAATCTCTGAACTCAAAGAAGTCAGTGATATCCATATGTTTGTGTTCGGGACCTTTACGTTTATCAGTCATTTGAATCCCAAATCGAGAACCATTTGTGGTTGAAATTCTAAAATTAATGTCGGGAAATTTAGGCCCACTAGAACCAAATACTTTAACTGAATGTTTCCCGAGGTTTTCTCCCTGGATCCTCTTCAAAATGCCTTTCTCATATAGTTGTCTAGCATTCCATTTATACTTTAGACCGTCCAGTTTGCTATCCTTATTTTGAACTTTTTTGTAAGCACTTTTTAGATTGCCCAATGCACCTTTATGGTGAGGTGTAAAATCTGAGGTTTTTTGAATATCAGAAATAGTAGACGATACAAAGCTCCTCATATTCCTTAGTTCACTTTCCAACTTATGATTTACATTTTGTATTTCAACCAGAGTTCTATTTGTCATTTCAACTTCTTTTTCCACGAAATGTAGCGCATAATCAGGATTTTTTATTGTATTAGCGATATCATTCAAGAAATTTTGGAGCTTATTGTCCTTCATACAGATAACTTTTGCTGTTGTCAACTCTTGAATATTTCTCAAGGTTTCATTCTTCAACGTGAAGTATGTTCTCGGGGTAAGTTTTGAGACAAACGAATCCTTCTCCAATCCTATATTATTTCTTAGCAACTCTTGAAAAACAGGTTCATCCTGAGGTAAAACACTACTAACAGAAAGGTCATACAGATTTGTCTCAACATCTTCCACTTGAATCATGATGACAAATGCTCTCTTGACTTGATCGTACACTTTCCTAATGCCATCATCCCCAGTTAAAAATCTGTACGAAGATGAATCAAGCTCTAATGTAACTCTACCAGAATTATTGCTCATTAGTTTAAAGTCCATAGTTTTCAAGACATCCTGAATTGGATCCAAATCAGTAAAATCCTCAGAATAATCACTAAACATTTGTGCAACTTCAATTACTTTTGAAGATAAAAGCTCTAGGACAGGGCTTGTTGAAACCATGTCATTATAGATCTCAGCATACCCAACTTGCTCATATTCTAAATCAACCAGTAGATTATATAGGAGATTCTTGATATGAGGTCTTATTTCTCCACTATATTGATTCAATGGCTTGTGATATCCATCGAAAGAGGTTTGGAGGAAGACTATTCTCAGCGACTCAATTACGACCTTAATTTTATCATTGATGTTTTCATCATTGTATTGATCAAAGCCGAATTTTTGGAAATTAACCATGAAATGTTCAATAAAGCTTTCAATTAATACCATTGAGATTGCTTTTAAAGCTTCCTCCTCACAAATATTTTTATCAGCGAAATAACACAGTGTCTTGGTACAAATATATCTTAATTCAACTGGTATTTCATTGGTTTTACGAGAAAATATTTCTGCAATCATCTCAATGGCATGCCAAATATTCCTCAAATTCTTAATAAACTCATTTTTTACCCTTTGATTTTCAATTGGCTGACTACTGGGAGCTTCTGAGTAAAACTTTTCATATAATACGTAAGGGTCGCTTGTAAAATCTGTTTCACGATTCCCAAGAAAAGACAAAACAGGTACAAAAAGTTCGAATGCTTCCGAGTACTCTTTCTCTATGAATTCATCAAGTAATAATTTCCAGGAAGGTGAAGAGAACGCCATAAATTCTCCTACTGATGTGCATTCTTGTATATCTTGTTGGAGTAGTTCAGATACAAGCTTCATAAATAATCGCCGCTCTCTCTCTTCCATCTTTTTATTCGTTGTAGTAAAGGTAGAATAGATATTTCTCATCGAGAATTCTTTCTCTTTAGCTGCCATTAGCTTCCAGTAAGACGGATCAACCTGTAACAAGTAGAACAAACCCTCAAACCCAGGATAATTAGAGTTAGGAACTTTAGACTTGATTTTTGAGAATGTACCATGATTGATTCCTTTAGCTAAATTTTGTCTTTCTAAAACGTCTAACAGATCCAGTTGGTGCTTTATTTCTCTCAATACTTTGGTCTTCTTCATATTCTCGGAATCCAGTGAAGCTTGGTAAGTCTCCACTTCATCTTGTATGGATTCAATCGATTTCCTGTTATTCAGAAGGTGAACAAATTTTTTAACTGACCACAGCGATGGGTTTGGGTATGTCATTAGTTCTTGGTACGCAGTCTTCATTTGGAACATACGAATATGGCTCTGGATCTGTATTATATGAGAAATGTTTCTTCGGTAGTGATGAGTATTCTCCTTAATAGCACCTCTTTGAAGGGCACCTCTAATTAAAGATTGAAGTACTTCTATTTGATGATATTCAACTATATCATCAACCAAATCCAAAGTATACCTAACCAGAATACCACGAACTAAGGCTTGAAAACCTATTGCTGGTTCAAGTTCAGAAGAGAGATCAGTCTGGCACTGGCCAATCCTTCTTCTGACGGAGTGTCCTTTTAATAAAGCGATTAATTTATGAGACTCAGATAACTCAATATTTATTCTTTGAATTTCCCTTCTCTGCAATAAAGACCTCCCAACAGTTTGGAAGGCTTCCAAACTTGAGGAAATTGATGGAGCAAAGAATGCTTTTCTTCTATTATCAATACATTGCCTCACTAATATGCTCCTGACTGTGGCTTGTATATCAGTTAAGCAGGGGATGTTAGCGTGCAGATCTTTTGATGTATGTGAGACCACGTTTCTAGCCAATTTACCTCTCAGTAAGCCCTGCATTATTGTGACTATTGTTGTATTGTTTTTCACGTAACTGGAGAGGACTGTCGCATTTCGCCTAGCAAGTATGCCATGGCATATGCTTTGAAACAGAATAATACTAGACTCCTTTCTGTTCACTGCAATCCGCTTTTTATCAAGTTTATCCCTAATTCTATTTCCTCTAATAAGTGAGGTTAGAGATACAAAATCAACTGACTTCTCAATTGACCTCCATTTATGCGATTTTGTTCCTTTCATCTTTCTCAATGAATTAGCCCTTATTAGAGACTGTAGCCCAACCACATCTTCTTTAAATAGAGACAAAAGCTGGTTCTGTAAGTAGATCTGGTATCTTATATTAACACCTTTAGTCATAGCTTGAATTTTCATAACGCAATCGAGGAATTCTTCTTCATTCATTCTTGTTTTCCTGGTAGGTGAATACCTAGATGGAGAGTATTTATAAGTAGAATAATGACTCAATTCACTATCGCGATACTGACTTCTACGCATATAGAAATCTGTGTCAAATGTAAGGTATTTGGAAATTGATGGAGAATAATAGGAGAAACTAGTCATTTTCGAAGGAGAGTATGATAAACTTGGGGTTTTCGCAAATATATTTGCAGCCGAGGGACCATCTTTTAAGCTCATATATTCATCTGTCTTTGATGTGTCTAAAACCTTAGATACAGGTGTTTTAAATGAAGAAATATAAGTAGGTCTACCCTCAGCCTTCGGTTTAATAGGTGTTTTAGGTTGTTGTTCCATAGTGTTGACTTTTTTATCCTTTGTGATAGAAGAACTAAAATCCTGAATTAGTCCTTCGGATTTTGGAATGTCAACTTTTTTAGGACTAGGTACAGCGCTAGTGTTAGCTAGTGATCCAAAGTCCTTTATTCTTGGCCATGCTCTTCTACAGACTTGAATATCTTCTTTTGTACAAACCATCGTTCCAGATACATTCTTAATATCTGGCGTGGTTCCTGGCCATTTCTTGTTAATTATGCTAATCATGATGTGTAGTGTTTCGAATACATGAGGCAAGTCCTTTTTGTTATACAGATCTTGTAGCTCAAACCTAAAAGAATCTGGAACACCAACATGCTCAACCAAACTGAAGAATGCGTTAATGTTCTGAGTATGCTTGAATTGTAGTTTATCACCTGCTGGGAACACGAATGGAGCAAGTGCCGGGTTGATCTTGTTGGTAACCTTTGCCAAAAAAACACCATCTCTCATAACATCACCTGTTGCAAGCTCTGTAACGGAAGGTAATTCTTCTGAGATAACAGATTCGATCCAGACTTTGACTTCATGAACTCTGCAAAGGAACTCGTAGTACCTTAACTCATCTGCAGTAAATGCTTTAGAGACAGACTGACTCTTGGTTGGTGTCTGGGGCAGATCAAATGATTTCTTGTAACCCTGGTTCTCTTTGTCGGCCATACTTAAAGATACTGGGGATGATAGTTTTGACTTAACTGGGGATGGGGAGAGTAAGTTGGTTTTGGAAGAGGATTTTAGCCCTAATGGCGATACAGGAGATTCATTTGTATTGACCAGATCAACATACCGCTGCAAGAACGAGTTGCTATCAGTCATATCCGCTGTCAAACTTTTATATAGTTCTCTAATCCTTCAAAATGCTGTCCTTTTTGTTGTTATATGGAATAGCTTTAGAAACTCAGAAAGCTAGCTTTTTAACGCTTTCGAACTCTCGAGCCTCAAAGAGTCGCTGTTTAAGAATCAAGATATCCATCCCTTCCAAGATGCCGATCAAAAGTTCACTCTCTCAATACTCTGCCCTTGGAAACTAGTCTCTAAACAAGAAGTAAATAGCTGATGAGCCCATCGAGAGTATATTTTTGGCAAAATGGGAATATTTACCATTTGCCCGATTAGGAAATCATATGAACACGCTGCGCACTTTTCTGTGCAAATGAAAAAAATGTCAATATGCTAATTCCACTTTATAGCTTTATAGTGGAGCATAGTCGTCCTTAGCATAACGATTGGCACTAACAACTGTTTCTTTTCACGCATATTACATTACTATGCCCCTTTCGGCAGCGATGTATGCTTCCCTGAGCTTTATGGGGTCCTGGTCCTGGTCGGGTAATGGTGGGCCCCATTTATAAGGCGGTTTATCTGTATGGGCTTTGAACACATTAAAGTTCCTGATAGCGATCAAGTCCTGTGCAGTCGAGTGGAAAGTTACTTCGTCGCAGTCCTCAATAATCACTGTCTGAGCGCTGGCTGTGTTATCTGCGGGCTCCACCTGTATTTGGCAATTGACCAAGTTATGCAGTCTTATCTGCACTTTCTCTCCGAACCTCAGCCTTATCAACAGCGTAGTGTGCTCACAGTCTGTAACAAAGATGCTTCCTAGCATCTGCGGTACGTTGAGCGATACCACTGTGTTTCTTGCATGTGCCATTGAGAATGCCGACATGGCGTCGTTGCTGGCACCATCGTAGAGCACCACGCACCTGTCGAGTCTGTCCAGGTTGAATACCCGCTTCATCTGCATCTCGCTGAGCTCCAGTACTGCGTCTACATGCTGCAACGGCGGCGTGGTCCTTGCGGCAGGGTCACCCGCCAGTGCCTCGGTGCTTGTCTTCAACCTCGGTGTGTGCTTGAACCTGAACCTGAGGCGCTGCCCGTGTGGGCCCTGTCCCGAGCCCCCGCCGGAGCCCCCGCCGGAGTTCCTCCATGCGAACAGCGCGTCGAACCGCCGCTTGCACTTCTCCCGGTCGTACTTGGTCAGGTCTGCGATGCGTTCGTTGAACTGTGAGTACGCGCAGTCCAGCTCCGCTAGCCATTGCTCCTGCGCTTCCTCGGCTGTGTCCTCGAGCCGCCGCAGCTGCTGTGCGATGTCCATCTCTGGCTGCACTACGACACCACAGCAGACCGCAGGCTCCGTGGCTAGCCCTTTGCTTATATGCCACTCCATGCATAGGTGGGGCCCATTGGGTTGATGGGACTTCATCTACTCGTTTTGGGACCTTGTACGAGCCCTTCTGAGAGCACATTAACTTGGAAGAGCGATGAGGGCCCTCGATGGAAAAAAATGAGTGAAAAGTTGCGATGAGCAATGAAGAGATGGTGGGAGTATGGCAGAGACTTGCAGAGTCTTATAGCAGTGCAGAGTTTAGGCGTGGTATTGTATTGCGATCAGGAAGAGGTATAAGGTACCAGGTACAGGAGTCAAAGTACAAGAGACAAGGTACAAAAGACAAAAGACAAGAGACAAGAGACAAGATAAAGATGTCGTTGCATGAGGAGCCGCTAGAGCAAGAGGACCAGGACGCCGTTATTCTCGATGCCAGGGCTGGTGATCTGGAGTCGCTGCAGGAGATATTTACTACGCTGATACATCCGAAGCTGTTGGCTACGTGTGTGAGCTCTGACAACGGGTCTACTGCGCTGCACATGGCAGCTGCGAACGGGCACTTGGAAGTGGTGAAGTACATAATGGAGCAGGTGAAGCAGAGCGCGGATGCTGGCGCTGTGGGGCGGTATGTGAACCTGCAGAACAAGACCGGGAACACGGCGCTGCACTGGGCTACGCTGAACGGCAAGCTGGATGTTGTTCAGTACCTGTGTGACGAGTGCGACGCCGACCCGTTTGTGAAGAACGAGTTCGGACACGACCCGATCTTTGAAGCGGAGAACAACGGCAAGGAGGAAGTGGAGAACTACTTCTTGAAGAAGTTTGACGTGGAGCCCGAGTCTGAGTCTGAGTCTGAGGACGACGTCAAAGTATCCCACGGTACAGAGATCGAGCAAGTCACCAAGGAGGCCACAGAAGTGCTCGCCAAGCAGACAGAGTCGCTGCAACTGGAGTAGACACAAGAGATATCTAAAGACATCTAACATAGGATCAAATAGCAAAGTAGATAGGATCAAATAGCATATACAATCACATGGGACATCACGCAGCTCACTACACTCTGGGCAATTGGTGAAAGCTTCGAGTTGGGAGAAAAGAGCATTGCCTGCGGGTGTTTCAGTGGCACCAAGGCGAATGACAAAAAATTTTTTTGCAAAAAAATTTTGGAAAAAAAAAAGTTGAAAAAAGTGAAGCTGCGGGCGTTTCAGTACTGATGGGATAATAAAGAAGAGAAGATATTTAGCAATAGTAGTTGCAAAGGTAGTTGCTTGGAACCATAGAAGTGAGCTAAGCGAGCCTAAGCGAGATGAGTGATATTGAAGTGAAGAAGGTTGTTGACGATCCATTTGCCGGGTTGAAGAAGAAGAAGAAGAAGAGCAAGAGCGTGAAGGAGGAGGAAGTTGGAGCTGACGAGGTTACTGAGGCGCTTAGTGAGCTTACTTTGAAGAAGAAGAAGAAGAAGTCGAAGGAGGTTACTGATGAGTTTGAGAAGGAGCTGGCCAAGGCCGGTCTTACAGGCGAGAGCAATAGCAAGGAGTCTTCGGTGGGCCAGGAGTCCTCTATACAGCAGAACGTCGGTCTGCCATACCCTGAGTTGCTGTCCAGGTTTTTCAATATTCTAAGGGAGAACAACCCAGAGTTGGCTGGCGACAGAAGCGGTCCTAAGTTCAGAATCCCTCCTCCAGTCTGTTTGCGTGACGGTAAGAAGACTATTTTCTCTAACATCGAAGAAATCTCCGAAAAGCTGCAGAGATCCACAGAGCACTTGATCCAGTACCTGTTTGCTGAATTGGGTACTTCTGGTTCCGTCGACGGTCAAAAGAGACTGGTCATCAAGGGTAAGTTCCAGTCCAAGCAGATGGAAAACGTGCTAAGAAGATACATTCTGGAATACGTGACATGTAAGACTTGTAAGAGTATCAACACAGAGCTAAAGAAGGAACAATCCAACAGATTGTTCTTCATGGTTTGTAAGAGTTGTGGTTCCACCAGATCCGTCTCTTCCATTAAGACAGGTTTCCAAGCCACTGTCGGTAAGAGAAGAAAGATGTAAAATTGCTAGACTGATTCACCATTTTTAATAATAGAAAAAAAAACAACGAAAAGAACGATTTCATCAATAAAACATCATTAATCAGACGTGCAAATCACCAAAATCAGTTAATGGAGACAAAAGGAATAAAGATTATAGTAACTTGAATTTGTTCCGCATCTTTCACATTTACCACAAGCAATTACTAAAAGAAAAAAAAGACTAAAACTCGTGGTTATATGAAGATACCCTTCTACTAATGAAATACTGAAGATGTAACTCTCATATAATTTCATGAAGTTTTACTTAAGAAACATGACAAAAGATAACTCAGGAGAAGCATGGGAAATGGGGTACTTGTCGTATAGTTCCTCAATTACTTAATGGTAATCCGCAACTATTCGAATTTGCATAAAAATATACCTTTCCACTTCCTTTCTTGAAATCTCCGTTATCTTATTATCATATCCTATATATACAAACTGCTTTCATAACTCTCATATATGTAATTTAATCATCCATATTTTCAGTTAAAGTAATTATTCCATCAAAATCTAGTATGCATTGCGTAAAACGAGTACGGACGGTATGCTTGATAACTAACCATAAAAAACAGACTATGACATTAGACCAGCTATGTATTTAAACCGTATATGTGTTAGAATATGTTAAACTCCTCCTTTAGTAATGACTAACTTTGCAATTGCTGCAAGTTGTTGAGTACAATGCTAACAGATGGCCTTTCAGAAGGATCCACTTGCAGACATGATCTTATAATATCCAATATGCTATCAGAGTAACGCGATTGTGAAGGGAAACTGAACTTGCCGGTGGATATAGCATATTTTATTGACGCACCATATAATTGCTCTTCTCTTTCAAAAGGGTTCATACCAAACAAAAGTGCATAACAGATACAACCGAATGACCAAACATCTACTTTAGTGCTCAATTTCGAGTTGGTCTTAAGGTCTAGAAACTCAGGCGCCATATAGCTATTAAAATTATCATCTACCCATTCTCTTAATCGATTTAACTGCTTCGCAGTTTTGATTTCAACATCAGCCTTCGAACAAGAACCCAATTCTGAAATAATTGGTAACCCATTCGAGGAGAATATAATATTCGATGGAGATAACATCTTATGACTGTAGGAAACAGGCACAACTGAAGTAGTAGATATAGAGTCCAGTTCAAGAAGATGTTCATCCATGGACAAACCTGCTTCATCCGTGTAAGAAGCAGAAATCTTATCCCTGTCATCTCCCAAGTTATCTGATAAATTGAAGTCCGCGTTTACGTTATCGGAAGTCCCTTCATCAACTCCTGTCGTCAATGTCCTTACCCCTCTAGGGGCACTGCTAGAATCATGCAAGCACAGCAAACCGCGAGCGATACCACACATTATGCGAATGCATTCACTTTCAGAGACAAATGTGCCATCCAGTATTCTGTCGTCGATCGAGTCCTGCAGCGAACCCAATGGGTAGTGTGGAAACACTATATATATCGTCTTTGCTCCGTCCAGTTCTTGTATCACCTGTGAGTCAACGCTAGATACCACGTATGGGCTTTGGAATCTTTTATAGTTGTCTATCTCCCGCATAGCATCGGAGACATTGCTAATATTCCCGATGGGACACCGTATCCGCTTAAGAGTGTACGTATTCACACTCTCATATCCATCGTCATCGTCCCCATTTCCAGCAGCACTTAACAGAGGCATGCCATCTTCTAGCCGTACCAGATACAGGAAGGACATGTCATCCTCCTTCAGCAACCTCACTATCGAATACTTCCGTCCATTAACCAGCAAAAAAGTGTTAGAGAAATCGGGGCAAAACCCGCAGCACAGCACAGACAGCGGCCCGCTTAACCATTGCCACAGCATCACTTCCACTTCTCGTCTACCATTAAACAATCACCTAGGCCACAGACAGTGCTTATTACTCTCAATAGCCAGTAACTCCTTCTTTTGAATAACTTGGTGAGAATTTCGAGATGAGCTTGCTGCCCAAAGCCCTTAAAATATTGCAAACTACGATTTCTTGAAAAATTTCAAAAAGAGAGCTAAGAGCTCCATTAAGAAGTACAAATTACATAGAAGGTGTAACTAGCAGTGAATTGTTGTTAGTGTTAAGCTCCAGTAACAGCGTAAGCGTAACTATAGCAGCAAAAGCAATGTCTATTCAAACCAGCGATCCTAACGACCCGAACGGGTCCCTGAAGTCGCTTTCATTGATTGCAGCACACTCACACATCACAGGTCTTGGTCTGGATGACAACTTACAGCCCCGTGCCTCTTCTGAGGGAATGGTTGGCCAATTACAGGCCAGAAGAGCCGCCGGTGTTATATTGAGGATGATTCAGAATGGCTCCATTGCTGGGAGAGCAATCCTAGTCGCGGGCCCACCTTCCACTGGTAAGACTGCGCTCGCTATGGGTCTATCGCAGTCTCTGGGTAAAGATGTGCCATTCACAGCTATTACTGGTTCTGAGATATTTTCCTTGGAGTTGAGCAAGACTGAGGCGTTGACACAGGCCTTCAGAAAGTCCATTGGTATCAAGATCAAGGAAGAGACAGAGTTGATTGAGGGTGAAGTTGTCGAAATTCAAATAGACAGATCTATAACCGGGGGTCACAAGCAAGGTAAGCTGACCATCAAGACGACAGACATGGAGACTATCTATGAACTAGGTAATAAGATGATTGATGGACTCACCAAGGAGAAGGTTCTAGCTGGTGATGTGATCTCTATAGACAAAGCCAGTGGTAAGATCACTAAACTGGGAAGATCATTTGCAAGATCAAGAGACTACGATGCAATGGGCTACGATACAAAATTCGTTCAATGCCCAGAAGGTGAGCTACAAAAGAGAAAGACTGTGGTACATACCGTTTCCTTACATGAAATTGATGTTATCAACAGCAGAACACAAGGTTTCCTAGCTTTATTTACTGGTGATACAGGTGAAATCAGATCAGAAGTTAGAGATCAAATCAACACGAAAGTTGCCGAGTGGAAGGAAGAAGGCAAAGCAGAGATTGTTCCAGGTGTTCTGTTCATCGATGAAGTCCACATGCTTGACATTGAATGTTTCTCATTTATTAACAGAGCCCTTGAAGACGAGTTTGCTCCAATCATAATGATGGCTACCAACAGAGGTATTTCCAAGACAAGAGGAACTAACTACAAGTCTCCACATGGTCTACCACTTGATCTACTAGATAGGTCAATTATAATAACCACTTCCAATTATAACGAGGAGGAAATCAAGACGATTTTGACCATTAGAGCACAAGAAGAAGAAGTGGAACTTTCACCAGATGCACTTGACCTGCTAACCAAGACAGGAGGTGAAACCAGTCTACGTTACAGCAGCAACCTGATATCGGTTGCTCAACAGATAGCTTTAAAAAGAAAGAGCAACACCGTCGAAGTTGCTGATGTTAAGAAGGCATATCTACTTTTCTTGGACAGCTCACGTTCTGTGAAGTTTGTTCAAGAAAACCAAGACCAATATATTGATGATAATGGTAAAGTTATCATCTCTACTAGTGGGGAAATGACACAACCAGCGGATGGTGAGGCGATGGACACTACCGAATAGAATAAACAGCGCCCTATTCCCACCGAATATATATTAAAACTTATGTAAATGAAAAGTTTACAGTTGTATGTAAAAAAGAGAAGATGCATGCTGATTAAAAAAAGCATATAAAACAAATTAAATAAATGAAACCAAAATACACGTATCAAGAAGCTACAGTTAATTTGGTCTATATTCTTATTTGTTAGAACTTTGCATTATATGCATCAGTTTTCGCGTCATGCGTCACGTAATACAATAATATGCTATTTAGCGATGAGGTGAGACCGAATGGTAGAAATAGTACCTTCATGAAGACCATAAGCTGGCTTGAAGCAACCTTAAGATTGAAGTTATATTAGGACCTAAGGTATCAACGATAAGGATGACAATTGAAGATGAGCAGAAGACGCTAGGTATCGAAGGTATCTGTCTGTTACCAAGTGAGATCAAACTGCTGAGTGAAGCATATTTCTTTGAATTACCAGCATCTTCAAACAACGAATCCAAATCCACAACCAAACTACTAAAATATGGAACGGAAATATATCAAGTCACTGACTATTGCTTTGGTAAAGGTAGGAAATACGAGAAAGTTAAGGATGAGATCAATGACCGTTATCATTACGACGAAGAAGGCAAACCTTTGAGGTCTGCTATACATGTTAATTCAGAGGACAAGACAAATTATACAGTCCTACCCAACGCAAATATAAAATATTTCTCAAAGTATGATTTGACCTATAACTTGATCGGTTTCAAATTCAAGGACTGCGTTACTGGAAAAGAATCGGAATACTTTAAGCCAACACATAAGGAAACTACAAAGAAGGATGATGATAGATATTTAACACTACGTGACCATCAAGATATGTTGATTGATAATGGGCATGAAAACTGGAGCCAAATACCTTCACCTACACTAGAACATTGCTTGTCAAATATCTCCGACCAAATAGAAGAAGCCGGAGACAAATATTATAAGATAACGCTTGACAAAATTCTAAATTACCTAAAACTCAAGATAGTTAATATTGTGGAGAACTTTCCAAACAGTATTTCTGTACCGCCAAGCTTAGATAAAAACGATTTGAATGCTTTCAAAATTTTTATCGCTTCAAATATTCTAGTCTCTCTTGTACCAAAAATAATATTTGTTTCTTTACAGGACGACGACATCCCAATAGAAAAATATGACATTTCTGTTAAGCAGGCTTTCCATGACATAGAAGTATTCTATAAGACTTCGACAAATAAAGATGCTGAACAAAAGATACTGCTTGAAGCTGCCACAAACGTTGGTATGCCAGGCGACTCTGGTCCCAGGCAAATGGATAAAAAACCCAAAAAGGTTGTACCCAAAAAGCCAAAGGTTGCTGTCGGAAGAGGTGCTATAGACGGTTTTTTTAAGAAGAAGTAAACATAAATATTGTTACAGGCATATATTACATGTGTTTAATTATAGCGGCTATTTACATAATCCAGGAATGACCTTTATATAACATGCTCTTTTACCAAACTAGAATATAAAAATTATTTTGATAGTTTTTTACAGTGCAATAACATAAACAAGTATATTGTCCCATTTGTCAATCAACTTCTACTCGTTTCGTGCTCTCTTGATTGCTCTTGTAGAAATGAAATAACTCAAATATGACCTCAAAAGTGATCAGATATATTATTATCCACTCTAGGAAAGAGCTATTACGCTCATTAAGTAGGGACAAGATAGCCCTACATTCATCAGTTGAATAGTCAAGCTTGCTGTTTAGAATATTGATACGGGGACTAATATCCAAATAACGGGAGACGTCTTTGAATATAATTTCAAGCTCCGGCTCACTCCAATATAAATCTGGTGTCTCAATTAATTCGGAATATAAATTCAATCTTCCTCTTATTAAAAATAATCGACCGATAGACTTCAGAGCATCAGACTCTTTTACCTTAAGTTTGATACCCGTTGAAATCTTTTCTGTTATTATTCTAGTGTTTGATATGTGTCTCTCCATAGCATTTTCTAGTACTGCCAGTGCAGTACTTCTAGACAATCCGCTAGAAAAGGCAGCTTTATCCAGAATACCTTCAGACTTCTCAATTGAGTTGATCAAGATTACATCTCCAATCAACCTACTATTTGTCTTCGGATCAGATTGAATGCCAGAATGTGAACGAAGATTTTCCAAGTCCTCAGCTGATTCAATTTCGATATAATCCATATCTTCTGTTTCATATTCTTCAACCTCCAGTTTATTTACAGTAGCTTCAGATATTAAAGGCACTATCTCTATAAGTGCAGTTCTTTCATCAACACCCCAACATACCACTGATCCTGTTTGTCCCAAAATCATTATCGTGCCATCAATACCATTTGTTCTATAATTAAAAGACACAATCTCTCCCGGTATGAGGTTGGACGGCTGAAACCCGTTAATATTCAATATCTCTAAGCATTTTCCTAAGTCATACCTCTCACCTGTGGTAACAGTTGTACAGGGCTTTATCACTAAGGTCTTCAATATTGAGCTCTCAAACTTATCATCCTCAGATTCAGTGTCCACAGCATTAACCTTCTTACTCCTAGGCACAAAACTTCTCCTTAAGTAACGGGTTGGATTTGCAATACCTTTAGTAAACTTTGTAGTCTTCACTCCATAGCTGTCTATATTCGTCATATCTTTTTTCCTGTCATATCCCTCATTAAACAAACTGGTACTACTATGAATGAATCTCCGGATACTCGTACCATGTTTCCAATGTATTCGACATATTAACCCACTCGAGTTCTTACATTGAAGTCTACCAATCATTTGATTATTATCTGTGGCCTAATAGATGAAGGTAACAAAGTTGACTGGCGTATGAGATCAGTAACTAGCGATTTAATAAGCTATTGATTAACATAATAATGGGAAGCTTAAGTAATCCAAATATTCAAAACCCTAATGTAAGAGCTCTTTCTGCATTAACTTACCGATCGGAGTGATGAGATGCCCAATTCGTGGCATATGTTATCTATAAATCATATACTTTAGTTATATTGTTTGATTTGTAAATTATTGTTACACAATATATGGATACAAATGGGGGTCCCCATTATCATAAAATGCTCGTTTATTTCTGGGAAGTCTTGAATTTGTTATATAGCCTTCTCTAGATCAATTTTGAACTCGAGAAAGAATGATCCTAAAACCTTGAAGTGTCAGGAGACGCATGTCTCTTGATAGGGTGTAGCCTGGATACTTATCATTGTAATATATCAAAACTTAGCATACTACGTATCCAAACATCAATTTTATCGACTGAAAAACATAATGATCACTTAACCAAGAAACGATAACATATTTTTCAAACCCTATTGCGTTCATTAAATAAACATCTTCAGCTATAGCTATCTGCCAAGGCTCTCTTTACGTCTCTTTTCAACCTTTCCTCCTTTGTCACATCAATATCCATTATTTCCTTCACAAGAAGTACCACAGAATCGAAGTCAAACTCGTATTTTGTCCTTCTACCAATATGGTACGTGGTAATAACATTCCCTGTCTCTGTATTTTGATCTCTTTTATCTATATATTGTTGATTTACAAATATCCTTAAGACTGAATCAATTGACATATCAAGCAAAGGTATAGGGTTGTTCTCTGAAATGCCAAATTTTTTTAACTCTTCATAAAGGTCTCTTTCTAAAAGATTATTCTTTGAAAATAGTATTATGCAAAGCATAACTGATAATATACCTTTCAATACTAAATTGTCCTTAATTTCATAATCGCTGCTTAGTGTTGCATTTATCTGGGACTGTGGTATGATATTCTCTCCATCTGAATTGTAATCTTCATTTTCTCCCAATTCTTTTGAAAGAAATGTTTCATAGGCCTCTTTGGCTAATTCAATTTTAAAGTTTTCTACTGCAGTGATAGGTTTCAACTTATTTCGTAACACAAAATAGTTAATATCGCTGGATTTTATCGATTTTGTACTATCTGCTATAGCAATTGGCGTTGATCTACCTGATTGATCAGCTTGGCTCGTTGTTTTATTTGTACTCACTCCAATTAACTCAAAACCGTAAGTATCATCTAGTATTTGATTCACCTTTAACAAAACATCCGACATAGGACATCGTACCACATTTTCATTACTGGCATATTGCTTTATAGCCTTTTGAAGTTTTGCACGCCCCAACACCGAATTACCTTGTTCAGTGCTCGATAGAATAAAACCTACCAAACGATACGCCACATTATCTAGCTTAGAATTTATCTCAGGGCTCTGTTCACTTGAGTATTCCTCATCCATGTTAAAAGTATAGTCCGTTCACAGAATCATACGTTAAACCCAATGAAAGCTTAAAATCTCGAATCAAATCGCTTGCTCCACATCATATACTACATAAAACTAATTAGAAAGCGTACAAAACCAATAAAATGAGTAGTAATATTTGAATGCAACTTTCAAGTAATTCATAACTAACCGTCTATGCTCATCGCTGACTTCAAAGAACTAACTTTGTAAACTTTAACGAAATTGTTCGATTGGAATATTATATGACTTGTCAAGAATATGATAATTGTAGTACACTAAGCTTACAATTGAATATAAGGAATATACAATCCGGAGACGTCATAGATTCACTCCCCACTTATTTAAATACAACAATCATTGATTTATTCACAGTGTAGAGGTGGGCATGACATGTTGGTATCATGAATTTTGGCTCTTTCATTCTAATATAGCGTACCTTCGATGTATCCAGCACTGCTAACGAGTACAGTAAGTGAGATGCATGTACAGTAGAATTATTTATATATCAATAAAATTGTCATACATTTGATGAACAACTCAATTAGTGCGATAGTTATGATCTTCATTAAATGTCATAATATTCAATATTTCAAAGCACCTTCAACAAACCCCCAAAAATCCTGTATAAATTTTTCCTGCTCATCATCATCAACAAGACCACCACGAACAGCAAGGTATGACCTATTGTTAATTGGTATATTCCATTGACCGGGATTACCACCTACAATTTTACCACCTGCTTCATTCAAAATACACCACCCTGCGCAAACATCCCATGCCCAACACCCGCCTTCCCAGTATGCATCCATGTACCCTATTGAGACGTAGCAAATATTCATTGCTGCACTTCCCAAACTTCTGAAACCATGAATGAATGCACCTCTATCACTTAATAATTTGCGATAAGTATCAAATTTCTTTGTAAAGTTGGTGCCTTTTCCGTCTTCCCTTTCACTTCCACCCTCCAAACCGATTATGGATTTCTTCAGGGATAGCGTTCTTTTCTCAATATTAATGGGCTCATCATTTAGATAAGCACCATTTCCCAAAGATGCATGAAATAGTTGATTAAGGTGTGGGTTATAAACACAGCCAATCACCGGTTTACCACCTTGCGCGACACCAATCGAGGTACAACTAAAAGGAAACCCATGTATAAAGTTTGTAGTGCCATCAATAGGATCGACAATAAACGTAGGATCTTCAAGATCAAAACGTTCGTCCTTTGATAAACTTTCTTCACCAATAAACTTAATTTCTGGGTAGTTTTCTTCAGCAAATTTTCGAATAAGTGTCTCGACTTTTTTATCTACCACGGTAACTAGATCGACATCATTAACCTTCTCGTCGTAAGAATCAAATTTGGTTCCGCTAGCATTTTTCAAAATTGGACCAATGTCGGTTTTGAGAAACTCAATTAAATGTTGCTCGATTTTACGCAACTCCTCTCCGGTTAATTTCTTAGCCATTCTGGTTTTAGGCGATTATCTTGTATATGTGTGAGATGCGAAAAAGACAAAATAAAGGCTAACAAATTATCAATAGTACGTCTCTCAATATCTTAGTATAACTAATTCTAGTTATAAAAAAGTTTAGTTATTTTATAACTGACGCGATGTCATAGTGAAGTTTGAATCTTTAATCAATAGTCAATCTCCCTTTTTTTTTCTTTTTTTTTTATTTTTCACATGGACAAATGATTCAAGATTTCAAGAAATTCAATAATTTGCGGAGAGAGAGAAACAGCTCTAGGAGTCATAAGAAACTGGAAATTTGCAAGTTAACACATGTGAAACAAAATGTCAGTAGTGTATGATTTGGTTATTACCCTATTGAACTATCAAAACAAGTTATATTATCGAAAAGATCATGTTGCGCTTACTTCCGATGCGGTCTTGTTTACCGAGAAGACTAATTCAAACAGCTACTACAGGGGTTAGTAAAGGTGGTGTCAAATTAACATTATTCTCAAAACCACAATGTGGACTATGTGAAGAAGCAAAAGAAATTATAGAAGATGTACTGGAAAGTGATGCCATACCCAAGCACAATATATCGATGAATATTGTCAACATTAATCAACTTAATAATAAAAAATGGTGGGATCTGTATTGCTTCGACATACCTGTTTTGCATATTGAAAAAGACAATGACAAAGAGAGTTTATTTAAGATGATGCATCGTATCGATGAGGATGTTCTAGTTGATAAAATCCAAACCTATCTAAAATAGGAATACTTTTATTAGATGATGACAGCTGTTTCTTGCATAGTATTTTGCCTAATCGAGATAGTAATTTTCTGCTTTCTTGACCTCATTCCATGAAGATATCGAGGACTCAACAATATTACTGTATCATAACCAAAGCTGCTCATAGGCCTGAATAAGAAAATTTTGAAGGTTATATCTGTAAATAAAATAATTCAAAATTTCATGTTTTCTTTCTGCGCTTGAAATTGGTATTTTTGTCCCCATTGACATCTTCAATAAGGAATTTCTTCTTTGAAGTGTTTCGACCATTCTGTTTATCTCCAATTGTCTTTTCCAAATTAGAATTTACCTTTACTTTTGAGTTAGCAGCTAATTTTGGAAATGCTATTGATGAAACACTCTCAAAATCACTACCCGAATTTGAATAAGACAGATCAAACACATCATCTAATATATCTTCATCATCCTGTTTATGAGTGTTTTCTTTTATAATTGAGGAAGGCCTTTGGTGTTTCTTTTGAAGTAAGTCATCTTTTTTGACTTCTTCCAAATTACTAGCGTTTGAATTAGAATCATTTCGATATCCATTTATAGGATTTTTATCGGCCGATGCCACCTTTTTCTTTTCTTTATTATTGACCATGCACTTCGATGCCATCTCTTTTAGTTTACCCTCGATTTCAAGCTTTTCTGAGACCAAATCTTGATTTTCTGCTTTCAACTGTATCCGCTCTTGCTTTAGAACTTTAAGTTCTCTTTCAATCGAAGTTGTACATTTTTCAGATTCCTTTAAAACAGTTCTTAAATTTCTAGTCTCTTCTTCTAATTCTAACTTATTCGCTGCCAATTGCACCATCTCAACATTTACACTTTGCAACTGCTTATTTATTTTATCGAAATTTGCAACTTTTTTGTACAACTCATCTTCTACTCGTTTTCTATCATCGTCAATACTATCAATTTTGGTTTTTAGTTCGTCTTTTTCTTTTATTAGTACCTTAAGGATCTCACTCTGAGAACCTAGCTTACTCTCGTAGTTTACTTTTTGTAGATTGTTAATTTCGTTTAGTCTTGAAATTTCTGCAACTTTCACACTCAGCTCCTCTTTCAATTTAAAAACATCTGCAGTAGAGTTCTTGAGCGTCTCGTTCTTACTTTTTAACTCAACTTTAAGGCTCTCAATTTCGTTCCTTTGGGAGGCTAAAAGTTGCTCAAGTCTTTTTTCAGAGTGTTGATTGTTCTCCACATCGTTTTCTAGTTTTATATTATATTTTTCCAGGGCAAGAATTTTATCCTTTAGTTTTTTAGTCACATCGACCTCGGAACAGTATTCTTTCAGAGATGAATCAATGCTTTCTAACTTTGAGCTAAAGTTTTGTTCATGTTTTTCTAGCAACTTTAAAAGTTGAGAATTTTCAGATTTTAATGAATTTTCAAATCTGTTAAATCTTTTATCAATATTATCTATTGATGCAATTGCATTCTTGTTATTTGAACTAATAATATCATTTATTTGATTCGCATTGTTTTCAATAAATGAGCTCAAAGAATTAAAAATATTTGTAATGTTATTTTCAAGAGAAAGCTCAAGGGCATTATTATTTCTATAACTTCTAATTTTATTTTACATCATTATAAATGACTACCAAACAAGATTATCTTTCATGCTATTTGCAGTCAAAATGAAATAAAAATAGTTAAACAAAATTTGTTAGTAGAGCAACTTCTTTGGTAATATCCTCTCCTAAGAAAAGGAAAGAAAAGATAAAATAAAATATTAATATAACATACTCTTGGATTTTAACTAGAATATCTGAAGACTTCGATTCTACGAAGCTCTGCGTTTTTGTCAATGCTATATCTAGACGCTGAAGTAACTTCTTCAAGTTATTAGTTGATACTTGCTTAAACAACTCATCCATCAAATTCTGCTGATTGGTTATGTTTTTGTCCAGGTAATGAACCAAATCATTATTTTTATTCTCAATTGTCTGATTTATCTTATTGCTTTTAATTTTTTCCTCACTCAGTAATCCAGAGCATTCATCTAATTCTTTTTTTAGAAAATCAATTTCAGAAGATTTTTGCATCAAATCATTTTTCAAAACATCCAGAATATTTTTACCTTCATTCAATTTTGATTTTAGGGACTCTATTTCAATTTGACTTTTATCTAACTTTGATTTCTGTTCTTCTTGGAATGTAACAAACTCTTTCAACGATTTCTCATTTTGGATCTTCTGATGTGAAAGGACAGATAATTTTTCATTTAGAGACTCAAATAAAGATTTATATTCATTGATTTTTTTGCCAGTTTTCTGATTAGTTTCTTCAAAATCGTTCAACATTTTTTTCAATCTTTCATTTTCTCGTTGCTCTTTGAGCAACTGTGACTTAAGATTGGAGCATATCTTTTGTGTGTTTGTGAATGCTTCAAGCAAGACATCGTTTGAGTTTTCTGTTATTAGCGGTTGCATAATATTTTCGTTTTTGCTTTCATTTACTTGAGTGAAATTAGGTCGTAGTTCTTGCTGAGTTTGATTATGACTTTGATCTTGAACAGGGGCCAACTGTTCCTTATCATCAATTATTCTAATCTCTGTTATTTGCAATTCATCGTTAGGTTTCTGAAAACTATTTCCCACGTCGTCGTTTACAACTGTATTCTCACTGTATTCTGTTTCTATAATCTTGTTTATGTACTCATCCATGACTATTGAGGAGTCCTCAGAGGCCGCCACTTCTGGCTTAGAATTTTCATTATTGTAATCTGTCGCATCAGATACCGTCCTCAACTTATTTTGAAATATATTCGATCTGTTCTTAAATGGCAGGTTAATATTATCGCGGAAAAACGACATGCTCAAAGATTTTGAAGAAAATTAGAGGTAAAAAAAAAGACCTAAAATCAGGACAAAAATGAAACTCTATTTTGTGTTTATTTAAATAATGCCAAAATCGAAATAGTAGGGCTAAATCAACCTTTTTTTTACTCTAGAAATTATATACAAAAAATAGTAAGAAGGATAAACTTCCTTTGCTCAATCCCAAGTGGTATTTATACTTTTTTTTTAATTTTGGGAAAATTCCCATTTGCCGCCCAGCCATCCCCTGAATTTCCAAAAAGGGAAATCCAGTCTTTAGAGACAGATATAGAATTTAGTAATAGCGGCTATTTATATTACGTAATACTTAGAATTGCAGTAGCATCATTCAGATCTTGCAGGAAAAAAGAAAGTTTGGCAGGAAACGGTAAAATGCTAATGCTAAACGCGCACATTTACTAAGCCATGTCACACACACACACACACACACACACACACACACACACACACACACACACACACA